>Ga0123342_1001092_pt1 | contig 45143 bp, 22 predicted proteins | sample Turbeawhitnodule_FD_89960 | JGI IMG/M metagenome (GOLD analysis project Ga0123342, IMG submission 89960) | Root nodule microbial communities of legume samples collected from Mexico - Turtle bean Mexico white nodule | ecosystem: Host-associated > Plants > Roots > Nodule | place: Mexico: Nepantla...
AATTTAATTATTTATTAAAATTAATTTTTTTATTTAATATTTTAAAAAAATTAATATATTAAATATATTTATATATTTTTATTTATATATATATATATATTTTTTTTTTTTATTTTTTTTTTATTTTTTTTTATTTATTTTTTTTTTTCTTTCTTATTTTGGAAAGAAACATGTGTTTTATTTAATTACAATCTTTATTTTCTTTATCTTGTTACTTTATTTATATAATTTACACTACAATAAATTTATTAAATAACAACTAAATTTAGAGACAAAAATAATTAATTATTATTAATAAAAATTTATAAAATGATTTCTAAGTTGGTATCTAAATTTGTTACCAAGGTTTTAGCTACTAAAATATTAATAGATAAAACTTGGTAGTTAATGGTTAGATACCAATTTAAAAACTACTTTATAAAGTTGTATGAGTAATAAAAACTATTTTAGATACCAATGATTTTTTTAGTTCTCTAACATAGTCTTAAATTTAATTCAATAGTAACTAATTATTTTGATCTCTAAAATTAGTTGCAATGTGTGATGATTTTTTTTTAGTGTTATAACAAAATATTGATTGAATTGGTGTAAATTTGGAATGTATGTAAAAAATAATATTACTTGTTCTTTCAAAATGACTCATGCCTCTTACAAATGTTAATGTTCATAATCATCTCTTCTGAAAAATAATTAAAATTGACATTTTTGAAAAAAATTTGTGATAATTGCAGAAAATTATTTTGAAAGATTTAGTGCTTATATATTTAAATTGATATTTTCCATTTTTATCATGTATAAAAAAATTGAACATTAATAAAAATAATATATATATTATCTTTACAATTTTATCAATATATTATATTTTATTTTATATTAAAAATATTTGATTATAATTTTATAGTGACTAATAGCTTTAATGAGTCTAGTCATGGTTAATAAAAAAATAGGTTAAATCTCCAACAATAATTTTAAAAAATCCTTATTTTTTTAATAGTATTATTATTATTATTATTATTATTTTATATATTACTGTATAAAATTAAAAAAAAATTAGAAGAAAAAATATTTATTTATAATCAAATAAAATTAATAAATATTAACATTATGAAATACATATATATATATATATTAAATAACAAGAAAAGGTTAACTAGGAAATACTCCATAATTAATGATAATCATTAAATAAGATTCAATGAGGTTAGAAACGCATGAGAAATATAATTTTAAAATCATAAAATAATCAAATAAATAAATAAATAAAATGAAGTTATAAGTATATTAATAAACAAATATAATTATAAAAGTATCAAATAAATAACTAAGATAGTGTCACGAACGTGACTCAGCAGAAATGGTTGTAAATAAATAAGTATATAAATACAATAAAACTAAATAGCATAAATAATAAAAATATTTATAAATTAAAAAAATAAGTAAATAGAATTGTACCTGTATAGGTTGAGGGGTGACTAGGCGTACAATTGCTGGCGTGTCAGTGATCTTCAGATTCCTTTAAGTCTCATTCCTTCAATGTTGATACTCGGTCGGTCAGGAGTTACCTGCAAATTGCACTTTGACTATCAAGTAAGTATTCTATTTTAAGTGTGTTATGGTAGAATATGAAAAACGTACCTTACTCATTCACAAATGGCTCTACTTATAGCATGGCTTTATGGGTCTTGACCTTGATGGACCGAACATCAATTATTAACTTATATGTACATTGGTTCCTTGATATCAGGAATGTGTATCTTTCAGTTATTTAGTTATTTCCACATATTTCGGGATGCACATTGACTCATTCAACGCTACTTGTAATTGTCGCTACTTATGGTATTTCCTATGTTCTTTGACTCAGACGGTCGCTAAACGAGACCGAGATTGACTTGTTCGGTACCAACCAATACACTTGTCCCCTAGGCTTGAAGAAGTTAATTTCTGAAGAGCCGAACATGACTGTTGGAGTTCCTGATGTCAGATGTGATGGTTGGACGCATTAAATGTGTATTAGTGATTTGACGTTTGCCTTTTGGAATTAAGCTGCCTATTTGATGGACACCGTTTAATCTGAGAAATCCAACGGTTAGGATGAAGTGTCGTTTCATAGGCCGAATGACCTGAGCCATTGGATGAAGATGAATCTAACGGTATCGAGTGATGTATGTGATAACCTCTCTCCTCGACAATTTTCTATAAATAGCACTCCATTTGAACTAAGTGAGGTTTACTTCTTCCTTATTGCTATAGGGTTTACCTAGTGTTCTTCAACTTTGTCCTTCAAGGCTTAACATCCTTCCGTCGTATGGCCGTAGTTGCGATGGTACTAACAATGCTTGGACGTATCGGCATTTCGTAGGGTTTGTGACTGTTTTAAGGTCAGGATGAGTTTGGCTTGTAACGCTTCGTCTAAAATTCTTCCCCTAGGAACTGTGAAGGGTGTATAGTTATGGAGTCGGGGGTTGCGAATTTCTCTAAATCGGTCGGATCGTTTTGGTCCGGGTCGATTACCTTTATCTTTTTCTTTCTCGCTTTCCTTAGCGGTGGTTTCAGTTTGGTGTGCCTTATGGTAATGGACATGTTCTTCAATCTGCATGAACTTCGTGGCTCAGGTTCTTAGTTCGTTCATGTCTTTGGCCGATCTCTTGATAAGCTTTCTGTAAATCGAACGGATGACCCCAACTAGGTGATGAATGGCTATTTCAGGCATCAAGTTTTTGATACCCATACATACCTTGCTAAATCTGTTCATAAACGTCTGTAGGAATTCACCTTTTTCTTGCTTCACATTGAGGAGGGATAAGGACGATGTGTGATGCGATCAGTTGGTGGCATATTGTGTGATGAATTTCATTGTCAGGTCTTTGAAATTCTCCACGGAATTGGTAGAAATTTTGGTGAACCAATCGAGTGGTCCTTCTTGGAGAGAGGTAGGGAACACTTTACATCACAGTGCTTTGTCAATTGTGTATAAGGTCATCTGTGTTTTAAAGACATTCAGGTGCTCATCTGGGTCGGTGGAACCATCATAAGGTTTGATGGTTAACCCTTTCCACATTGGAGGGAGTAGAGCATTGATTATCTCATCTGTGAATGGGTGTCCTCTCTGGTCTTCCTCCTCGGCTGGGGCAAAATTGTTTTTAGAGCTCTGGTGAGTCTGGGGATTTGGGTGAGTTGACAGACCTAGTGATATGGCTCTGGGTTGATTGGTTTTAGGGTGAGGTGTCCGGGATTGCTCTTCCTGCTCGGGACTTCCGATTCATAGTAACAAGTTCTCATTTTTCCTTTTCAGCAGGAGTATTTCTTCGTCTTGTCGGCATCGATCTTCCTCATGTCGACGTCGATCCTCTTTGTTCTTCTGTTGGTCAGCAATACTTTTCTACCGCAACTCCTCCATTTGTGCTTGGAGGGCATGGATCAGGGCCATTTGTTCTTCTGCCATCCGGTCAAGGTTGACGTTGTTCCTTGTCGGCACCATTGTTGTTTGCGACGTGCTGCTGGAAATTGCACTGTCTCGACCCCACAGTGGGAGCCAATTATACCTGTGAGGACTGTGAGGGACCCAGACAATACTTATGCTTGTTGATGAGTGGCTGATGTAATCTTCTTGTCTCCTTCCTTTAATGTTGGCACTCGGTCGACTGGGGAGAGCATCTGCGATTGTACTTCAACGCTCAAGTCAGTGCTCTGTCTAGGGTGTCTTATAGTGGGATATAAAAACGTACCTTACTCCTTTGTCCTGTCCCCCTTTTATACAAATGTCTCCTTTTTTCCCATTTGTTACGTTGGGAATTTTTCTCATATCTTTTGGGCTGCATCTTGACTCATTCAATGCTAATGATTACTACTAATGATACTCGTTAACTATTTAGTGCTAATGATAGCTACTAATGATAACCGTTATTTATTCAATGCTAGTGGTACTACTAATGATAACCGTTATTTATTGTGTTCTTTATGATGTTATTTACCTTAAACGATCGTTACTAGCTCGTCCAATACCGACCGGTACACTTGCCTCTAAGCTCGAAAAGATTAATTTCTAAAGAGTCGAAAACAATTGATGGAGTTTCCGAGATGAGATGTAACCGTTGAAAGTGTTTAATTCTTAGCAGAACGTGACTTTTGAAGAAAAAACCGCCATTCTGGTATACATTCGAATAACAATACACTACTCGACTAATACTTAATCTCAAAGCAACCTCAAACCATAAACTTGACATTTCTGAAAGTTTCTAAAGATTTTAAGTATTTCTTTTCGATATTCATCAACCATGCTATTTTAAATTTATAACAACAAATATACAATTACAAATTCACCAACTCTTTTTTGCAATAATCTCTTAGAAAATCATCTCCAACAACTCCACTAAATCAGGCAAGCTTCCAAAAGTTCAATCCTATACTGGTAAAACTTTCCCTTAACAAATACCCAAAAGAAAAGAAGAAGAAAGGACTAAAACTTATATAGGATTGAGTACACTCACCAAAACCAAATTTTGATTGTTTCAAAATACTCTACACTAGTGAATAAACATGTGTATCAATTATCTTGAAATATAACATTAAAATTATAAATAATGTAATAGTTAAAACCCACGGGTAATATAAAAGATGCAAAGATAAAATTAATCTTTTTTTTTCTTACATAAAATATGATAAAATTCTACTTTATGAATGGATGAAGAGAAATAAAAGAATACAATAAAATCTTATTTTATGTTAAAAGTTAATAAATATTTCAAGATAGATGATAAATAAATATATAAAATTAGAATTAAAAAATATTACAAATTATTCCAAATTCCAGTTAGTAAAAAAAGTTTAGAAAAGTTTTTTCTTTCCATTTTACATTTGTAAAGATATAATCATATGCTCGTTTATATTCGAAGATATGTAACTTTTTTTGCTTAATAAAGTAATTACAAAGATTTGAATTTAGAACACCTTTCTATAATAATAAAAAGAATATTTTTTCTATTTTAAAAGTATACATTTCTGCTATCAATCAAGTAAATTATAAGACTCTTATATTGAAGTACAAATTAAAAAAACTTAGAGAAAATTTAAAATAATTCATAAAAATTAAATTAAGATATTATAAAATAACTTTTACAACAAAGATGCTTTCAAATTTAAAAATATTCTTCCATTATATTTGATGTCTGTCCTAAGATTTATAGGTAAAAACTAATACATATAATAATTTTTTTGATCCTAATAAAATAATTATAAAATTTCGTATTTTACTCTTATATGACAAATTGAAAGTAAATTTAATAAAGATTAGGTAGTAATTAATATTATATTAAACTTAAAAAAAAAAACTACAAATAGAAGAAACTGATAGAATAATTGTTAACACATTTATTATTTGTTAAAATTTATAAAACTGAGTGTGTATTTCTAACTTTTCATGAGTTATTGACTACCAAGAAAACAGTAGAAAGGAAAAGAAGCATAAAATTATGTTGCTTACGTAAACTTAACTTTGATTCATTGATGCCAACAAAACACTGCTTAAATGATAGTTATAATTAAATGCAAGAACACTCTGCAACTACTTTTGGGTCACTAGTGGCATCTTCATCCTCTGTATTAACAAACAAACAATGAAAATGATCATGAGAACCCTGAGAACAAGTTGCCAAAGAGCCCAAAAACTACTCACTCTTGTCCTATTTGGAACAGAAAAAACCCAATGAAAGAGAATCCAGTTTCAAAAAGAAGCTATATATCACGGGGTCTACTGCAATAACGTTTCAATAATTTATAACGTGATAATGCTTATGCTTGCAAATGCATGGCCACCTAACCGAGGGCATAGGTCACCAAAAACATTGCATTTCGACAAAACAAAAGATTAGTCGAATTACATCAGCAACATCAAATTTTAATATACAACTAGCATGCTTGCTTAGTCACACTGCTACATGCTCCTAAACAAACAAACAAACGTAGCCTTTCTTTACCTAACAATTGTCATACTCATTTGAAGGCCTTAGCATAGCCAACTGATCCAATAGAATTTAGCTAGTCACATGCAATCCTTCAGATTCATTGAACATACTTAAGTCCTGTGTAGTAAAAGTGCTAAAAGCTATAATTTGACAACACAAACATAAACCTCATCCTACAGTGTGTCATTTATGGGTAAAGTGTTGTGAATGTGACTCATTTACGTCCTCAACAAACAGCAACCAAATAATAAAGTTTATGATATTTAAGCTTTCAATGAGGAATAACATATTGTACAAGTATTTAGTTAGTTAGTTGAAGCCACAGGTAGTCGAAGGTAGAATATATTGCATAAACCCCAAAAGCAAATGCCCCTCACACTAAGTTTTATCGTCACATGCATTCCAAAACCTACTACCTGTGCATTAAGTCACTGAATGAATAATGAGACGTTTTTAGATGGGAAAAAGTGATCATCAATAAAAAGTGTTGATCCATATCAGCTACTTAAAACCCTGTTACTTACTTTAATACCCTTGAATCTCAACAAATATCTTGTATGACTGTTTGATACACCATCATGTCTTGCATCCATGTCATTACTTTTTCTCATGTTCACCCTTTTCCATTAGCAATTGAATGTTGCTACAGTTCCAGAGTTTTGCCATTTCACATCATTAAGTTGAATGGTAGCCTACTTTAGATTCAATTTTATGACCCAGAAGAGTAAAACAGAATTACAAAGAAAGCAAAATAAGTAATTATGAGCTACACTCTCACCAGTTGAGTGTGCAAGGTTCATTGCATTAGTCAAGAAAATGACACAAAAATATAGAATTAAAACTTTCACATTACAGAAACTAAAAATACAGTACCTTTTATAACAAATATAGAAGAAATTGTGCCCCCACTCCCCAAAAAAGAAAACTTTTAACCTATTGCAATTACTTAATTGTAATTGGTGGTATACACAACAATAAAAATAGAAGATGTCTCCACTTCAATGTACAAGCCTACAAATCAATTTACTCTCACATGAACACCATAAGAGGACTACAGCTAGAGAACCTAAAAAACAAACCTTTGGTTTTTCTTTTGGGTATAGCAAACCATTCAATATTAATTACAATGAACCCGGTATACTACAAAAAGACATAGCCCACTTCGGAGACTCATGTAAATTTGGGTTTAGGCACAGGACCATTGTTTTGATGCACAGGACCAAGCTTTTGAATCCAATGGAGAAGCCCTTTCTTATGATCTTGACAACAAGGGTTTTGCACCAGAGTCAGGGTTCCTTCACGAGCAAGCGAAGATTCAAATTGTTCTAATACCTTAGCAACCTGCCAGAACTCAGGCCTCTTGTCCGGATTCAAAGACCAACATTGCTCGATTAAAGCTCGCATTGCAGCTGGACAGTCTGAAGGAATAACTGGCCTTGAATTCTGAATACAAAATCACAAAAAGTATTACAAATTACAATTTCATTGTAAACCGTGTCATTAGAGTTTTCACTAGCAAATATTTCCCACAATTAACCTATATATGATGATCCTAAGAATTCAACAAGCCCCTTTCTTGGAAATCTTATCAACTACTGTGCCACATCACTTGATGAAACAGATATATCATGTAACGATTTCATATAAACTAATGCATGCCATGCCACATCTTTTTTCCTCTCATTTAGCAAGCAATACAGTCAAGAATGGATGAAAACAATTTCTATTACTTTAGCCATTGTTTTCAAAGCAAAGGAGGTACCTAAGCAACATATCAAAAATACATTTGGTTTAGCTATAAATTACAGAGTACTACTCATCAGACGGGTTATGTGTGAACAATTTATACAGTAGCAATATGATTGATTTCCTCGCCCAGGAGAATGATGCCTCCTTTGGCAATCATCACTCAACATTGAAATAAAAACTAAAATAAAGCAAGTAAATATGAGAAAAAAAATGGCTGAAAATCGAAAGAGTGGATAAATCATGATATAAGTAAAGTGGAGGAAGCTTTGAAAAAAAAGAAAATTGTCCTTTTCCTCAATATCAGAAACTTCGAAAGCACCAACGTTTCCCTGGCGAACAAGGCAAAAAATGCCTGCTACATGTGAGAGGTCAGTCACTTTCATAAAATACACTCAAAGATTGCAAAACATAGTATGCATTGTCTATCTGTAAGCAATGTGTGTCATTAATTGAACACAATTATAGTTGGCATTACTCTTATGTGCCAGTGGCCCTGAGCAACCAACAACACCGAAAGATAAGAAACCATAGAAGAAGTGCGATTTAGTAGGATAAATGAGGCTTTGGAACTTTTTCTACCATTGACAGGATTTCAATGCATAGAGCACAAAAGCAATACAAAACTTTACAAGGAATAAAGTTACTGGCAATGAAGAATGATGTTACAAGTATTAGTAGATTGTTATATCTGCATTACAGATCCGTATGACTTAACTGCAAAGGAACATACCTTGTTTACTACTGCAAAAGCAGCCTGGATGGGAGTCATATCCTCATATGGGATAGTTCCAGTAACCATTTCCCACAAGATAAGCCCGAAACTATATACATCAACCTTTCTCCCATAGGATTTTCGTTTGATCATCTCAGGTGCCATCCAGCGGTAGGTACCAGGGTCATCAGCAAACAAGTCACAGTAAGCTTCCTCACAAGCAATGCCAAAATCAGCAATTTTGAGGTGAAAGTCTTCATTAATAAGGACATTCTCTGGCTTAAGGTCTCGGTGAATGACACCTTGAGAGTGTATGTATTCCATCCCACGAGCAATATCCAGAGCAAAAGCAATTAGCTTCTCCAGAGGAATAGTTTTTGTCTCCAACTTATGCAAATATGACCTCAAGGAACCTTCTGATAGATATTCTGTGATAACACAATACACAGGCGGCTTTCTGCATGCTGCTACGAACTGTGTAATCAGATCAAGATAAATGAGATAAGTGTATAAGTACCAGCCTCTAATCACATTAAATTCTCTCAACATTGTATGAGTTTGCAATCAGACTAAAGGATTTATAATGCAGTATTCTTACTTTCACGGGTGATTATTTAAACATAACTAAAAGGTCTAGTCCAGTAATTAGCAGCACAAAATAAGGGCTATTTCCGCTTTGTATTCAACAAGAAAAACAGACAGCATCGAACAAAAGCAAAGGACAAAACTTAGAAAAAGTTAATCAGGTGCGTGCAGTGCTGTTCTTCACTAAAAATATGATGTATGCTGCGCTTCTTGTTCCACCTTATCCTCCTTTTAAAAGGTTTTAAAGTTGAGGTGTAAAAAATAATACACATGCATATCTTCTTTTCATCAGAAAACAACAACAGAACCACAAGCTTTTAAAATGAAGTAAATAAAAGTTTGTAAACAAAACAAGGTAAAGGATTGGATTATAGATTACCTTTATAACATTTCGATGGTGGAGACGAGATAAAAGTGTCACTTCTCTAATGAATTGTTTCTCTAATCGATCAGCTAACATTCCATTTTCGTCATCATCTGGTACCCTGATAATTTTTACAGCCACAGCTTCATCCTCATACATGCCATGGTAAAGCCTGCTGTGAGCCCCATGAGCAAACCTAACACCAACAAAGAGCTTAGAGAGATCAACATTCCATTCCTCAGCTGTTTCCACGGCAGTCACCTTTCCTCCTCCATGTTCAAAATACTTTGTCCATCCTGAATCCTTGCGCTGTTTGGACTTGTCGCTTAATTTCATTGAAGCAAGGTGTCTAATTGGACTGCTGTAAGGGGATTTGGTCATTGGACTGTTGTAAGGGGATTTAATCATTGGACTGCTGTAAGGGGATTTAGAACTGGATACATGAGAATCCTTGTTCAGTAACTTCCCCATGATTCTCTTATCATGCTCCTTCCTCCTTGGACCAGGTGTGGAGAACCTCTTCCGCTCATGTCTAGCTTCCTTGAAGGTTTCAGAGAGAGAGGTTTCAGGCAAAGGGGACAAAGATCTCTGCTTGCTCATTATGGGCTTTTTCAGAACCTGCGAGGAGGGTTTGGAAACAAAAGTTACATCTGGCCTTGATTTCGCACTGGAACTGTGCTGTGACCTTGGCTGAATGCTGAAAGACCCTAATCTGGAACTGGAATAATCCAACCGGTGACATACTGTGTGGGAGAATTTCGTCCTCCTTAGCCAAGAATTGCTGCCATCATCATCCATCTTATCCCAACCCCTTCTTCAAAAAAAAAAACTAGAAACACCTTCAAGTTACTAAATCACACTTTATCCACAACTGAGAACAAGTCACAAAGCCAAAAGGGTGGTCTCTTAAACAACCTTCTCAGACTAACTAGATTTACTCAAACTCGTCAACAACATCTGAGGGATTGAACCATGAAAAATTAAAAGCTTCCCACATGGAATGAGAAAACCACTCAAAGGAATCAGAACCCAGGAACAATGAGTTGATCTGAGATGAAAGATCCAATTCCATTCGGTGATGGAAGCCCCCCCAAGAGAAAAAAATCTCAATTAAAAGCCAACAAACATGCAGTGCTGTAGGGGTAACAGAAACTCCAATGAATAAAAAACTTGACCTTCCGTAACCTCCACAGCTGACACCTTTAACCTGCAAAGTCAAACCCCACCTTCCGTAAATGCCTGCAAATCCCACATAGATACCAGAATAAACTAATCAACCCAAAAAAAAACTCACTTTAATTCAAATCAGCAGAAACCATGAGTTAAAGATTGTTAATACTGTTTCTGCTGCTGCTTATTATTTTTTTTACGTTGATAATGCAGAAACAACCATCATTATACGTCCCCATTGACTACACTAATCAATAACAATAATACTCATTATTTTAAGGAGTGACAAGCCAATTAAACTATTATTATATTTAGAAGACCCGGATACAGAAACAAAAGAAATTACATCACGGCAAGCCAAATGGTAGAAAAGAAATAAAAGTTTAATTTTTTCTTTTAAAAGAAGCATCCCCAAATACCAAGAAGGAAAGGGTGTGAGTAGAATGCTAAAATTGCATTACCTCAAGAACAGAAAAAATTAAATCAGCGTGCTGCAAAGGGTGTGCTTGTTTTTGCTATAAGAACTCGTTTGAGCTTATAATATGGTGGGAAGGACAGAAAAATCCTGCACCTAATAAATACCACTTTCCACGGAGAGAGAGAGAGAGAAATGGAGAGAAGAAGAAAAGTGTTGTTGTATTTTTTTGTAATTAGCTTGAGAATACAATTTTAGAATGGTCAAGTCAATAGGAATGTGAAACACTTCGTATCACATACGCAGGAAATAGAGACCGTGGATTGTCCAATTTGGAACATGATGTTTTGGACTAGAAACGGTTATGATGAGTTTTGCTCCTCTGGTGGGGTGAATGGAAACCGTGTAGGGTAGAGACGGGGATGGGTGTGCTCATCGTTACTTGCAAGACAGTTATTACGCCCACTTTATGTTTTATATTCCTTCCTTTCTGCATATTAAATATTTATTATCACTCATTATATTTCCCAACATTCAAATAATAATAATAATCAAATCACTCTTTTCCATAATTTTCTTTTATTTTTTTTATTTTTACAATAATTATAATAATAAATAATTAAATTAAAACTTCAATATATTTTTATTGATTTTTTAATCCAAATTTTAAAGATCATAATACTTGTTTACCAAACAATAAATAAATGTTTGACCATTTTTAATAACTTTAGTTATTGGTAAAATATATGCTCACTGTAATTAATGATTTACCTAAGTTGCATTTGCACCTTTTCTTTTCTTAGAAGAACAAGAACTTGCGTACGCATTAGTTTATGTAATAATTTTAGTTTTTTAAGAATATTTTTTCTTAATACTTGTATGTAAGGAATATATTATGTGAATAATTGTTACAATTTAATCATAAACTGTGCTCTGTATTTATTAATTTTGTAAAAATTATCTTGAAAAGTTATATAAATAGTAATATTTTATTGGCTGATATTATAACAAATTATACTGTCGGTATACACAAAATGAAATTCATATACTAATTGCTAAAAAAATTAAAAGCTAATCAATCAGATAAAAGCGGGGAAAGGAAGAAAATAAGTCACAAGAGAGAACAAAATAGGAAGTTTGGGTTTTCTTTTTGCTAATATAATTTTAAAGTTTTTACTTGGTAATGTAACTGTTATAAACTCTCTTGTTTACTAAATAAATAAATAATAAAACACATTATATATTTAAAATAAAATAAAATACACAATATTGATTTTATAAAGTAGATTACGTAGATAACTAGTTTTTAATTAGAATTGACAAAAAAAAAACCAACAATTTAATCTAACTTAGAGTAGCTATAATAAAGTAACTAGTAAAATTCTGTCAATTTATTTCCAAGTGTATTTTAATGGAATGTGAATTTTAGGATCCGTTTTTAAAAAAATATATATAACAATTTAATTATTTTAAATTTGTAAATATTGTTATTTGGTCAGTTTTAAAATTTTCCGAACTCGTCCATAATACTAAATATAATTTCTACATGTAAACATTATTTCATAATTTTTCTTCGTTTTTTGTCATTTATCATATGTTTCTTTCTCTCACTTCTTTTCTTCCACGATTCTACCTAAAATCTACTCCAAAATTGATGAAAGTTTATATTTTTCCAAAAATATAATAATAAGTGCAGCACTGCTTTATCAATATTTTAAAATTTGTTATTTGTTTCACAAAAAAAAAAAAAGAGTGAGTGAATGGAGGAATCCATGTGTCACTATCGGGAAGAATAAGGTACGGATTCCAATTTTATTTATGTTTATTTATTATTCTTATTAATATATTATTATTATTTCCCAAATGAATACTTGAACGCAACTACACCACTCGGCTTAGGTACGGTTCCTTTCGTGGTACGATACGGTTCCTAAAGTTAACCATTTGGCCTTTACACTAAAGTTTCGCACCTAAAGTACGAACCAACACCACTTGTTGTACCTTGTTTACCCCAAAAACAACAAATGGAAAACAACTTGTTTTTTTTTCACCCTTACCCATTTGTTTCATTGTTAATGGCCTCTCATGTTCCTTAGCTATTAGCAAAAAAACAAAATAAAAATCCAATTATAAATTGTATTATTGACTTAAGCTAGAAAAGACAAATACATGGGGACATGGGGTGACCATGCTTTCACTTATTGTCAATGAAAAATTTAAAAACCATGCAATATTCAAATATTATTTCACACTGACCAAACAAAACATCCTTATAGTACGGTCTTTGAAGGATTTATATTAAATTTTTGAGTTACAATGATAAAATTGTAATTGAAAATAAAAAAGCAAGGAGACATGAAAGAACTTAGAACTAAGATTTTTATCTCTGGGTCTAACATTTTTCTCGTGACATGGATAAGAAGGATTGGTATTTTTGCATTTTGTTTGAAGAATATGAAGAATTTGACTATGAATGATAGGAGAGAGAAAGATTGAAATTCTATGGCCAACAATTGAAGGACGAAGACTCACGCCTCACATCAAACAAACACAAGATGGGAACGGAATGTGAATTTCGCATTTGACTCCCTTTTATTCTTCATCTTTTACCAAATATACCTTCTTTTTCACAACATTTCTCTTATAATCTTCTTAAACATTTACGAATTAAATTGTATATATAAGCTAATTTTAATTTATTAAAAGTTAAATAAAAACATCCAAATACATACCTTATATATAAGAAATACTCACTGTTCAATCGAAAATAGATAACAAAAAAATCAACACTGTACTTGTGCCTTCTTTCCGTCAGTAGTGACGCATTATGACGTAGTCTAATTTTGTATAAAGTCTACCAACTTATTAAAGTTGGTCTATTTTATGCTATTTTTTATAACTTGGAAAACAGTCAAATAAACGTTTTTAAATTTTTTTATTTTAAAAAATATAAAATTAAGATAATCAAGCAAAAAAGAAAAAATTGCACCAGCCGGGAATCGAACCCGGGTCTGTACCGTGGCAGGGTACTATTCTACCACTAGACCACTGGTGCTTGATGCTTCTCATGATATAAATAACTATATAGTACCAAACAACGTTCTTTTGCTTCACTTTTTCTTAAGTCACCTAATTAAGCAAAAGACTCAAAGAACAAGATGCATACAAAACAACTATTCACATTATTGTGGGGTCCACATTATTCTTTGACTTATCTAGCCGGTACATAATGTGCCTCTTGGTTTGATGAAAGGGAAGCAAAAATCTTTTAAAGGAAAGTTTAAGCATGTATTTTAAAGTGTGTAAACAAACAGATCTTAAATTAGTACATTATTGTTATGAATTATTAATAATTGACTAAATTATATTTAATCTTTCAAATGTTGTTTTGAATTGAAGTAATACTGTAGTATTTTTAAAATTCTATACATTTGTTTTGTTTATTTAAGAAAATTACATTAACTCGCTTTTTTTTATACTACGCAAACATTTTATTAAGAACATTACATTTAAATTTACTACACAGATATTTTATTAAGAGCATCTAACTTGAATTTCTAAAAGTATAAGAAGTGTACATAATATAAATAAAATTATTATCCTCATAGTTTATTTACAAGTGAAAAAAAAAATAATATTCCAAACACTTCTCACAAATATCGTATTTGATATCCATTATTGTTAAGGTTCATAAAATATATTGTAATCTTATAATCAAATTCAAAATTAGATGTTTTGATGTTGTTCAACCATCATTGTCTAGTAACTTCACATAAAATTAACTTAGTGTCTTGATAAATCTCATGAAACTATAGGATCTCGCTTAAGGGTTCTTAATATTCCAAATGGACGTATGATTCTAGTAAGAAGTGTTTCAATACAAGTAGATATGGATCTTGTAAGTGGAGTCGTTCATGCTATCTGCAAAGGTAACTAAGGAGAACATGTCTATATATGTGTTGTTATTTTCAAAAAAATAAGGAATAAAAGAAGTAAAGCAAGAAAGGTTTTAATATGTTTTACATAAACAACAAAGGAATTAACACACTAGCGTAAAAGCCTAAGACGTTAAAACACTCTTATTCGAAGAGGATGAGAAATAATATGTCTAGTTCAACAAGTTTTACCACTAAATGGCTCAATCATACTCAAAAGAAGAGTTTCATAATGGTTCAAAAAGAAACACTAACTATATATTTAACACATGTAAATTGAATATTGTTTTTGAGGAGTTAAGTAAAAGGAAAATATATCTTAAGTCTTAAAGTTACTTGTGAAACAAAGTTGATCAAATTTGATTTAATCCTAACTAAAGTTAAAAGTGTTATTTGACATTGGTTAAATAAAGATTATCTTCAAATAATTCAATTACAGTTACATTATAAAATACTAATATAAATAAAATTAGTCTTTCTAAAAAAAATCAAATAAGTTATAATGCAAGTGTAGGTTTTTAAACTAAAGCTAATATCTTTAAAAATAACTTTAATTTCATAAATTCAAATAAAAACCATCTATATATAAATCCACTCTAAAAAAATCTTTAATGGTTAATGATTTTATCATTAATAATTTTATTTTAGTTTAATTTAAACATATCTAAAGAATCATTACTATAAAAATATTATTAATTAAAATAAAACATTAAATAAATACAATTTTAAAAGTTAATATAAAATGTAAGTTATGCATATATATAATAATACTTTTACTTTAAAATACATATTTATTTTGTGTTTATTGTAGATTTGATTCACTTATTTCCAGGGACTATGTATGGATCTATAATAGGCATAGGATTGAGATTAATTAGGCTACGGTTGAACTAACCTATTTAATGTCCTTCCCAAAACATGCACCAAAAACCAACAAAGACCAATCCTCTATGTCAAAGTTTATTCATTATAATTTCTAAAGACATGCTTTATTCACTAATCTTAATCACCAACCCTTATCAGCTCATAAGTGCTCATTAAAGTTAGGTATTGATAGACATAATTATGTGCACTCACTAATGAATCAATAAATTATGTATTCATTCATCCATTTAAGTCATGATATATCACTTTTGTCTATATCTAAGACATTTTTTTTTCTTAACTTGTTTGTTTCTTTCAATACTTTTTTCTTTCTTTATCAAAATACCCTTAATTCCTTTTACCTAAATAAATGAATAAAATTAGTTTTCAATTAATTAAAGTACATTAGAGGATGTTGATTAAGGATAACAATAGGATGTGTGAGTTTGACTAGTTTTTATTTATAAAATAAAAACTTATATTTATTTGTCCTATTATACATTAAATTATTTTTTATAAAAAAAACATAATATTGTTAAAGATTTAAAATGTCATACATTAAGGAATAAAATTATAAAAATCTTAAAATAAAGTATCAAATAACAATAGTATAGATGTCAAGTAATTATAGAAAACAGTAAAAAAATTACATATAATTGAAATTTGATTACAACTACAACGTCTATTGTACTATTGTACCTTTTCACATGCTGATAAAAAAAGGGCCTTAGATATCTGAATAGTTTTGGTTGAGATATAATGAGTTGAACGGTTGAGAAAGAATGAATTTATTGACTCTAGAATTTTGGTGTCATCTGACTCTTTTATAATTATAGTTGGACGAATAGGTAACTGTCAAATAAGGAAAGTTATCTTAAATTATAATGAATTTATTGATTTGTGAATGATTGTAATTGTTGTTGAATCATTGGATTGAGTATTGAAATTGAATTTGATTGATTTTAGTTTGAACATTCTTAATGGTTATGAGAGTTAAAATGAGGTGTGATGCCTAAAGTGAGTGAAATGATGTGTTTACTGAGTTCAATTATGTGTTTTAAACTTGTTAGGATAATTAAATAGGGAAATTTTAGATTTGGATACATTTTGAACTTTGTTCAAAAAAATATTTTTGCATATCTTGCTTGAGCAATTAAATGAGTTATCAACTTGAACATCTTGAACGCAAAACAATATCACTTGGGTATGGATGATAAAGCGAGACAGATAGTGCGGGCTAGCCTACGACCCATTGTGGAAAACATGGGGCGAGTTATCTATTCCAACCTGTTGAGATGCTTAGGCCCGCCCCCACTTAACTCGCAGCCTGCGCGGGCCAATTGTAGGGCAAGACGAGTTGACCTACATGACCCACGTAACTTCAAAATCTATAAATTTCTTTTTGCACCCTCATATTTTCTTCATGCAGCCTCATATTTCACATTTCATAATTTTTACTCACATCTTATTATGTATGTGTCGTGAGAATAATATTATGAGACCATTTACCTAATGCATTTAAATAAAAACAATCTAAATTTCTATATAAAAAATTATTTTTTATTAATTTTTTAAAAAAATATTTCTTATACAGACTGGTCCGCGAGCCAACCCTTATGTGAGACGGGCTAGTAAAATCAACCCACATATTCTATGCAGGATGGGCCAAATGCGGGATGGGCCAACCTACATTGTCATCCCTACACTTGGGTGACTAGATAATAACCACTTAAGCAATATCACTAATTGCTCAAGCTAAAAGCCAAAACTTGATAGAGAGAGACTATAATGATCATCTCCTCTCTAGGAAGCTCATCAGTCTAGTGTAACTAGTCGCATATGCAATGGATCTTTGAGAGATTTGGTGAGTTTTTGTTTTGATTTCTAAGTCTTATAGAGCTATATCGCTTAATTGATATCTATGTTGCTCAAGTGACGTGCTTTATTATTCAAACACAACCGATTCTTGGTTTAAGCGAAGAACACAACAAATTGATTTTCTCTCTTTTAGAGGTATATCGCTCAATTATTAAACACTAAAGTTATGACACCTATCACTTAAGCAATACATTATAGCTTGAACGAGGGAGATTATGTGAACTACTTTGTTCTAAAATATTGGGAGTTGCTCAAACAACATAGTTTCATTGAAGTGACATTATTAGAAGTCTAATAGTTTGTTATGTTCAATTAACTAATGTAAGAATGTGATGTTATGAGTTGGGGCAACATTGTAGCGATTGGACTAGTATTGTCATGTTGTGTGAATTCGCATTATATGATATATATTCATTTGAAGTTACTAACATATGTAAAATGATATGCTAATTAATTTATGATTATATCTATTAAGTACACAAATATGTGACTAACATAAATCTTCATGCTTTCTTGATGATCTAAATCATGTAAATTAAGACATCAGATGATGACAAATTGAAGAAAATTTCTTGCACACTATAACATTTGTAAGTGCATAGACTTTGAATGCAATTAACTTACATTCATAATTAATTTTACAATCTACTTATAAATCATAAGTGATAGTCTCTAACATAACATACTTAAAACGAGTCTTTCAAAACTCACACTTAAATATATTATAAACAAATTGAATAACACAAAACTTGTGATATATTGAATTTAGATATACTGAGTAATTTTTACAAAATCATATAGTATTGATTTTGTATACATTAATTTTTTGTAAATCCTTATTACATTAGTTTCTTTGTAAATCCTTTTTTTTATATATATATATATATATTATAAATATATATAATTAAGTAATTAAGAAATAAGAGATATATCTGAAAATGCACGTAAAAATGACTTAATCCTTATGTCATGGAGTGTTACAATAATAAAATATTTTTCTTCCAAACATATATTTATTATTTATAAATTTGTATCATATTAGATTCGGATGAACGTTCTTATAAAATCCTATGCAAGGGCAGTCAATGAATCAACGTTCCACAAACTTTAGATTAAAAAAACGTACAAAATTGGTTAAATGCTTTTTGTTTTTGTGTTTTTTTAATGCAAATTGGATTGTGAATTCAATGTCAATAATGTCATGCTGAGTCAACCCGGTCAAACCTATTGAAGTATTTATCATTTTATTGCTTCAATCACTAATTGCAAAAAAACCATTGGGTTAGGTTGGTGACAACTTGACATAAATATGCTTAATTATGATAAAGTATATAATTAACAATTAGTATGAAGAATTGACTAATCAAAATGGTTGATTTTTCTTGTTAAAAGAAATAGTTCAATTTTAAAATACCAAAAGTCAGTCAATACGAATACGTGAGGTTATTAACTACGGATCTCTTCCTTTTTTATTTCCTAAGTTTTTTTTTATTTCTTATTTTTAATATGAATAATTTATTTTTAAGTATACTCTTAATTTAATTAACGTTGAGAAAAAATTGTTGTAATGATAGAAAAATATAATAGTACACATATTTATTATACAACTATTTATGAAAAACCAATTAATATTTTAAAGAATTAAAATTTAGATTAATAATAAAATAAACTTTGTATTGTTAAAAAAATAATTAAAATATAAATAAATATTAGAGTTGCTATCTTGAAAATGAATTTTTTTAATGAGTGAAACTCTCACTAAAACAATTTTTCATAATATATATTAATGAAGAGGAAGAGGTTATTGCAATAATATTCATGTGAGGCACATATGAGATATTAATAATTCTTTAAAAGGAAATTAAGTGCATATATATATATATATCAATTTAAATTAATTTATCTTTTGTTTTTACTTGCGTAACTGCTATGATTATATTTTGGTATGCAAATACTCTTACACAGAATTATTAGGATCACATTAAGAGATATTTAAGAAAAGTTTTAATATAATGTGTATTATAAATATAATGGTTTTATAAAAATCCTATGCTGGATAAATCACACATTCATTTTGATACAAGTTTATTAAATGTATGGAAATACAATATAAGACTTTTTTTCAAATAAACATGTCTTTAAAATTAGAAAATAATCATATCGTCAATTTTTTTCTATTTTAAATCAACAAATATTTTATTTTTCATGATTAAAAAATATTACAGATTTTAAGACACACTATAAATTCTGAAAGTGTAAAATGTGAGATTATGATATAGATAGAGGGATTTGATTTTTTTATGGTATTTAGAGAAAAAAAAATTATGCTGAGTTAAGTAAACAAAAAAGAAGAATTGATCCAACTTGTAATTTTTGTTGAACACAGAACGAAAATTTATTGATTTTAAGTAAACAAAAAAAAGTAATAATAGGACTAAATTAATAATAAGACTGTTGGAGATCCCACATCTACTAGAGATTATGATATTTCTTTGTACATAAGTGGGTGCAATCCTCAATTCTATGAGTTGGTTTTATGGACTTGAGTTAGGCTTAAAGTCCACTTTGTAATAAAGACTAAAAAAAAGTTTTGATTTCTAAATTTGTTAGAATTTTTTTTTTAGCTAATTCAATTTAAAAACTATTTATCGATAATAGAAACTAATTTAGAAATCAATAATTTTTTTAGTCTTTAAAATAATATTTAATTTAGTCATTGTAACAACTATTTTTTTTTTCTAAAATTATTTTTATTTAATAATTTTTTTTAGTGAATACTTAAATAATTTTAAAAACTTAAAATAAAATGACATTTGGGCGTAATTAAAAGAACAACAAATTACAACAAATGTTAATAACTTTCTATTTTAATTAAATTTTGTACTTTGAAAATAAAATATATACTTCGAGGCTTTTCAGTACACTCCAGTATACGTTTATGTACGTACAAGAAACATGGAAAAAGTGTAAAATATACTCTCTTTTTTTACCATAAATTATTTGAAAATGGATAGTTCTTATTAGTCAACATTTCCATACATACATTAGGGTCGGAAAATACTCAACTTCTACTGAACGGTCATAGCCAATGAACAAGGTATTTCGTTTTGTCTACGGTGAAATTATGTAAAAAATTACATTTAAGTTAAAATTCAATGTGAGAATAATAAATATTGTTTAATATATATTTTTGTTTTTAGTTGATGTGCATAACTATAAAGTTATATTAAATTTTTATACTCTATCTAAATTAAAAATTAAAGTATAATTTTATATCGTAGTTATATTAAACATGTTGTGTCTAGATACATTTATTAGATATTTTAATTTTATGTTGGTTATGTCACTTGAATGATCTCCTATCAATTATTTTGACCGATTATATATATATATATATATATATATATATATATATTATTGCGTTCAAACCCTTAATTGATAGTTGTTTTGGAGAGAACATAAAGGAAAAATGAAACCAAATCTGCTTAAGGAAGCAAAATATGATGAAGAATACGTTTCACCAATTTGCAAAAGAAACAATGTAATGTTGAAAAAGCAGATAAATATGATGCAACTTGCACAGAAAAGGAATGAAAGGATGATGCACTAACTTAAACCAACCTTTTGGATGATAGATCTTGAAGAGAAAGCCTCATCTCAAAACTACACCCTAATCATTTTATATGCTAACAAGTTTCAAGGAAACCCAAACCCTAAGAGGAAAGATCTCAAAATTGGGAAAAATATTTTTTTTTTTCCTTTTCAGCTTAATACTAACAAATTACTCAATGCTGCTGTTTCATCTCTAGATTTTGGATGCTGACAATCACAATATGTTTAGTATCTCCTACAATTATTAATTAATATATTATTTTTTTACCTTTACAAATAATTTCTTCGGAATTATAACAAATTATTAGCGTAATATTTTTAAATGATGTAATATTAATCTTTGTTGAACTCACTAATTATTTCGTTTAGTCTTAATTTGATACCCGCCACTATTCACAATCACATAAAAACAAATCCCTCCAACACCTTAGCAATTGTGACCTGCACTTATCTACTTTTAAAATTTCAAAATTATACTTTATTATGAAATTCAAAAAATACTTTCCGAAAAAATAAATCTATAGTAGATTATTGTGTTTCATAAATAAAATTTTGTAATAAAATTCACAAATCAAAATTTTATTTAAAAAATAAATCTAAAATTCAAAACATATGTTTTGAGAAAAAAAATAAGAAACAAAATGTGGAAAGACATTTAAAAAAGAATTTTCAGAAGAATTGAAAAAGTATTTCAGAAATCCAAATCTAAAAACGAATTTCAAAAAATAAATTCTGAAAGTATCTTTATCTGCGCCTTTTATTATTTTAGAACATTTTGATAATTTCATATTATATAATATGGTGCAAGTTTATATTTACTCATGTGCATGAACTAATTGGCTCATATAAAAATCTTATGACATAAAATTATTGCACCATACAACAAAGAAAAATATTTATGTCTCAAATTAAAGACAATTACATATTAATGATGCACATTTGATCGTGCCTATTACAAAGTAAATGAAGAATAATTATATGGAATACAATTATGTCTTTGAGATAAACCTCTAACAAAACTCACATTTATCAACACTCATAAATAGAAGGACTTTACCTCTCTTTTAAAACATTTTCTTTTTAATTTTATTATCAATTTATTAAAAAGAAAAATATTACTTTACGAAAGAACTATTATTTCATTTCATCACAGTTCTTGAAAAAAAATGTCAAAAAATTGCTTAAAAACAATCACTAGGAAGAAAAAGTGTGGCTTAAAAAAATGAAGAAAGAGTAATAACCCTAAAATAAAGAGGGAGAGAAGAATAAAAAGAAGAAAGGATGAAAACAAAAAATACTTAATAAAGTAAAAGATGAAATAACTAATAAAAGCTTTAATTAAAAAATAAATATTACACTTAAAATGAAAACTTTCACGAGCTAAATGTCTTAATGCAAATTTCAAAAACACATCTTATCCTTAATAAAAAGATATAATAAGAGGACAGAAACACATAGTTATTGATCACCTTGTAAAAGTTTATGGCCACCCTTAACTTTTGAAACAAAAACAACAATTCATATAGAAACTATAATTCGTGAATTAAAAAAATTGTTTATGAATCACACACACTCATGTATCCACTTATAATTACCACAATGCAACACTTCAAAATGAAAGAGAATTGTTGTTAATAAGTGGACTTTAAGTCTAATTTAACTCCATAAAATCGAAATCTCTAACATTCCCTCACGTCGAGAGAGGAAGAGCTCGTGCGTAGGACAACATATTATGGATGGTCCGATAACGGTCCATTAAGAGTGACCTAATAAGCTTAACAAACACTTGCTAGGATAGATTTAAAATTGAAATGACTCCGATGCCATGTTACAAAAAGTGAACTTTAAGCCTAACTCAATCCCATAAAATCGACCAATGGAATGAGGTTTGCACTCACTTATATACAATGAAATATTCTTATCTCTAGTCGATGTGGATCTTCAACACATCTAACTAAACATTTGTCACACTTCAAATTTTCGTGGAAAATTTAAAACCAAAATCACCCACTAAAATTTCTATGAACAAGATAAATTTGTTCATACTTGAAAAATGGTTTCTGTCATGCCTATTATGAAGGTGTTCAAACATGTCTACAATGATGATAAAATAATCATATGCAGTGATTAAGAAAGGCTATCAGGATCCATATCCATCAATATCTATAACAAGAGTGGAGATAATCTCTCTGCAATGGTCTTCTCTCCATTATCATCAATCTTCCAAATTGTAGGCACAGAATATTTTCTGAAAACACCATAAAGTTCATTGTATTAATACAAACATCAATGAGTTGATGAATCACCATGTTAATAGGGAGAGGCAGAGCATCATGACTGTCCAGAAATTGGACAAATGGAATACCGACAAACAAATTAAAAAAATATTATTAAGTTGAGATTTCAGATGCATTTTTGTTTAGTTAATCGAACTATAATAGCATTGAGTTAATGATAATAATTAAGAATAATAGCACTGTGGAGTTAACGACAATAATTGATTATAGTTAGCAGATGTCAAAATATGAGGAGGGATAGTGCCAGTTTTGCATTCCACGTCATAATTTGTGAGGCACGAGTGTCTGAAAGAGGCAAATATTGTGCAGACCAGCTTTCAGAGTTCACAATTTTTCAGGTTTCTATTTTTTTAAAAAAGATTATTCCCCAATAAGGTAATTTTCTCTCTTATAAATAATATTCAATGGAAATTTTCTCCGACTCTGAGATCATCTTCCTTACTTTCGGATCAGCGGAAAAATAAACAATAATTTCTTTTACAGTTTGAACTTTGCGATCCCGGATTTCTTCCTAGTGTCGGATTTCAGAAAACCCTACAGGACCAATCAGAAACCCTAGATTCGTCTCCATTTTTGGAAGATTTTTTCAGTGTAATATGAACGTATTTCAGTTGATTTTTCAGGAGGCGCGAGTTTCATTTGGCTCTGTTCTTTGTGTTATTTCGGGATCTTGAATACCCACAAAGGGAAATCAATTTTGGTTTATTGTTATTGTTTATTTGTTTTTCCCATTGTTGAGTTGGAAGTGAGAGTGGGATTGGTGTGAGTGCATTGGGAATTGGTGACGTTGGGTTTTGTTATGTTGATGAATGCGTGATCTGGGTGGAGAGAAAGAGAAGGGTGAGGAATGAGTGGGGCATAAATGTCTGCTCCATTGGGAATTGGAATTCGTTCTGGAAGTTATGGGTCTTTGGATAAACAGGTACAGAACGGCTCTGCACGCAAGGCTTCAAAGATGCTCAAGGAGAAGGAGAAGGAGAGGTTGTTCCTTTGGATCTGCAAGTTCGCTGGTCGCAAGAAGGTCGGAATGCTCTTCCTCTGTCTCATCTCTGCCGCAGTTTTCATCTGGGTTTTGTATGTTGGAAAAGGTTCTCTCACTCTCTCCTTTTTCCTTCCATTTATTTATTTATGGTTGCTGTGGTAAATTGTAATTATGTGTTTATTACTATTTAAGCACCTAGTTGTTGGTCTAGTGGAAGGTAATAGTTTCCGCAATGCAACGAAGCTTAGTTCGATCACCTGCTGAAAAAGATGTCCGTATTTAGTATCTGATACTATCTTGAACAGAATTACTGGGTGGATACCTGTGGGGAGGGGGATTTCAATTTTATCATTAATGTTTTATGTGGTGATATGCCATTGTTACCTAGTTCTTTTATTTGGCTCAACTGGGTATACTAGAATGTGCTGTGAGTTGTGATTTTCATATGTCGTTTGAATTTGACCTTATTCAGAACATAGCATGATGGTGGTCGTGTGGCTTGCTTTCAGGTGAAGATTCTCAGGAAGGAAACACAGTACCAAGCATTAGTGATAATGCAAGCATGTCTACAAGTGATTCTACATCTGAGATCTCTACGACAAAGGCAATGGGCTTAACTACAAAATTGAGCTCTCCACCCCCTGGCTATTTTTTGGGCTACTATCTTCCTCCAGGGCATCCGTGTAATAGCTTTACACTTCCTCCCCCGCCTGCGGATAAAAAGCGTACTGGGCCACGTCGTAAGTTCCAGTTTACTAATTTGATGCCTAAATATTTTTGTACACCTTTTGATACTTAATAATTTGATAGTTCTTCCCATCATCCCTGTATAGATAAATTAGTTGTTCGAAAATTTGTGATTGATATATTTTTGACTGCTTATCTTTTATGGTATTTCTCCTGAATATCCGGGCTTGATTTATGTTTTAGCATGCCCGGTGTGTTACCTTCCTGTGGAAGAAGCCATTGGACTGATGCCAAAATTTCCCTCACCATCACCGGTCCTTAGGAATTTAACATATGTCTATGAGGAAAATTTAAGTAGAGATGGAGAATTTGGTGGTTCTGAATTTGGTGGATATCCTACTTTGAAGCAGAGAAATGATTCTTTTGATATACGAGAGTCAATGAGTGTACACTGTGGGTATGTTTTACTTTTTGTTGAATTTTTCCCTTATAATTTACATCTATACCTACCAAAGAATGTTCTTTTGTGGTTATAGGTTTTTGTGCTAGTAATAAAACATTCTTGTTCCTTTTCACTGACATGGATCCATTCTCCATCTTCTATGATGAATGTGTATACCAATCAGATTTTTAAGAGGAATTAAACCTGGCCACAAAACAGGATTTGACATTGATGAAGCTGACCTTTCTGAAATGGAGCAGTGTAACGGAGTGGTTGTTGCATCAGCCATATTTGGTCTGTATTACGTGATTTCTGAATTTATTCACTTGTTTATAAGCTTATAATTGATTGTAAATGAAATTTATTGTTCAGGAAACTTTGACGAGATAAACGAGCCAAAAAATGTCAGTGACTATTCAAGGAAGACTGTGTGCTTCCTTATGTTCGTAGATGAAGAAACAGAAAAATATCTGGGCAGTTCTGGCAGGCTGGGAAGCAGCAAGAAGATTGGTTTATGGAGAATTATTGTTGCTCGGAATCTTCCTTACGCAGATGCAAGACGGACAGGAAAGGTCAGAATTACATTTTACTAGTACCATCATGTGTGAAATAGAAATTAGTACATGGGTTGTTAACCATTATTGTTTCTGATTTTTTTTTTAAATAGCTATGTGGTTCAGTATGATCTGGTCATTGCTGTTGGAAAGTAATATTGTTTGGCTGTGGTTTCACCTCTGGTTAATCTACCTTCTGAGGCTTAATACTGCCATACTTATTTGCATACACACAAAGGGAAGGGTAGATGCATAGATCAATAGACCTCCTAGTATAGGCTAGATCTTGTGTATGAATTGAATAAAACCAAAATTTTGCATAGGCATTTATGTTTCTCGTCCCTAAATTTTATTACTTTTTCCACAGATTCCAAAGCTTCTGTTGCATAGAATGGTTCCAAATGCTCGCTATTCTATATGGCTTGATGGGAAGCTTGAGCTTGTTGTGGATCCATATCAAATTCTTGAAAGGTATAGTCCGGGGAGTCTCTTTGATATTGTATATAATATACCACTATGCCTATTCATTGTATATGTGAAAGTGATGTAAGTATCCCTCCTATGATTAATTTTATAAATAGTTTAGCATGTAGGTTTCTGTTCTGTTCAATTCTCTTTTAGATATGTATCCCTCCTATTTTATCTTTTAATGCTTATAACCTGTTTTCAAACCAGACCACCGTGGGACTAGGTGATATGAGTTTGATCAGTATGCATCTCTTGCTTTTAACTAGAGTGCTACCCATAGTTTTGCTGTGGTCACAATTTATCTCTCTAAGTCCATAGACAGACATTCTCTTCACAATCCAGTATGGTTTGTCCTCAAAGATGTAAGGTGCAACTCACATATATCTCCTTATTATGTACTTGTTGCTCCAAAAATACGTTTCTTGGATTTTATAGCTTAACACGAAAATCCTGGAAATCCAAGCAGGGAATTTCTTTCCTGCCCAAGGTAACATCTTAATCTATGTAGACAGAAAGTTCCTTCAGATTGTCCATAGATGACGTGTAATGGTTGCCAATACTCAAGCTGTAGATTTTTTACTATTGTATGTTGCTTGCCAATAATAAAATAGTGTTTTTCAGAGCATAGCAGTGGAAACTAAGGTTAACTTAATCATCAACTAGATTAAATTCTATTCTAGTCGCACTTTCAATTCCCCTATGGACTGCTTGTGTAACTTTCTATACCCAACACAAGCCCTACATAGTATGTTCATTGTACTTGGGACTCAACATTTTCAGCAGCATGGGTCCAGTCCAGACACACCTGATGCACCAATCCAACCTATGTGCCCTTTCTTTTTATTGAGAAAGTCGGGAAAAAAATGGAGAATACGAAGTTCTTTAAGAATAACCTAAAGAGAAACAAAATAAAAGAAACAGAAGCTTGATAGTACACATGAGCCAGAAGTCCTTTAAGAATAACCCTAAAGAGAAACAAAATAAAAGAAACAGAAGCTTGATACTACACATGAGCCATTTTCCTTCTTCACAAACTTCTCATGTAGTCTGCATGATATACCTGCTAGCAGATCCCAAAATACCATCCATGACTGCTCAGTGTAAAATTGTTTGTTTTGGGGTGACAGAGGTACGGTAACAGATACTAGAATCCCATGATTACTGGCTATAAAATCAATACATGTTTCCTGTACATAATTTTGGATCAGAAGTCTTGATCTCTGCCTTTGCATTGTATAAATTAGGATAATTATTGTCATGTGGCGTAGGTATTTCTTCAAATTGATATTTCTGACATTAGTGCTCATAGATAGCTGGCATAAAAGGAGTTGTTAGTTATGGAAATTATCCTTTAAATTGAATTTGTCTCTGAAGTATACGAGTAAGGGTATATCCACTCTGCACAAAATTGTTGGTTTTGCAATTGGTTTTGTATAATTCTTCTCTTACCACAGCTCCGTGCCGAGTTTAGATTCCATTTTGAGTTGCTAGCCAAGGTGTTATAATATGTTTCTGGATGAACAAAATACTGATATATACTGTATTTGTTCTATGAAAATCAAGCCTGAGCTTTTACTAGATTTATATGTACGTTAATGTGGAGTGTTGACCAAAATGTAATTAATTTGGGGTCATATTTCATACTTATATTATATTCTTTCTGACTTTTTACAACCTATATTTAGCTTTTCTTTTTCCATCATACATTTTTTGACACCTAAACTACCCTTCACCCTTGTTTAGGTTTTTGTGGAGAAAGAATGCTACTTTTGCAATATCAAAGCATTATAGACGTTTTGATGTATTGGTTGAGGCTGAGGCAAATAAAGCTGCTGGAAAGTATGAAAATGCCTCCATTGACTTTCAGATTGAGTTTTACAAGAAAGAGGGATTGACCCCATATACAGAGGCCAAGCTTCCTCTTATAAGTGGTGGGTTAAACTGCCTTTCCTGTATTTATCTGGGATGAGATGCTCCTATTTCATTGTTTTTGTTTTAAACTTTTTACAAACTCCAAACATCATGTCTGAGTTGCAGATGTTCCTGAAGGATGTGTGATAGTACGAGAACATGTTCCTATAAGCAACCTCTTTACTTGTCTTTGGTTCAATGAAGTTGACCGATTTACTTCAAGGGACCAGATTAGTTTCTCAACAGTCAGGGACAAAATTTTGTCGAGGGTAGATTTTCATTTTCACATGTTTTTGGATTGTGAACGACGCAACTTTGTAGTTCAGGTAATTATTCTATCTTGCCAGGATTTCAATATCTTTCTATTGCATTGATTTCCAGAAGGTACATACTGATTCTGATCAGACGAACATTTAGTAATGCAATAAAGATTAACACATGCATGTGCGCGATGCTGAACAGTTAAACCATTTACTGAATGCAATAAAGATGTGCACATGCATGTGCGCAACCTTTAAAAAGCAAATGTATCAAATGATAACATTTTCCATATTGATGATTACTCACAGATGAAATCTTTTTATTTCATTGTTTTTCTTTGTTTCTTTTAATGTTTTCACACCTAGATAGGAAAAAAAGTACTTGATTCATTTATTACATTGCTTGTGATGGATCTGACATATTCCAGCATTAGTTTTTATAATAATAGCAGTGTTTTACTCCACCAAATTTAGTTGTGTTATGAAAGTGTACTGCAACCACCTTTTTACAGAAATATCACAGAGATCTATTACTGCGCCTGGCTCCACCTGATACCTTTGGTCACAGTTCACCCCCTCTACCATATCCTCCTCCATTGCCTGTGCTTGAAACATCACCTGAAAAGGGTGCAAACTCACCCATTAGAAGAGGCCCTGGAAGGCGTGGAAGAGAACGAAGAGCTGGTCAGCGGCGCCACCGCAAAGTTGTAGCTGGAAGTAGAGAGATGGAACCAAGTTGACAGTTTTGTTTGGGTGATTATATCATCATTATTATTATTTTATTTTTAAATTCCACTTTCAAAATGTCATTCGTTGCAGTAGTGGAGGGAAAAATGTGCAAGATGAGTGTTGTATTGTTTCCACACAGATGCTCTCATTCTTTTTACTATCCGCAATTGCCCATTTTTTGTTAATTTTTTACTGTATATATGGTAAAATTTTCAATAATTATAGTATGTGTTGCCACTAAATTCCTCATGTGGTAACCCTGTTATTCTGCTACACAGGAAAATATGCTTCCTCTCTGTCATACTAGAAAGAAATATCCAAGACTTGTTCTTTCGTATTTCGTATTAATAGAAGGAAAGTTATGCAAGATACTGTTTCCTTAAGTTTTTGTTGGTCATTATATTCCTGAGTAAATTGTCGTTCCGTTACTTAGTCACTCAAAAATGATAATTTAGTTTCATCAAAGATTAGGTGAATTGTATAGCATTATTTTATACAGCATACTATTCTAATTAGGTTAGCAATAAAACTTTTATCAATTATATGTGCAAAATTGATAAAATTGGGAAATACAAAAGAAAGGGAAGTGCAAAATTGGGAGACTAAATCAAATTCTTTAAAACCTAATATATGGAAGACCTCATCTATCTCTATATAATAATGATAAGAGAAGCTAAACTCATGATAACATAACTAAACTAACAATATTGTCTTCTCTAAAAAAAATTATAAACTTAATTCCTTTTATTAAATTCATGATATCTTATCTGTTCCTTAACTGTTCACCATACTTGGATGACTTTTATATCTTCCTTGGTTTACAAGAAACAGTAAAATATTTTAGAATATTAAATTCTGATGTAACAGAAACCATACAACAAGTACACAAGTAACCAAAGGTATTAACAATAGAAAAAAATGATGCTTTTGATGTGTTAATATGTCGTGACAATATTTTTAAATTTGATCTTTTTCCTGGTGTTGAAAATCCCAACTATAAAATGAGTTATGGAAGAAACACATCATAATGATCCAAGTCACTCCAATTAAGTTGCAAGAATGTAAGAATGAATGATGTGTTATTGTGCTAATGCTAATCAGCCACTTTAAGAAGCTCACTGCAAAATGACAGTGAAAAAAAATAAGTGATAAGTAGTTTAATAAAAGTTGTACCAATGGAGCAAAAGGAAATAATTGTGGTTCCACAAATTTTAATAAAGTCTTCTGTAGATATTCTCTTATGCAAGAGTGTTTAAAAAATTGAAGGTTTTAGAAGATAGAATGACCTTATTCCAAAATAGTTTCCCCAAGTAAGTAAAAGCTAAGATCTTTGTTAAAAATCAAGTATACTCCTAAATCCGTTAGTCTATTAGTATAAAACTTTGACTTTGTACACCTAAGGAAGCAAAAGGTAAACATTCTTTGTTAAAAATCAAACATGCTCTTGAATATATCAATCTTGTTTCTAAAAATGTTTTTACTAGTATAAAACTTTGACTTTTCACATTTCACCATCTAGTTTGAAGTTAAGCCATATTCATACAATCTTGATATTGACCAGATTCCTTGTAATATCTGCAAAAGGTCATATTGTTATCAACATAACATGTGAGTGAGAAAAAAATAAATGATTTAAATCCTACCATCTAAGAAGATTCCTTCATTAACAAGTTTTGCGATGCTCCTGCTCAATACCTCTTAAACCATCAATAAAAGAAAGGGATAGAAAATTTCCTTGCCTCACCCCTTGAACAAGAAAGAACTATGAGGCCAACTATTTATTAAAACAAGTAGTTTAGAATGTTTAAGTAATAAATGAAATTCAATCAGAGAAATTATGATTAAAGTAAAAAAAACTCCAAATAAATCAAAAAGTGTACCTAGTTTAATTCTTTGTTCAACTTGAATTCTTCACATAATGCTTCCTATAAATAAAACAATCTCTTGTATGTTCTCACCCCTCTCTCCATCATGTATACTTTTATATCCTCTAATGTTGCTATAATTGGTATACTCCTTGCACTTAAGTTGTAAATGCTTCACTCATATTATTAAGTGTGTCACACTTAAGATTAAACATGAATCTAGATTTAAACCAACACTTATTTCAATTACACAAAATGTTAATAACTTACTAATATTGTAAACCTATTTGGACAAATGTGTATATCTTGAAACAACTTGAATAAAATGTTTTCAAAGTGTCTACATTCACTTCTTTAATCTATCTTATTTCTCCCTATATGAGAATAAACTTTGTCAAAGAGAAATATTGTTGTTTATCAACTAATGAAATAAATCACATTAACTACAATAAAATAAAATAATTAATAAAATAAAGGACATGCCTTCAAGTGATCATGTATGGATGTCTATGTAACACCCAAGATCTTCCATTAACAATGGCAAAAACCATAACCATGAATCTTTTTTCTCTCCAGTATAATAACATCAGCAATTGAGTGAGACTATGTGTTGAAGTGTTTGTCAGCTTCTATATGCAACATAAAAAAGACCCAATAGCAATTAACATTTTTATTCAATCTTACCTAAAAAAAATCTCCTTTTTCAATCATTACTTGAAAAACATGGTAAAACTTATTCAACACATATATTTCACATCTTATTGGCACAGTGTAGCGATAGTTAAGCGATGATAACAGTGGTGAGAAGTGGAATGCTGAGGTTCTTCTCACCTTCTCTCTCGCACACTCTCTCTTTCTCTTCTTCTTCCCTCTCCATTCCCAACCCTCCAAAACCCTCTTTCCGAAACCCTATTTCCCGTTCAATTTCAACCAACGCTTCCTTCGAAACGCAGCTATTCATTCCTCCGGGCATTCTACCCCACGAGGTTGACGACTCCGCCGTCCTACCGGGCTCCAACATCGCCGTCGGACCCTACGCCGGCGACTCCCGAATCAAGGACGTAGAGTTCGTCAAGAGCAGCAGTCGCGCCAAGGATTGCCCCAGAGATGACCGACCCGAATTCGCCGTTCTCGGTCGATCCAACGTTGGCAAGTCCTCCCTCGTCAATTCCCTCGTTCGCAAGAAAGAAATTGCACTCACTTCCAAGAAACCAGGTTAAGCTTTTTTTTTTTATCCCCCTTTTTAAAAGGAATTCTTGTTCTGCTTCGAGTTTTTTGCGTAATAACGTGTGGTTGATGCTTGCAGGGAAGACGCAGCTCATTAATCACTTCTTGGTGAACAAAAGCTGGTACCTTGTCGACTTGCCTGGTTATGGGTCAGTCGATGTGTTCTGTTTCCTCTTTTTATGCTTCTTTTGGGCGGTTACGGTCACCATGTAAAAAAATTAGAACTACTCATGTGGCTTTTTCATTTTAAGTGATGTGATCATGGATAGGAAGATTTCACTTCAAGAAGAACATGGAATAAGGTTGACTAAATGTGGAGAATGAGGAGAATCTCTTCATCTTTTCAAGAGAAAAGAACATAAAATTTCATGCAATAGATCTTTGTTTGGATACATGGATGGCCTATGATGTGCTTGGCTATTCTTTTGGTAGTTTAGCCTTTAGATTTGTTTGGACATATAAGGGCGGGAAGGAGAGTGTTTGACCACTTCTTCCACACTCTCCTCTCTCCTTCTAAATAAGGAGAGCTTGGGCCATATTGTACATAACTTCGATCATAATAAAATCTAGAATGATTTGTGAAGAGTGTGATTTTTCTTCTTTCTTAGATGGTTCTTATCCTGAGTTGAGACTCGAGTGATGATCCTTCTTCCTTTTTATGGCGAATCACCATTTGTGACCTAATTCACAAGATAAGAGACCCTAAGAGAGAAAATTGTCTGCTGCCTTGCACTTTGATTAGATACCAATGCGCCACTCATGAGATAAGATAAAGAGCCCCGCTCAAGGATAAGCCATGGAGATGGAAGATCATCAGTTGAGGTATCACATACTCAAGATAAGAATTCTTCAAGAAAGAAGAACCACACTCTTCTCCAAACTTTATAATTCTCATTCAATCAAAATTATCTTGAGTATGAGTAATACTCAAGATAATAACTCTTCAAGAAAGTAGAAGAACCACACCCTTCTCAAAACTTTCTAATTCTCAGTCAATAAAAATTCTAGAAATGTGTACGTCTATATAAGCAGAGTGTGATGAAAAGGGATTAGGCAAAAGCTTTCTTTCCCTAGTCCTATATCCAAACAAAACATGGAATAGACTAAGACTAGGGATTGCTAGTTTATTCTTTCTAGGTTTAAAACAAAAAGAAATGCACTTATATTTTTATTTTTAGGATCACATTAGATTCAAAGTTCATTGTTGGAGGAGGTAGAAAGCTTCTATCTTTAGGATTCTTATTTTGAGAGCTAGGTTTCATGTGGCAAATCACCATACTTGCTTATATCATATGTGACACTACGTTCTTTCTAATTCCTTGCCCTTTCTTGAGTGATAATCGTGGTTAGCTTCTAAAAGAAGTTAACTTCAACAATGATTGCCTTTACACCATCAAGATCTCGAAACCTTTTCTACTTTATAGCTTCCGCCAAACCTGAATAACGAACCATCCAAGTAACCTTCCAAGACTTATCCAAGAGCCAACCAAGAAACATCCTACAAGCCTAACCAAGCATGCCCAAGCCATTAGTTACTTTTAATTCTATGTAGCAGTATGGTTGTATAATTTAGTTTAAAAAACTAGAAGGATTATTCTTTTAGAATGGAGGGAGTATGATGTTTTCAAGTCAACATAAAAGTTATTTTTTTCACTTCTAGTCAAACATGCTTTCAGTATCCAAGTTAAGTGCATGTTTCAATTCACATTTTCACGCTTGTTGAGGAATTGATTTTGACTTTATAATTAACTTTTAAGTAGATTTTACATTGGGTACAAAAATTTATAGTTTATATAGAGTTTACTACTACGTTGCCTTTGGAATGAAATTATACAGGGAAACATACAACATTCCTTATATATGGGCATTACCCTGTATTTCCACCACCCTCCTAGATTGGAAAGGATTTAGGGCAAGTGGTTGGTCTTATTGCTGGTAACTAATCATATGAAATACTGTTTTTTATGCAGCTTTGCTAAAGCATCTGAAACTGCTAAAACGGATTGGTCCTCTTTCACAAAAGGGTACTTTTTGAACAGAAATACTCTGGTGGCTGTTTTGCTTCTTATTGATGCCAGTGTTCCACCTCAAAAAATTGACTTGGATTGTGCAAATTGGCTTGGACGCAATAATGTATGGTGCTTCCTTTTTGTATTTTTTTGGCTGCAGTACGTATGATGCCTCTTGTGTATTCAGTCCCTAAAGTAATGTTGTCGAGGTACTGAAACAAGTCTGAATTCCATTGAAAACTTTTGTGAATTGCAGATACCAATCACTTTTGTGTTCACGAAATGTGACAAAATGAAAGTGGCAAAGGGGAAACGGCCTGACGAGAACATAAGGGATTTTCAAGAGTTAATCAAACAAAACTATAAGCAACATCCCCCATGGATTATGACCAGCAGTGTCACTGGACTGGGTAGAGATGAACTCCTCTTGCACATGTCTCAGCTAAGAAACTACTGGGATCAGTAGGAGGAAAGCTCAAAATTAAGAAGTGACTTTCTACAAGAAAACTGGCTTGCAGAAGCAAAGTTGAAACTACAAAAGATGCCACTATAAAGAAGAATTATATGAAAAAGCAATGGGTTGGGTTGTTTCTTGTAATATTTCAGCTGGATCTTTGTTCTTCTTGAGCTGCAACCAGATATATAAGTTGCATCAGAATCAAGTTTAAGTTGTTTCTGGATACTAAATTTCCATATACGGACTGTGAGTATTTGGGTTAATGGGGTCATGTTTTATGCAAAAGCGGGGCCGTTTATAAAAGCACAGGAAATGTTGTATGCTTTCAACTGGGATATGGTTGTAGTTGCCTGAATACATATTTTGGCATACTATTCGTTTGGCTTTTGTTCAAGATTTTGTGGAGCAAATAAGCACCTTTTCCAACATGTAAACATTATAGATGCTTTGATTATATTGAGGCTGAGACAAATAGTGCTGCTGCAAGTGTCATTTCCTCTATTCTCTTTCAGATTAAGTTTTATATGCCTGCATGTTTGTTGCAATTCCCCTTCCCTGGATTATTAACTTTTCAGTTCATCAGAGTTTGAACTGTTACTTGTGGAGGAATTGTCCTCAAGTGTTACGTCTATTTCCACCTCAATATGCCACATTTTTGAAACACCTGGTTTCTTACATGAGAAATGGTTATTACTTAGGGCACATTACACGTGCTGGGTTTCGCAGGAACTGAATAAATTTCTTACTACATTCGAATATATTTATAGGAATGCCCTTGTTTTTAATACACGGTTCCAAACATTTTGAATGCCTTTTTATGATTTATTTGTCAAAAACCCTAGATGCTATTCTTCCCTGCAAGGCTCCTACATGCCTTTGCTCACAGGACTCTCTTGACGTCTCCACTGTAACTCACTCACTCCGGTGACACACTCTCACTTGAAGGTACACAACTTTCTTTAGCTGTAAACTGAATTTCTTTTCTCGTTAACCAACAATGACAACTCTTGAGAGTTATATATAACCCTAGATTATGTCAAGGTTCTGTTTTATTTTTAAAACATACTTTACAAAATACAAACCACTTTACAAAACACGAACCTTAACTCACAAAAACAAAAAACCCTAACTCTGTTAAAAGAGTTATGAAAAATTTCCCTCCCATAAAAAAGGGACTTGTCCACAAGGCTTTAAGTTGATTGCTGCGAATCGAAGTCAAGAAATTGTCGTTGCATCACCGGTAACTCGTGCCACAGAGTCCTCCGGATTTGTTTTTTTTCCACTGCTTGAAACTAGTGATGGGTTTGTTACGTTTTTTCTTCATCCTTCGTGTCAAGACTGCTAAAGGTTGGGGAAGAAATTGTCCTTCCTCATCTAGAAAAGGAAGGTGGGTGGATATTGAGTAATCCTCGTGCTGTTTCTTTAATAGCGAAACATGAAAACATCATGGACTTTTGAATCTGCTAGTAGCTCTAACTGACAAGCCATTGCTCCCCATTTTGTGCAAAATCTTAAATAGACTGTAACACTGTGCTGCTAATGAGTTCTGCTTGTAAGGTTGTAACCGTAGACAAACCATATCTCCAATAACATATTGTTTGTCTTTGCGCTTCAAGTTCGTGTACCACTTCATTCGAATTTGTGCGAAGAGTTTTGAGATTTCCTCCCATGTCCTCATAGTACAGTTGACTACTTCAACCAAAGACTCATCCTTCTGAACCACAACTGGAATGGAAGGCAGATACCCTTAAAGAGCTTTGAAAGGAGTTACATTTATAGATGCATGAATTTGAAGTTGTACCAAAATTCTGCTAGAGATAATGAACTCAACCCACTTGTGGGGCATATCTTCACTAACACACCTTAAGTATACCACCATTGACTTGTTCACAACTTTTGTTTGACCATCCATTTGTCATTCGTTTAATGAACCGTCTTGTTTCATTCGTCTCATTAGACAGTATAAATACATATCGTCTAGTCCTCCAGGGTCTCAACAACTCCTTCCTTGAGATCTCCTATGACAACACAAGGAGGATGATACTTCAGAAACATTGAGTTCCTGCAAGAAAGTTGTTTTTTTTTTTCTGTTGGGGGATTAGACAAACTGTTTGATGTATTTTTCTAATTATCTCGAGCACTTCTTTGACCGTCTTGTGCACTTGTTTAACCGTCTAATGCATTATTCTTGGGTTCTTGCAAGACAAAAAAATTCATTTGTTTATGATAACTTCTTAACAGGCTTAAAGTCATTGAATCTTACTTTTGTTTATGATAACTTCTAAAAATGATAGGATTAAATGTTTGTGTTACGCTAGTGTTTTTTAACTTTTCATGTGTAATGAATTTTGTACGTTTTCATTCCACTCTTTGGATCTGGTAACCACTTAAGCTACTGACTATTTGCAGCAATTTTTATAAATAGTTTAGCATGTAGGTTTCTGTTCTGTTCAATTCTGTTTTAGATATGTATCCCTCCTATTTTATCTTTAATTCTTATAACCTGTTTTCAAACCAGACCACCGTGGGACTAGGTGATATGAGTTTGATGAAAAAGGAAGTTTGGAATGTTGATGTTTTTCTCTCTTGTTTTTGCAGTCCCTTGTCAGGGTGCTTAAATCTTCTGCTGCCAACACTCTGTTACTCTTTGATTTTATTTCAAAACCTGCTAGTGTCCGCAACCCTATCTCCTCTATGGTTTATTAGTACAATTTTTTTTACTGAACTTGATTGGACAGAATGATTGGTCATTCATTAAGTTATTTAATTATCCTTGACTATGTTATCAGGATGACACCATAAATTTATTTGCATATGCAGTGCTAAGGTTGACTCCCCATGCTCTATCTTCTGGATTTCCTGGTCCTACTTAAGGAAAGGAAGTACTGCATCCAATGTTGCTACTGAGTCTAACATGATCCATCCAAATTCTATGTCTGAAAGCTTTTATGGCTCGTCTGATATATGTCTGGTGAAGATGACCAATATCATGTTGCAAGGCCCCTAAAGAGTGTAACAAATGGTATAAAGGAAAAGATGGTTGTCTTGTCACTGATTTATGGGGTGCCTAAGTTCGTACGTGGGTGTTTGCCACTCCAACAGTTTGGCTTTAACAGAAAGGAAAGAAAATGTATCTCTGTGTTTAGCAGCATAGAAGCCTTACTTTAATACTTATGATTTCTGTATCATCTGTACCTAATGGGGAGAAAGGTGTGTCGGACATCAGGCAACAAATTATTGAAAATGTCAGTCTTCTGATATGGTAAATTTTTTGTTTCCTAATGATTCTGTTAAGCTTTTGCACATAATATGAACTGACACTTAGCATTCCAGTGTTTTCTATTATATTATTTAGGGTTCAAGTTCAACTCCATACACGGTACAATTCATTGGCAGTACCTCTTTTTCCTGCACGTGTCCCATGCAACTACTGTTTACTAATTCTTTTCCCTTTAACTGAAAAGAATTCCAAACATAGGAGAGTGGACAAACTTACTTTTCATTTCCTTTCGAACACGATCCTCTCAATCCAAGCATAACCATTAATACCAAGAATTCTCTTCCTAGCTTATTTACAAGTTTTGTATGTGTTTGGTGATTCCAACATGAAAGAACATTTCACTGAGAGGGATTATAGATTATTCTGCTAGTTTCTTCTAGCCGCATTTTGTTGTTTTCTCTGTTTCACTTTTCTATTGCTTTCTGTGAAAATCATATATTACATATGAAGACATGTAATTGAGGAAAGTTGTTAATAATTGCTAGTCTTTTTTTTGGATTAATGAAACATGTTATAAGGGCTTTCATGTGACAAGACAAAGCTATGAAGAACATGAAGATATATAAATGAAGTTGATATTGGTGACTAAGCATATTGCTGAATACGTCAGGCATCACTTAAGATATTGAAAGTTGAGGAGAAGCTATCAAAAGGATGGGGTGATGAGAATGCATATCACGTTAGTGGGTACCGCTACTTACTAGTTGATGATGGTGATAGAAATGTATCCAGGGCTTCCCCAGCAACAAAAGTTACAACTTTAACAAAGGTGTTCGTTGGCGTCTAACTGCGTTTCCTATTTATGTCTACTTGAGTAACCCAGAATTAGAGGTATGATTTAAAATATTTGATTGTAGGTCATAATTGTTAGCATGTGAAAGGTGGTCTCCGTGGGATAATTGCTGCTCTGTGGCAATGGTGAAGTTGCTGTATCGAATGGTTTCCTTTGGCTATGTGCTACCTGACTGGTGATAATTATTATGATTTTCTCTTGAGGCAAATTTTCTTGCGGGAAAAAAACTTCTTTTACGATTCATAATAACATTTGATTTACGATTAAAAAAAATTAACTATTCACGTTTTGAATCTCGATTCTATAATCATGTTTTCAATAACTTGTTGCTCACCATTATGCCCAGTTAACTGATACCAATTGTCAATAACCAGACGCTATCCTCTTTCCCCACACGGCTCCTACACACCTCTACTCAAAGAACTCTCTCGGCATATCCATATGTTACATATAAAGTTGGTTTTTAGATTTATGTGAGTCATCGCCCTGCACCCCGCTTCATTACCTATAAATAGTCATATTGTACTTGAATAATGATGAACAATAATACAACATGTTTCCTTTTACCTTTAGCCATTCCTTCCTTATTTTCTCTATATTCTGTTTTCTCTATTTTTTCTGTTCAGAAATCTCGATTGGTTTCCCTCCTTCAACATTGATCTTTGATGTCCTTGGGAAAGGGACCCTAGACCCTGCTCTACTTCTATCAATTGATATCAACTTTTTTTGGAGAACTCGTGCTTATGGCTTATGCTACACGTTCTGCTCAAGCCATGAAAGAACGTTTGTTAACACACATGGATTTTCAATTTATCGAATTAGCTACGCCTTTGAAAGAGGTCATCCAAGATTTGGTGAAACAAAATACTGATGCCAAAAGCCTCAATCCGAGACAATTGTGCACACAAAACGTCATTCTTCTTCTTCATACGTCTGCAGTACTCACTTGGCCAGAATTGACTTTCCTCAGATTTAATGGAGATAACGTCATTCCTTGGATCCATCAATGCGACAATTAATCGATAATATCCCAGATGAAATTAAAGTGAAACTGGCTATTGTTCATTTAGAAAGTAAAGCTTTATAGTGACACACGACTTTAACCAAAACTTTTCCCCATTCATCTTTACGGTTGTGGTTTGATTTTACTAAAAAACTAGCTAAAGATACTGAAACCACATAGTTGATGTAATGGCTTCCTTGACAGATGTAGCAGCAATTGGTATAGAACCCATAGTAGTATATGTCTTAGGTTTGAAAGTACCTACTTTGGCACGAGTGACCATAGGATGAGAATTTACAAGTTGAATCTCAAAGACAATAGAGTCAGTACTGTTAGGCATAACAATGTTGTTATCAATTAGAAGAACAATAGAAGAACTATGAACATGCATAACAATATCAGTATTAGAATAAATAATAGTAAGACTAGGGTGTGGATTCGAAGGTGAAGACATTGAAATAGGTGAAATAGGAAAAGAAATTAATTGTTCATGATATGGAAACTCAGTTTCATTAAAGTGCACATGTTTGAAACAATTGTCTTACCAAATGGAGTTAGACATATATAATCTTTGTTGTTGAAACTATACCCGAGAAACAAACACTATTGTGAACGAAAGTCAAATTTATTCCTGTTATAAGGTCTTAATAAAGGAAAACAAGCACATCCAAAAACTTTGAAAATAGTGTAATCAGGATTTTTGTTAAACAACATCGTTCAGTGATGTGAGTTCTTGAGAAAACTTTTGCTTGAGGAGCATTAGTGCCAACATGTGAATGATCAACAACTCATCACCAGGATTCCGAATATGAATCGTGGAGGGAGAGGTAGGGAGGGGGAGAACTACTGGAGGAGATCGGTGGAACGCAAACATCATTTCTCAACCGACTCGTCTACAACGTTCTTTTTTTTAAACTTTCCAAATAGTCATGGTGAATATGAGATGCTCAAGTTGTTCCAGAGATGGGCGAGGGTTAAAGAAGTGTTCATATCAAGGCGTCTGAATCGGTGGGGTAGAAGATTTGGTTTTGTTAGGTTCTTCTATGTCGAAAACGCGGTGAGGTTGGAGAGGGACCTAGACAGCCTCTACATTGGTAACAGGAAGTTGAATGTTAATCTGCCAAGGTATCAGAGAGATAGGTATGGACGTAAATCAAAAAGTCTATAATACACGTGCCACATTTCTAGAATCTGTGGCTGTCTTAGAAGAGGAAGTGGAGGTGTCTAGTAATTTGAATACCAGGCCCGTTTCAATTGAGGCCCACTCCAAGCAAAGTTGCCAACAAGCCCATTTGGGAAAGAAAGGCGTATGCGAAGCGGTGGGTCAACCTTGGAACACGGAGGCGAGTGGTAGACATATGGTGTGTGTAATCGCAAATGTAGGCAAGAAACACAATGCTAGCATCTCCAGGGGGGATAGCGAATGTAAGGACGTGCGAGGAGAGATTAAAGAAGCTTTGGGTCAAGAAGGGAAAGAGGAACAACAAGAAGGATCGGGGGAATTCCCTGGTTTGGATGACTCGCAAAAGAGATTGAACATGCTACAAACCCACGCTCATGTCCTAGATAGAAGGGTTGCAGGTCAAGACGAAGGTAGAGGCGGCAGAGCGATGGTGTTGTGTAACGATGTGTTAGAAGGAAACGTTCAAGGAATTCAATCTTTTTTCAGAACAAGTTCATGAGGCTTCTAAGGATTTAAAGAAGACATTGGGTCTGAACTTGCCATGTTCGTTGGCTGTAGAGGAGTTGCTCTTCGAAACAATTGGCGAAACACCTCTTCGTCAGCGAAAGTTGAAAGGGCTCTGCGACGTGGTGGAGCCAAGCACCCACCCTAGGAGATCTGTAAGGCTGAGTGAAAAGGCATCGCAAGCAAGGAAGGCTGCTCTAGTCAGAGAAGGTTCTTTGTTGATCTCTATATCTGATGGGGATATTGGGAATTTCAATTATCGTATTCGGAAAAATGAAACCAGGGAGAATCCGACCAAGTTGTGGGATCAAGGAAAGCAGATTGGGCTAGTTTGTCGTGGTGATGAAAAGGAGGTGATTCAAGAATATCAGAGCATGGAAGACAGTGATCTGGAGTTTATGAAGAACATAACAAGAGGTAATCTGAATGGTTTTTTATGAAGATTTATAATTTGAATATAAGAGGTCTGGGGGGAGGAACAAAAGGAAGGTATCTGAGGAGGTGCTTTTCTGTAGAGGAAGTAGAACTTGTATGCCTTCAAGAAACAAAAACAGCAGAAGTCACGGATACCAAGATTTTTTCGCTATGGGGGGATAACAATGTGGGATGGATTCATAATGGAGGGATTAATGGCAGTGGTAGTCTTCTTTCGATGTGGCGCAGAGAGGCTTTTACGTTCGAGAGTCACTCCATGGGTAGAGGATACATAGCTGTTGTAGGTATCCATGTCAGATCGGCTCAAAGGTGTTGTGTGGTAAACGTTTATGCAGCTTGCAACCTAAAGGAAAAGAAAATTTTGTGGGAGGAGCTAGCAAGCTATAAAGCGACATCACAAATTGAAGTTTGGTGCTTCTGTGGGGATTTTAATGCAATCAGAAGTAGGAGTGAAAGGAAAGGGGTGGACCAGGGGGCTTTTTCCAGTGAGATAAGAGGCTTTAATGATTTTATCGAGTCAAATCTGTTATTTGATTTGCCTATTATGGGAAAGAAATATACGTGGTTTAAAGCAAATGGTACGGCGAAGAGCAGGATTGACAGAGTATTAGTTTAAGGAATGGTTGCAGAAATGGCCTATGTGTAAGCAATATGTCCAACGGAGGGAAGTCTCGAATCACAGCGCTTTGATGATTAAGTGTGTACATAAGGATTGGGGGCCCAAACCTTTCAGATCTATTGATGCATGGTTGCTTGAGACAGGGTTTTCGGGGATGGTGGAGGAAAAGTGGAGGTCCTATGAGGGCCAAGGAAGTGCGATAAAGGTGCTCAAGGATAAGCTCAAACTTCTCAAAGTGGATTTAAAAATCTGGAACAAGGATGTTTTTGGGAATCTGGATTCTTCTAAGCAGTCCTTGTTGCAAGACATGGAGAATCTGGATTGCCAGGACAACCAAGAATGCTTAGAGGAGAGTCAGAGAAAGCTCAGATCAGACCTGGTAAGGAAGCTTTGGGAGGTGGATGCAAAGATTGAATCCCTCCTTCGTCAGAAGGCCAGAGCCAATTGGCTTAAATTTGGCGATTCATGTACTAGCTTCTTCCACTCGTCTTTGAGATGGAGGAGAATAAGGAATGAAGTGAAGGGTGTTGAAGTAGGGGGTGTACGGTGTGAGGAACCAAGTACAGTTCGGCTTGAAGCGAAGAAGCTGTTTGAATCCAGATTTAAAGCAATAAAAGACTTTGGATTGAGACTGGAAGCGGTAGAGTTTAAATTTCTTTTACCAGATGTAAGTCGGAGTATGATTGAGGCTTTCACCGAGGAAGAAATTAAAAAAGCTGTATGGCAATGTGAGGGTACGAAGAGCCCAGGCCCAGACGGTTTTAATTTCAACTTTATCAAGAAGAGTTGGAATACTCTTAAACCTGATTTTATAGCAGCGTTGAAGTGCTTCCAGGAAACTGGTGTTATTCCAATGCTTCATTCATAACATTAATACCTAAAGTCCGGGACTCGTGCAATCTCTACCAGTTCAGACCCATCTCTTTAGTGTAAGCCATCTATAAAGTTATCTCTATAGTTATAGCCGGGAGATTAAAGAAAGTGTTACATGATCTTATAGATGGTAGTCAATCAGCTTTCATAGAAGGAAGAGGTTTGGTAGATAGTGTGCTTGTGGCAAATGAGGTGATTGAGGACATGAGAAGGAGAAGGAAGAGGGGCATGTGCCTGAAGGTTGACTTTGAAAAAGCTTATGATTCAGTCAGATGGGATTTCTTATATGATATGCTTAGTAGGATGGGTTTCCACTGTGTATGGATTAACTGGATTAGAGCCTGCATGGAATCGGCTACTGTTTCGGTGCTTGTTAATGGAGTCCCACTGAGGAGTTTAAACCTACAAGAGGTTTAAGGCAAGGCGATCCCATGGCACCTTTTCTTTTTTTAGTAGTGGCAGAAGGCCTTGCTGGACTTGTACGACAAGCATTGAGAGCTAATCTTTTGTCTGGCGTGAAGGTAGGAAATGAGGAGGTAGAGGTGTCTTTTCTACAGTTTGCAGACGATACTCTTTTCTTTTGTGAAGATTCATGAAGTAACGTGGTTATAATGAAATCCATTTTAAGGGGGTTCGAGATAGCTTCAGGCTTGAAGATCAACTTTCACAAATCAAGGCTAGCAGGTGTGAATGTGCAGTCAAATAAGCTTCTCTGTTATTCCAAGTTCTTGAATTGCAATCTGATGGGATTACCCTTCAAGTACCTGGGATTAGAAGTGGGAGAGAATCCAAGAAAGAAATCGTTTTGGGATCCTGTACTAAGCAAGCTCAAAACAAGGTTAAGTGTGTGGAAGGGGCGGTTTTTATCTTTGGCAGGAAGGATGTGTGTTATTAAGTCCGTTCTCAATGCAATCCCTCTCTTTTACTTGTCAATCTTCAAAGCGCCAGAGTCTATCTACAAAAGCATTATTAGTATTCAAAGGAGGTTCTTGTGGGGGTGGGGCAAGGAAAGGAGACCCATTGCATGGGTAAGTTGGGAGGACCTATGTAAGCCAAAAGAGGAGGGAGGGTTGGGGCTAAAAGATACCAAAAAATTTAATGTTGCTCTCCTAGCAAAGTGGAGATGAGGTTTCTGTCTCAAGACAAGGGAAAGTGGAAGGAGGTGTTAGAATCCAAGTATGGGGAGAAGCTAGATTGCCCCCATTTACCAGTAAAATATCAATCTTGGTGGTGGAGAGATCTAGTAAAGGTGTGTAGGGAGGGAGGTGGAGAAGGGTGGTTCCAAAAGGAGGTTCATTGGGTACTAGGTAGGGGAGATAAG
>Ga0123342_1001093_pt1 | contig 45140 bp, 28 predicted proteins | sample Turbeawhitnodule_FD_89960 | JGI IMG/M metagenome (GOLD analysis project Ga0123342, IMG submission 89960) | Root nodule microbial communities of legume samples collected from Mexico - Turtle bean Mexico white nodule | ecosystem: Host-associated > Plants > Roots > Nodule | place: Mexico: Nepantla...
AACTTTCAACCTCAAGTTTGTATACAAACCTCTATCGACTATTCAACGTCAACTTACTGTACAAAACCTCAACTTAATGTACTTACATGAATTTTTATTATGAAAAATAATATATATTTTTTTGTTTAAAAGGGAAACATGTTACCTGTTGTTTATCAAGTTGTTTGGCTTACATTGTTCTTTTAAAGGATCAAAGTCTTAAAAAATAAAAATTATAGATATTGATTGTGGTCAAAGTAGAATGTGTTGCACAAGGTGCTTTGATGCTTCCAAATTTGCTTTGAAGACTTGAAGAATTTGCTCCTATGTTTGTGTGTGTTGTTTAATAATTTTTGTGTTATCAATTTACATATAGTATTGATCCAAGCTCACTTAATTCTTTATCTTTTTTTAAAGAACAGTTTTCTAAAAAGCTGTGAAAATTTTAGTTAGTTATTTCGAGCTTTTAATCAGTTAAAAAGCTATTGTTCAAGGTCTTGTGACTACATCAATTTTTTATCTAGTTGATTTGTGCAAACAACTGGTTGATTGACACTTAGTGTTTTTCAAAGGTTTTGAAAAAGCTTTGCTTTCTTTTGTCTTTTTTGTAAGGCAAAAATAGTCGATGATATTGATAAAAGAACTGGTTGTTTTAGGTGAAATCCTTAACAGAAAAATAAAGCAATAAGTTGTTTTCAAATCAATCAGTTGTTTTCAAATCAAATAGTTGTTTTTTTTGACAAAATTCTATTATGAATTCCAAATTGTTTTTAAATGTTTCTGTACCGACCCGCCTTCAGGCGTTGACCAAAGTCAACATGTGGTAAGACCCACCAGGGCGCGCCAGCACTCCAACAGGTGCATCAGAAACGGGTGCATCAGTTGGTTCCCATACAGTCACCCCTGGGCGCGCCAGCACTCCAACAGGGCCACCACACGCGCTGGGATACTCCTAAGTCTGGAATACAGCGTTGTGAGGTACGCTCACTATTGAACTTAGGTCAGGGAAGCCACATGGCAGAAACACTAGCAAAGGTATATGAGGCACAAAGAGAAACAACATAAGGTACGTTTTCCAGATACTCTGTCATTTTGGTAAACTGTACGCACTTGTCAACTTGAGAGAGAATAAGAGAGAATTCAGTTACGCACCTCTAGAGCACGGTTGTTGCCTAGTTCTGATATGGAGGTGCACGGTGTTTTCTGCCTCGTTTACTGACTTGAGTGTCGGAGTGCAAACGGCTGCGAGCGCACCATTTGTCTCTGTGCTGCAGGAAATCTTCACAAGAGGAAGAGTTCATCTCAAAGATCTGCGTTCCAACGTTGGAAGATACGCACGAAGGTGCTCGAGTTTCTGGCAGGAACATTTGGCGCCCACCGTGGGGCCATGTTCTAAAACGATTGTCCCACCGCAAGTTGTTGGAGGTTCAGTAGCGAGCTCTGTGGAGGATTTTCAAGAATCTTTCAAGATTCACCGTTCATCTTGAAGTTTCGCAAAGTTTCACCGATTGTTTTCGTTTTCGTTCAGTTTTCACCGTTCGTCTTTGAAGTTTCGTTTAGTTTCGCCGTTTGTTCGTGGTTTTGCACATTTTCACCGATTGGTTTCCCAGTTTTCTTAAGTTTCTACCGTTCGTTTGCGTTCCCGCTCGGTTTTCACCGAAGGATTGTCCAAGAATCACAGTTACAGTTCGAAGTTCTCCAAGAAACTACGAAGAATGAGGACGACAAGGCAGAGTTCGACGCGCGCTGAGAGTGATGACATGACCATGCAGTAGGTCATGGGGATGATGCAAGGCCTGCAAGAAGCGATGACGGCATCGAAAGTTGAGCAAGAGCGTATACAGGTGGATCTAGCAGCGTCGCAAGCGAGGAATGAAGAGTTATGTCGTGAAGTCTAGCGCGAACGAGGAGTTGCGCTGCGGGTTGCGCAATCACCCGGGAAGTCGTGAAGCAGAAGACCGTGAGTGTTTCACGCCACCTAGGGAGTTTCCCATGCCGTTCTCACAGTCGATCATGGAGGCGGTAATTCCCCACACGTTCGTAGGTCCGAAGGTGACATTCACGGGGATGGAAGACCCCGAGGCATGCAAGAGGCGATGGCGGCTCTGATGCTGTAAGATGCAAGCTCTTCATGAGCACGTTAACAGGAATGGCAATGGATTGGTTTATCAACCTTCCAGATGGCCACATAACCTCCTTCGCACAGCTCTCATAGTTGTTCTGGGAGCAGTACATAGCGAACCGAGCCCCTCCACCGGTGTCGTATGATCTCTTTGATGTGAAGCAGTATCAAGGAGAGACGCTGAAAGAGTATATCAACCGGTTCGGGGCATAGGTGGTGAAGGTTGGCACCACAGAGGAACCGATGATTGTCTATGCATTTAGGAAAGGGATGTGCCCTGGGCCATTCTGTGAATCAATCATCAGAAGCCGCCCCCGAACCTTTGCAGAGATCAGGCGTCGCGCGGTGGAGCATCGCAACCAAGGGCGAGGTGTGCGAGAAGCGTACGAGTGTTGCACCAGCACACCTAAGAGCGCAGTCGCGTGCCCAGCCTGCCAGGGTGAACGAGGCCACGACTGGGAAGAGAGGTCAGGATAGGAAGCGCCCTTACGAGGCAAGGAAGCCCTAGGCGAGGGGGCGCGCAAAGGGAAACAAGCCGGTGAGGCATAACTTTGTGGTAGAGTTGAAGGACTTAATCGCCGTGCCTAACATTGCAGACAGGCTGAGGGCCCCAGTTAAGACTGATAAAGTGTTGGGACCTCACAAGGACGCATGGTGCGAGTTCCACCAAGCCTTCGGTCATCACATCAACAACTGCCTGGCACTGGGCCATCAGTTGGATGAGCTGGTGAAAAGTGGGTTTCTTAAGGATTATCTGGCAGGGTCCTCTATGACCGCGGCCCTGGCGGTACCTGAGGAGGATCAGGCTCATGAGATGCCCATCCACGGGGAGATCCACACCATCTCTGGTGGATTCTCAGGTGGAGGGAGCACAGCGTCACAGCGTTAGAGGTATGCACGCTCTGTGATGTCCGTGGCTGGGCAAGTGGCGGTGGACGACCCGGTGGACGTTGACCTCGCCTTTACGAGGGCTCACCTTCACGACGTCGTCCCCCACGACAACGACCCCGTAGTGATCTTGGTTGTGACTGCAGGTAGGAAAGTGCATAGAGTGCTTGTGGATCAAGGGAGATCCGCAGATGTGATGTTCCTATCCACATTCAACAAGCTGCAGTTGTCCCCTGATCAGCCGAGGTCGTATACAGGGTATCTATATGGTTTCGCTGGGGATCAGGTCGAGGTGCGGGGGTACCTGGAGCTGAGAACGACGTTCATAGATGCACTGCATCTCGCACCGAGAGCATCAGGTACTTGGTGGTGAACGCCAATTCAGCCTACAACATCTTGTTGGGAAGGCTTGCGCTGAATAGGCTAAGGGCAGTGGCCTCTACGCGCCACATGAAGATGAAGTTGCTAGATCTTAGTGGTCGGGTGATCGTAATCAAGTCAGATCAGGAGGAGGCCCAAAAGTGCTATGAGAATAGTCTAAAAACAAATAGGGGCGTTTTCACGGTGACGGAACGCCTGGGCTAAGAAGAGACGCCCCTGGATGTAGAACCCTTGGAGGCGTCACCCAAGGAATACATACATATGGGGGGAACGCCTGTCGAGGCGAAACCCATAGAGGAGACGCCCGCTGGGGCGGAGTCGAGGAAAGAGGCGGAGCCTGGGAAGGAGGCGCCGATAGGTGGCGTAGCGAGAGGAGACGCCGGTCGTGGCGTTGCTCGTGCGGAGGACGCCCGGGATAGACGACCGGAGCCAATTGAGAACGTTGTCCAGAGGCAGATAGGTAGCAGAACCTTTCGCCTAGGGCGACGCCTGAGTTGAGAGGAGCAGGACCAGGTGGCGGCCGTCATTTCGCGCCACCTGCACGCCTTTGCATGGTCCGCCTCGGACATTCCTGGCATCGACCCGGATTTTATATGCCATCATCTAACCATGGACCCCAAGGTTCATCCAGTACGGCAGAGAAGAAGAAAGTTTAATGAGGAGAGGCGCCTCGTCGTGCAGGAGGAGACGAGGAAGTTGCTGAGCATCGGGCACATCAGGGAGATCCAGTACCCTGAGTGGTTGGCCAATGTGGTCCTGGTGAAGAAGGCGAATGGGAAGTGGAGGATGTGTGTGGACTTCACGGACCTGAATAAGGCGTGCCCTAAGGACTCGTATCCTTTACCCAGCATCGACGCGTTGGTAGATAGTGCTTCAGGGTGCAAAATGCTGAGTTTTTTGGATGCTTTTTCAGGTTACAATCAGATCAAGATGCATCCCCGTGACGAAAGCAAAACAGCCTTCATGACCGAGACATGTTGTTACTGCTATAAGGTGTTACTGCTATAGGGGCCTGGAGGCCTCGGGCCTCGGTATGTCAGGAAGTAAACGCAGCTGAGAAAGGAGGATTGAAAGCCACACCTTCAGTACCAGTAATGAGAACCCCAATCCACGGCGTACCCACGCAGGAGGTGTAGGAATGCGGCAGAACGCACCACCGCTGACCTCTGGAGCAGATACGACCTGTAAGAGGCCACGCCCCAGAGGAGCATCTCCATGCAAGGTACGTGTGCAAGTTCAGGGGATTCCCAGGGAAAGTGACTCAAAAACGGGTGCATCAGTTGGTTTCCATAGAGTCACCCCTGGGCGCGCCAGCACTTTAACAGGGCCACCAGACGCGCTGGGATACTCCTAAGTCTGGAATACAGGGTTGTGAGGTACGCTCACTAGTGAGCTTAAGTCAGGGAAGCCACGTGGCAGAAGCACCAGCAAAGGTATATAACGCACAAAGAGAAACAACATAAGGTACGTTTTCCAGATACTCTGTCATTTTGGCAAACTATACGCACTTGTCAACTTGAGAGAGAATAGGAGAGAATTCAGTTACGCACCTCCAGAGCACGGTTGTTGCCTAGTTTTGATACGGAGGTGCACGGTGTTTTCTGCCTCGTTTACTGACTTGAGCGTCGGAGTGCAAACGGCCGCGAGCGCGCCATTTGTCTCTGTGTTGCAGGAAATCTTCACAGGAGGAGGAGTTCATCTCAAAGATCCGCGTTCCACCGTTGGAAGATATGCACGAAGGTGCTCGAGTTTCTGGCAGGAACAGTTTCTAATTGCTTTTGATTAATGATCTAACAGTTTTTACCACTTCTTTGAGTCTATATAAAGATTGTTTTGTGATCATTTAAAAAGAACAAGAAAGAGAGTTTATTAAAAATGTTTTCAAGAGAAGATCAAGAGCCTTTGGATCATTGTTTGTGTGAAATAGATATGGGTTTCCTATTCATTTGTACTACTCTTTTGAAAATCCCAGGTATATTCTATTTTTTTCTTTGAATATTGTAAGTGTGTGTAAGACAATTTCAAAAGGAGTTTTTGGAAACTGTGGTGTTTCCAAGGACTGTTATGTGTTCTTGAGGAGTTCAAGATCAACATTCTTGGTGTGGTTTTTGCTAAGAAGTGTTGTGTGTTCTTGAGGAGTTCAAGATAAACATTTTTAGTGTGTTTTGTAATCTAGTTTTGATTGCATAGTAAATTCTCAGTGGTTAACTGCGGACTGGATGTAGCTTTTGGTTAAGAGTGAACCAGTATAAATCTCTTTGTGTGAATCTCTCTTTCCTTTCTCTTATACACTGCTTTATATTTTTTTCTTTGTTTTCTGGTATAAATAATCAATTGTTTCGATAAAACAACTGGTTGATTTTTCCTAAAGAACTGTAAATATGATATTTTATCCAATTGAACAGAAAATCAATTGATTGATTGTACAAAACTATCACTCTACTTCTAATCTTTGCCAAAATCTTGTGAAAACAATTCACCCCCGTCTTGTTTTTGCCACACATTCTAACAAATTGTATCAGAGTTGAGTTCTTGAAAGTTACTCAAGTTTTGATCCAAAATCTTTTTGAAAATGCCTGAAAAACTAGCTTTTGGGGAAGGTGTTTCTATATACATACCACCTTTATATTTGTGGGTTGAACTATCAGTCAATTGATAGAGGAATCTGGGATGCTATCACTAATGGTCCTTTTATTCCTATGCTTGAAAAAGAAAAAGTTTTTTTTTTAAAAAAACTTAGTCCCAATGGACTGAGAGTGAAAGTAAAAAGGCTCAATATGATTGCATTGGCAAGAACATTATAACTTTTGCTTTGAATTCAGTTGAATTTTTCAGGGTTTCTCAATGTGGATCTGCAAAGGAGATGTGTGACATCCTTGAAGTAACCCATGAAGGCACAACAGATGTAAAGAGGGCAAGGAAACATGCTTTGACCCAAGAATATGAAATGTTTAGGATGCTGAAAGGTGAAACCATCTCTGATGTGTAGAAGTGATTTACTCACATAGTAAATCATCTCATTGGTCTTGGCACAATCTTTGAAAGAGAGGAGTTGAACATTAAGATCCTAAAATGCTTGGACAGATCTTGGCAGCCAAAGGTCACTACCATTTCTGAATCAAAGGATTTGACTACATTGACCACTGCATCTTTGTTTGGAAAGCTCAGGGAGCATGAGCTTGAGATGAATAAACTAAATGACCAAGAGAATGAAGAAAAGAATGTGTAAAACATTGCTTTAAAAGATCAACACAAAAGATTGATCAAGACTCAAGTGACTGTAGTGATAGTGAAACTCTCAACCCACTTACAAGGAAATTTGGGAAGTTCTTGAACAAGAACAACAGGGAAAAAACTCAACCATCAAACAGGTATAATAGCAAGAAAATAATTGATTTTAATTCTGCAAACTATACTTGTTTTGAATGTCATAAATAGGGACACGTAAAGGTTGAATGTCCAACTACTGTGAGCAAAGAGAAAGGGGTTGTCAGGAAGTTTGAGAAGAAAGGCAAAGCAAGAAGAGCCTACATATCTTGGCAGGACAATGATGACTCATCCTCAAGTTCTTCATCAAAGGAAGATAAAGAAGCCAATTTGTGTTTAATGGAAAATGAAGATTCAGAAACCAACAGTGTAAGTTCTAACACTTCTATGAATTTTGAAAATTACAGTCAACTTTTTGATGCCTTCACAGAAACTCAAGAGGAAGCTAATAAGTTGACCCTATTAAGCAACCGGTTGAAAGGGTTAAACAACTGGTTGGAAAATAAAGTCAAGACCTTAGAAGAAGAGTTAAGTCATTTAGAAACTGATTTTGAAAACATTGAAATGATTTACAAAAAGTCTTCTTGTAAGTGTGTTGATTCAAGCTTTTGTGAAAATTTTGATTCCCTTCAAAAGAAGGTTCACTATCTTTTAAAAACAGTGGAAAAGGTTTTCAAAGGGCAATCCAACTTTGAAATTGTTCCTGCTTCACAAAGTTTTGTTTTTTGGCAAGGCTGATTAGGGCTTTGACCCAAACAGTAAGAACAAACCTTTTTCCAGTTGCTTTGAAAAACAACAGTTGTTAAATCGAAACAGTCGACTAAAACCTATTTTTAGTGCATGAAAAAGGGTCATACTGTTAAATTTTGCAGAGCGAGAAGAATTGTTATTCCTAAGGGTCTTTTAAAATGGATTCCTAAGGTTCCTACTAAAGATAGTCTTTGTGCCTCCACTTTTCAATTGTATATGTCTTGCAGGGTTCTTTGATAGTCAAGAGACATCCTTGGCACATGCACAATGGTTGCTCAAAGGAGAAACTTCAAGAATAAAGAAATTATGAACAAAAGCATACTGCAATTTCCTCACATTAAAAGGTGATTTTTGTTTATGGAAAGGAATTTATCTGTACTGCTGGACTATTTTTGTTTATGAGTCAATTCTCTTTGTCTATTTCTGAAGACAAACAGGGGGAGAATTTATCTGGTTTGATTTGGTTGTAAGCTTTAAAATTTTGTTATTGCACTCTGCACTTTAAAATTTTATCTGGTTTGCTTTAGTTGTAAGCTTTAAAATTTTGTTGCTACACTCTGCACTTTAAAACTGTTTTAAAGTTTTTGATTTTCTGCTAAAATGGTTGGCTATGCAGGAACTGTGAAACTATTGCTCTTTATAAATTTATTTGGCTATCCTGCTATACTTGCATTTGTGGATTGCATGGTATATTTTATTTTTTGTAGGATCACTTAAGTTCAAAATATACAACACAAACAACTAGGGATTTGTCTTAATGAAATAGGGGGAGATTGCTCAACAAGGTGCTTTGATGCTTGCAAATCTACTTTAAAGAATTGAAGAATCTGTTGTTGTGTTTGTGTGTGTTGTTTAGTAGATTTTGTGTTGTCAATTCACATCTAGTATTGATCCAAACTCACTTGATTCTTTATCTCTTTTGAAAGAAGTGTTTTCGATAAAGCTGTGAAAATTTTAGTTAGTTGTTTCGAGCTTTCAATCAATTGAAAAAAGTTGTTGTTCAAGATCTTGTGGCTACAATAAATTTTTTATCCAGTTGATTTGTTGAAACAACTGGTTGATTGGCACTTAGTGTTTTTCAAAGGTTTTGAAAAAACTTGGCTTTCTTTTGATTTTTCTGTAAGGCAAAAGCAGACAATTATTTCGATAAAAGAACTGGTTGTTTTATGTGAAATCTTTAACATAAAAATAAATTACTCAGTTGTTTTTTAAATCAATTAGTTGTTTTTTAACAGAATTCTATTATGAATTCTACACTATTTTTAAATGTTTCTAACTGATTTTGATTAATGATCTAACAATTTAAACTACTTCTTTGAGTCTATATAAAGACTGTTTTGTTATCATTTAAAAAAACAAGAAAGAGAGTTTATTAAAAACGTTTTCAAGAGAAGATCAAGAGCTTTTGGATCATTGCTTGTGTGTGAAATAAGATTTGAGTTTTCTATTCATTTGTACTATTACTTTGAAAAACCAGGTGTATTATATTTCTTTATTTGAATACTGTAATTGTGTGTAAGACAATTTCATAAAGGGATTTTGCAAACTGTGATGTTGCCAAGGAGTATTGTGTGTTCTTGAGGAGTTCAAAATCACCACTCTTCTTGGTGTGTGGATTACACCCCAGTCCAAATTTCCCAAAAACACAGCTTTGATATGCTAGGACAGTTTCAAAATTTGATTTTCCTTTAGAGAGCTTGTCCTCAGTTTTCACAAGATAGTGAATATTCTTTTCAAGGGATTCACAATTTTCACAAACATTTGAGTCATTCTTGCAAAAAGATCTTTTGTAGAACTGTTTCAGATATTCAAAATCATTTTTCAAGTTTTCCATTTCTTCTTCCAAGACTTTGACTCTCTTTTCCAGCCAGTTATTCAACCCTCTTAACCTATTGTTTGAAATAGCCAATTTGTTAGCTTCTTCATGTGTTTCCTTAAAAGCATTGAGAAGTTTACTATAGTTTTCACTATCAATAGAAGGGCTAGAACTTACACTGCTGGTGTCGCTTTCTTGCTTGGCTATAAATCACAAATTTGCTTCTTCTTCTTCTTTTGCAGATGAGCTTGAGTAAGAGACATCATTGTCATCCCAAGCAACATAGGCTCTCTTTGATTTGCTCTTCTTGTCAATCTTCTTCTGAGTTTTGTTTCTATGACTTTCTTTATTAGGACACTCAGTTTTTATATGCCTGTGTTCACCACACCCAAAACATGTATATTTGTTAGAGTTAAACTCAGTGGATTTCTTGTTGTCATCCCTGTTGGATGAGTTATTTTTGTTGTTTCTTCTTTTGAGGAACTTGCTGAATTTTTTGGACAATAAGCTGAATGTTTCCTCTTCACTTTCATCACTAGAGTTTTGACAATTTTTGTTCCCAACAACCTTTAGTGCAATTGTCTTCACTCTCTTATCCTTATTTTCTTGAAGATTTAACCTATCCATCTCCAATTCGTGCTCCCTTAGCTTTCCAAATAATGAGGCAATGGTCATGGATGTGAAATCCCTTGACTCAGATATGGCAATGACTTAGGGCTGTCATGACCTATCAAGACACTTGAAAACTTTGATGTTGCGTTCCTCTTTGTCAAAAGTCTTTTCAAGACTCAGAAGATGATTTACTATGTGAGTGAACCGCTTTTGCACTTCAACAATGGTTTCACCCTTCTGCATTCTAAACATCTCATACTCTTGTATGAGAGTGTGCTTTCTTGCTCTCTTCACATCATTTGTTCCTTCATGAGTCACCTCAAGAGTGTCCCACATTTCCTTTGTAGACTCACATTGAGATACCCTGAAAAACTCATCAAAACTTAAAGCAGATGTGATAATATTCTTAGCAATGCAATCATATTGAGCTTTCTTACTCTCTTGCTCCATCCATTAGGACCAAGGTTTTTCATAAATAACTTTTTCATCTTCAATCATGGGAATAAAAGGTCCATTTTAATTGCATTCCAAATGCCTTTGTCAATAGATTCAAATAAGATTTTCATTCGTACCTTCCAAAATTGGTAGTTCACATTACAAAACAATGGTGGTCTATTTATAGAGGCACCTTCCCCAAAAGGAAGTTTATCAGCCATCAATTCATAATTTTTGATCAACTTGAATATCTTTCAAGAACCTAGTTCTTGATGCCAATTGTTAGAATTGTAGACCTTAAACAAGATGGGGGTGAATTGTTTTTGAACATTTTTCAAAAGTTTTGAAGGTATGAAGAGAATCAAAGAAGAATCACAGCCAAAGGAATCAAAGAGTGCAAGATAGAAAACAATTTTAGTTGAATTCCAGAAATCCAACCGGTTGTTTCTAGGATTCAACCAGTTGTTTTTATCAGCAATATGTAAAAACAACTAAAAATAGTTATACAAAAGTTAAGGGAGAGAAAGAATCGCACAAGAAATTTTATACTGGTTCTCTCTTATACCAAGAGCTACATCCAATTCCCATAAACCTCTGGGTATCCACTAAGTAATCAAAAACCAGATTACAAACACACAACCAACAAAGAAGTGATCTTGATCCCCTTAAGAACGCACACTTCCTTTGGCACACACAATCACACCACAGACCAGAACACCCTCTGACTCTGTGAACACAAGTCCTTACAGAAATACAATTGAAGGAGGAAATATGATTGATCACATCTGGTGCAAAACAAATCAAAGTACATAGCAAGTCCTATTTCACTCTCAGAGAAAAATCCAAAGCCTTAAGCAATCTTGGAGAAAAACTTGATTTCAAAATCTGATCTTGTAACACTTTTGCTAGGAGCGTATAACAGAACATTTATACTCCAATTAGCAGTTAAAAGCATTTATTATTAAAGTCAAATCAGTTTGAAAATATTTAAAGCATATTTAACAAACTTAAAAGAATTCTGTTAAGGCAGTTAAAAAAACAGTCGGTTGTTTTGTTGAAACAACCGATTGAATTGGTTAGACAGCAAAGTCAACCAAGTTCAAATATGCCAAAACCAGTTTCAAAAACCTTAAGTATGAAATAACCAATTGAAATGATAAAACAACTAGTTGTTTTTCTGCTTCTTCATAAAACACTCTTTTAAAAAGATTTGAATTAAACCAACTTTTGGATTCAAACTACCCCAAAACACACCCAACTAAGCTACAATCAGCCTTCAAGCAATCCATGGAGATTTGGAGTCATCAAAGCTCTTCTTCAACAATTGTGGATAACCAAAGGATATATAAAAGCATAGCATAAAAAAAAACAAGGATAATCTAAAAACATACAAAGACATAGACAATAAAGTAGTTATAATATGATCATCCATTAAACAGGTTAAAGAAGACTTTTCACAAGTCTTAGTGCAAAAATATAGACATAGTGTTTCTAAGCTAAGGAATGTAAAATGTATAGAGTTATAATATTTACAAAGTTGTGTATAATTATACTTATACTTCTCCTACTTTATCATAAATAAAAGGATGGGAGGTGAGAACATCACTATGGAGGCAAGTCGAGTGGAATGTCCATAAAGGATTGTTCTAAGGTGAAAAGTGGTGGCTCTGTTTGGGTGGATTGTGGTTGAGAGTTTGGTTTATCTATTTGGGTTGGTTTAGGGAGTCTTTGGGTTGGTGGTTGAATTATCATCTAGGTGAGTGAGTTTAAATGAAAGGAAGGTTTGTTAGTTGAGGCGTAAGTGTCGATTTGAGACCAACTGTATCATATTTTAATTTATCTGCTCGAATTCAGTTTTTTTTTTTTTTTGCGATTTTTGGTCTTCAAACTCGGGAAACATGAATTGAATCATGTCCAAAAGGGAAATTTGAAAGGTGGAGGGCATGGTGATGACTATTAGAAATGGTGACAAGGTTTTGGTACCTTGTGTAAGAAGATGCAATAGTCATTGGAGTTTGTAGTGAGCATTATGACCTCTTAGTTGCAACAACTTCTAATGCATGAGCTTCAACCTCTATATCTTCCTTGGCTTGTGTGTTTGCTTTAGTCTTTTCTTAGGATTCAAATTTAACTTTTGCCTTAGCTTCTGTTTAAGCTTTAGCCTTAGCTGGAGTGTTTTTCTATCAAAGAGGATGTAATTATTATTTTCCACAACATTCATCATGTCAATATAACATGATTCATCATTCTTATATGAAAGCAGGTTAGATAGTTTTAAAGTATAGTAGAGGAACATATAAGTTAGTTTTATATTGTTTCACTCAACTTGAGTTATGTTTAGTTTTCTTTCAAATAAAGCTTCGAGTAATGCTTGGAAAACATACAACTTTTGACAAATGATTTAAATTACAAGTGTCTATTTAAAATAACATTTGATAAAATCAATTTTCACAAAACTTGAGTATATAGGTTTAGCATGTTAGATAATTTAAAAGCATAATAAAGGAGCATATAAAAGTTAGCTTTATATTGTTTCACTCAAATTGAGTTATTACTAGTTCTCCTTCAAGTAACTTTTGAAGGATTTCACTATAATTAACATTGATTATAACTTTTGAAGCATTTCACTATAATTAACATTGATTATAGGAATTATTCTTAACTGATATTTCTGATTTACATGATGTGAATCCTAAAAATCTATTCTCCTCATGAGATTAAGAATACCAAGTATTCTTTAACACTAAGTTACCTCTAGGTTTCATGAGTATATTTTTAATATCCCACTCATAGTTAAAAGCAAAATATGTTTAAGAAATGTTACAAGAAAACATATACTAGAGAGGATATATAATACAAATACACACTCTTGATATAGAAGTAATTTCACTAAGTGAAAGATAGTACAATGTGTTTCTCTCAAAGACTACATAATTGAATAGATTGTCTATCGTATACGAATGTATATGGATAAAAGATTTAAATAAACTATTTTTTTCTTGCAACATATTGTTTTACTTGTGTTCATACTATCTATCCATGTCATTGAGGTTTTCCTTTTATAGGAATATTCAAACATATATTGTAGGTAGTGTGAGCTTTTGCTTTAGTTTTGAGCTTCTTTGTTCTTAATAGAGATGTTACATTGAAAAAACACACAAGTGTATAATAATATATAAAAATTGCCCCATGCGGGATCTAACTACATACCTTCATTTTACAAGACTGAGCTTCTTTGTTCTTGAGTAGGCACATGTCTATGATAGAAAATGATTTTTCACTCTTTCAATACTTCCTTACGACAATTGCATTCTATGGTATGAAATCACCTTATATAGACACATAATAAAGCTGACATGGATATACATTTTAACCAAAAAAAAACATTTTCTTTTATCATAATCACCCTTCTAAAAGTCAATTGATTATACCTATAAAAGGTAAAATAAAGTACTTGTTTAATATATATATATATATATATATATTTAAATACATCCTATTGTTTTATTATTTTAATTAACATTATAAGATTTTAGCATATTTGTATAGTAGTTATAAAAACTAATTTAGAATTAAAATAATTAATAGTTAAAATTTTGACATTATTTTATAAATTTTATTAGTAATAAAAATTATTTTTAGATATTAATAATTTTTTAATTTATAAAATAATATTTAATTAGTTAATATAACAATTAATTACTTTTTTATCTTTAAAATTACTTGTTATTTAATAATGTAAGATATATCATTGTTAAATGAAAGAAAAAACTGAGACTTTTTTAAGATAAGTACGTGAAGAATTATTTATTTAGAATTTTCACAAATTAAGATCTTAAATATTCCAAACTAAACAAAGAGAGAATTTATATAGAAAATGTGTTGAAGAAACTTTATTTGTATTAGTTAATTAGAAAATGAAAGCATATGCTAATGAAGCATTGAAGTGGAGAATAACATATCCAAACTAAAGTTCTAATCCACGTCAGAATGAGATTCCTTTATATATAAAAATAAAATAAAAATGGATAACAGAGAATGATTGTCAAACCTATAATATTATCAATATCTTAAAGTAGTAAATAATGTGTAATTATTTCCTTAAAAAAATAATGTGTAATTATAACACTTCCAATGAGAAATCTTTACATGGTTCGAAAGCAATAACTGAAACGGTTGGGCACGCGTGTTCGTATTTTACGAAATAAAATACAAAAAGAGTGTGCTTATCCTATTTATTAGAGGAAAAAAAGAATTAAGAAAAATAAAATTAGAATGCCGAAAGAAAAAATAAAATAGATAAAAAAAGAAAAAAGAGAAAGTTGGTGGATAGATAGACCCACCGACACCGTTTTGACTTTGAAGTCCAACTACCACCGACTCCGAAGAAACGGAAGACCGATGATGTTATTTTGCCGCAAATTCATCTCAACGTTACACGTTTTCACTACGTATCTTATAGTTAAATAAGAATATGCACTTTAACCATGATTTTAAGATGTTAATGGTGAAAGTTTCAATGTTTTAAATTCATTTGTGTTAATTACGTACCTCAAACAAACAAAAACTATGATTTTAATCGCACAAGTTTCAATTCAGCAATTGGTTTCTCATGCATAATAATTTCTTAATTTTAATTATTCCATGAATTGTTAATTGTTAATTGCAACACTTTGTAATATTTAATTTTCAACTAAGACACTTAGTAATATTCAGTAAGTTAATATAATTGAAACATGAAAAAATGAAATAGTATAATTATAATATTTCATGGATTAAAAATGAAATATAAATCAGAGAATCATTCTTGTAAAATTAGAGTATAGTTTAACATGGCATTAGTTATTTTTAAATAATGATTAATTTACTATTATATAGCACTTCCATTTTCAGTTATCCTTTTAATAGGGAACTTCAGTTGATGATGAAAATAGAAAGAGAAGTATATCATAAAACTGCCCTTCTTTTTGTTGTTTTCTAGTTGACTGATTATTGGAAGAAAATCTTATTATTTGGTTGGACAAATTTGTGCTTTTTCTTTATACATAAATAATTTTTTTTATACGATCTAATACTTATAAGTGAGCCACGTAATGACTTTTTGTCATTAAATTTAATGATTTTAAGTTAAACATACTAGTTTAGAAAACAATAAACCCTAAAATATATTATAAGAAAATAATTAAATAAAAATAAGTTTTATAAATAAAAAATAATTAGTTACTATATTAATTAAATTATATATTACTTGTAGATTAAAAAATGATTGATGTTTAAAATAATTTATTTATTAACAATAAATTATAAGTTAATTTTTATATTTATATCTAAGTAATTATTCAAGATTTAGCTATTGATTACTTTATATCATAAAATTTGTAGCTAAAGCATTATAACTAATTAGATACTAATTTAAAAATACTACAAGAAAAAAATGGTTTTATTGAGAGTTTATTTCAACCCCATTTTCCACCATATCTCTAACGATCCTCCTGACTTCTCTCTTCCACCGTAGAGGCACTGCTCTCCGGCATAGGCTCAATGGTCATCGAAGACAGTCCTAGTAAGGAATCACACTTCAGTCACACTTATGTCTATTATATCTAAGGAGAAGAAACACTGAATAACGAGTTGTCTTCTTCTTACTCCAATATTGCTCCTTCCATCACCATTACCTAACTCGACAACAACTAGTGTTTATCACTACTTTATATATCCTAAATAATTGTATTATATGCCAGATGTGGGCTTCAAATCCATGTGTGTTATTGGCTACGAGGGCTTCAGAGATTGCAAGAACATATTACGAGGAGAAATTAACTTTATCACTTCTCACTTTCATAGTGAATTAATTATTGGAAACATTTTAAAATAAAAGCCTTAATTTAACATATTTCAAAATTATGAGAATTAAATATTAACAATTATAACTAAAAACTAAAATTGCACATAAAATATACGTACGTCAAAAGCTAAAACAAAATAAGTTAGATTTTTTTGAAATATGAACTCGTAACAAAAAAAACTAGGAATTATATAAACCAACTACAATCAATCATAAGAAATATGCAAATACGGTTGAAATACTTTTTATCCAATATTATTTTGGTGAGTTTTTAAAATAAATTCTTGAAACTTTAGAAAACTTATTTTATAATGTAAAGTTACACTTTCAAAATTTTAGAGAATTTATTTATAAAATATATTAAAACTATATAGTTTTAATTATTTATTTATAAATAGATTTAATTATATTTATTTAATGAAGTTTGAAAATTTTGGAGTGTTATATTGAGATTCTACAATAAATCTTTGGAATTTAACAAAAGTTAAAAAAATCTCTGTTATTTTGTTGAGGTTTTAGAATAAACCTTTGAAATTTAACGAGGCCTTAAAAAACCTCTATTATTTTGTTGAGGTTTTAAAATAAACCTTTGAAATTTAGTGAAGGTTAAAAAAACTTTTGTTATTTTGCTAAAGTTTTAGAATAAATCTTTGGAATTTATGGAAGTTAAACAAACCTTTATTATTTTGCTGAGCCTTTAGAATAAACTTTTGGAATTTAGAGAAGGTTAAAAAAACCTCTATTATTTTGCTGAGGTTTTAAAATAAACATTTAAAATTTAACAAAGGTTAAAAAACCTCCATTATTTTATTGACGTTATAAAATAACCTTTGCAATTTAACGAAGGTTAACAAATTCTCTATGAATTAAATTAATTCCAACCTTATATTAACATTCGTTAAATAATCTCTTTAAAACTTTTTTTTAATATGAAACTAGTTTATAAATACTTATTAATAATAAAAATTATTTTAGATATATAAAATAATATGTAATTTATTCAATATAATAATTAATTATTTTATTATTTTTAAGATTAATTTTTATTTAATAATTTTTAGTAGGGATAAAAAAAAAATTTCTTCAAATATATCTTCTTATAAATGTATAATTTCATTAAAATATATGTTTTATCATATTAAACGGATAACATGTGTTTAGTATAACTTTTAGAAAAGATATATCAATTTTTTAGTCGAGTGTTCTTATCTTTATGTTATAAAGAGATATCCTCTACATTTAATTACATCTCTGAAAAAAAATATACACGTACATAAAGGTGTATACAAGACACACATGTCAACAGGACAAATTTAAGAGTAGGTTTGATTTTCTCAGTTCCTATGCTAACAATTACGTTTTATTAAATTCAGATAAATATAAATACATGAAGAGTTCATTGCATATTTTTTCTATTTCTAATTTACTTATACATATATATTAAATAATAATAATTATTTTATTTTTATTTAATATTTATATTTGGTTTCACAGTACTTAAACTTTATCCTTATTATCTATTGTTTAAAAAATAAAATTTTTAAATACATTATCATATATAAATTATATATTTTACTCAATTCAATTGAGGTAATAATTAGACATTTTATATATATATATATATATATATATGTGTGTTTTTAAAAAAAAAGTCTTCGAGATACTTCGGTGAGGACCGCATGTTCCTGAGGGAACAAGCTGTCAATTGGTCTCCGATGAAAGGAGGAAGTCCATTTGCAAAAGACTCTCGGTTACTTAAGTTAGTAGGAGCACAAAGATGATGACAAAAAGATAAGAGTAGGAGTATCGTATAGAGTTTAGTGTGTCCTCTTACTAATAGAGTCATCACCTATTTATAGGTCTTGTTAGACTAAAACCATTAAGAAGAGCATTGAATGGTCATCATGAGATATAAATAAATTTTATTGTCTAATTTATGTGTCTTAAATATTATATTAAATATTAAATAAATGGTTATTGGTCTGAATGTACTCGGTCGTAATTGAGGGCATGTACATAAGTTCTCCTAGCTCGGAATCCAAGAAGATGTACAAGTGGATCAATTTGAAGGATCAACGAGAGCTTGGACCCATTTGGATTTGGTTTTTAGCTATGCTCGTGGTTTGGACATGCTTCGTTTTTGATTGAACTTGCATTATTTTGCTTTGCTCTTGGTTGAGCGTGTTGTCGTGCTCTTGGTTAAGCGTTTCTAGTTCTTCATTGAACTTGTATTATTTTTGTTTTGCTTTTGGTCGAGCGAGTTGTTATGCTCTTGGTCGAGCGAGTTGTTATGCTCTTAGTTGAGCGTTTTTAGTTCTTGTCTGAACTTGTATTATTTTCGCTTTTCTCTCGGTTGAGTGATTTAAGTTGCTCTTGGTTTAGTGAGTTTAGTTCTTGATTGAACTTGTATTATTTTTTTTTGTTCTTAGTTGAGCGAGTTGTTCTCTTGGTTGAGCGAGTTGTTGTGCTCTTGGTTAAGCATTTTTAGTTCTTGATTTAACTTGTATTAGTTTTGCTTTACTCTTGGTTTAGCATGTTGTCGTGCTCTTGGTTGAGCGAGTTGTTGTGCTCTTGGTTGAGTGTTTTTAGTTCTTGATTGAACTTGTATTATTTTGCTGTACTCTTGGTTGAGCACTTAGTTCATGTTTGAACTTTGATGAGATTGTATTCGAGAATGATGTTCGAGAAAAAGATTTTATTCTGCTGAGCTTGCCTCGTTAAAACCTTGCTTGGTAAAACCCACCTTAGGAAAAAAAACTTGAGTTAAGGAAAAAAAGTACAAGTTCTGATTTTCAACTGTAGTACCTCTTTAAATGGGTTATGTTCCACATTCTTGGAATCAACTTGTCACTTAGTTCCTGGAGTTTATATGCTCCGTTTTGCAGGGTATCTGCTACCCTATACGGCCATCCCAACTGGGTGCTAGTTTTCCCTCGTCTCTGCATCTTCTTGCCTCGCCAACCCTTCTCCATACGAGGTATCCTTTTCGGAGCTCTCGAGCTTTGACACGGGAGTTGTACCCCCGAGTTACTATCCCATTGGCAGCCTCGTGAAAGGGGTCTAGGTCTTTGGATGCCTCTACGTGGCATACCCTTGGAGCCTTCCCTTCGTCCTATTTGTCTGCTTTCTCTTTTTCCTCTGGATAGGTCAGGAATAGACTCGTTCCCCCTTGCCCAGTTTGGTTACCGAGTAAGGGACTACCCTCAGCCTTTGGGTGTAGCATTCTCTGGCCATCTTGGGCTCGACTTTGTTGGTGATGATATCTCCCCCTTCCCGAGGGAACTTCATGGCCATGTGGGGTGTTGATACCACCGCCACCAGCTAGTTCAAAGTCCTCCTACCAATGATTACATTATAGGAGGTGTCGGCATCCATGAGTATGTATCGCACGATTATGGAACAATGTGCATTCCTTGTTCCGAACTTGATGAGGAGATCTATGTATCCCCTCTCGTGAACCCTTTCCCCAGCTAACCCAAGCAATGGGCCAGGGTATGTTTGAATTTGGTCAATCGAGATGTCCAATTTTTTTAATACTGACCAAAATAAGACATCGGCTGAAATACCTTGATCAATCAAGATTTGCCTTACCCTCTAATTCGCCACGGTGGTTGTGATCACCACAAGGTCATAGTTCTTAAGATCCCAGGCCGTCCGATCTTCATTCGTAAAAGGAGATCAGGACAGACCTGTGGAGGTGTGAGGATGACAACATTGACACTCTGAAGGTGTCTTTTTCTTATCGTACTGGTAGGACCATCCTCGACAAAACCGCGAGCAATGGTGTTGATCCCCCTGCAGTCCATGTTGACCACTGGCTCATCCTGGTTTCCGAGCTCTCGCTGGGATTCTCCCATTTCATTCTGGTCTATCCTTGCCCTACTTCGCTCTGGGGTTTCAGTTTGATCAGTTTGGTAATAACTATTTGTCCTACCACTCTGTCCTCGACCCGATATTTCTCAGCCTCGGTCTCGGCCTGAACCTCCGCCTCGGCTGTCCTCAACTCGAGAAATGAAACAATTCAAGGCCCCAACCTGAGAAGTTCCTTCAAAAGGTCCTTCACTTTGAACCACTCTTTCGTGCTATGTCCCGAATTTGGGTGATAGCTGCATTGTTTTGTTTGATCTCCCAACAGGTTGTTAGGGGCGGGGATGGTAGGCGTACCAACTCTAAGTTGCAGGCCTATTGTAGCATAATCTCCCTCGCAGAGTTCAGAGGGGTATAATTTTCAAATCTCCCCTCCTTTTTTTATTTGTGGCCTGATAATGTCGCCATGGTCGACGTCTTCATTGCCTTCTTTCATGTATCGGCATTTTCTTCGATGCCTATGTACTTTGCTGCTCTGGCACGCAACTGATTCATATCCTCGGGAGGTTTTACATACAGGATGTCCAAGAATTTTCCTGGGCGTAGCCCCATTAGTAGTGCATGCATGGATACCACCGGGTGTAGGTTAGGAATGTTTAAAGTGGTCCAAGAAAATTGAGCCATGAACTCTCTCAAGCTTTCTGCCTCCCCCTGCACGACATTATGCAACGATGTCGAGGTTGAGGCCACGGGCTTGCAATCGGTGAACTTGACGAGGAACCTCCCACAAAACGTGTCAAAGGAATCTACTGAGTTCTTGGCTAAAGAGTAATACCATTCCAAAGTTGGATCTATCATTAATTTTTAAGTGAAAACTTATCACTATTATTTATTTTGCTCGAAATTTTCTAAAAAGCTTTTTGTGTAAGACCAAGGCAGTCTTTTTTCCATTCTTCTTCTTTTAATATTTTTATTTTATTTTTCTTATGGGCTTTCTCTAGCTTTCTCTTTCTTTTCATTTTTTTAAGTCATTTCTAAACTTTCCCGAGAACATATTCCACCAACTACAAAAATAACTTGAAATTAAGAAAAAATATTTTGAATTAAGGATAAATTTGATTCTAATTGTGGAACTACTATGGAATGTGTTTTTATATTGAAATCATTGAGTTTGTGCATTAACATATTAATTTTGATTAGAAAAATATTGTTAGAAATATTATTGGCGGGAATTTTGTGATGATGAAATTGAAATTACTTAGGTGGAAGAAAATTTGAATGTTTTAACTTTGCTTTTAGAATTGTATTTGAATGTTGTAATACTGAGTTAGATGACATATAAATAAGATAGAGATATTATGAAAATTGATAATTTATTGTGGCTCAACTTACTATAGCATGTAATTTATTACATGACTATTCAATTATGTATTTGACTAAGACTAAGGATGATCTACCCGAAAATTTGTATGAAATTAATATTATGTTATTTACTTTTCTTGTTGAATGTTCTAATCAATTAATTTTTTTAAAAATATTAACTTTACAATGGTTAGGTCATGTATGTGATATGTGCAATCTTTTTTTTTCTTCTAATTCTACATAATTCACTCATTAGATTAGAATTTCAACTAGTAATCTCATCTTAGGGATGACAATAGTGTGGAGTGAGTGTGAGTTTTATTATACTCATCTCAATCCCTAATGTAAAATGCATAGTCATCTACATCCTGGATACTTGATGGATATGAAATTTATATCTCATCTTTATCCCTATCGAGTAACATGTATGTATACTCTACTAAAGTTTTTACCATCTTAAATATTCATTAAATTTTGTTTAAAAAAACATCATAACTAAGGAAATATGATTTTATAAAAAATGTAATGTCAAAAGGAAAATGACTTTATTAAGAATTCAATGTCAAAATAATATATATTTTCTTCTCTTCAATGCCACCTAACAAAAGGAACATGACTTTATTAAGAATTTAATGTCAAGATCTCTTTAGTAATATAAAATGGGGACATAAATGGGAACAAGACATATATGTCCACACACATCCTCATCTTTGTAACCACTTAAAAGGTCGGATTTTATCCATACTCTTTCTCATGGTTAGTTAATATGAATATTTTTTTTATCAACATTAGGAGATATTAGAGAAATACATGTAGGTACAAGTTTTTTTGTCATTCCTATCTCAACTTGAAAGTAATGAAATAATTTGTTATTTAAATTTTTCGAATGAATTATACTTCATTCAACCATTTTTTTTTTAATTTTAAGATGATGTTATATTTTAGATATATGATTTTATATGATTGAAATTGCAAAAATAACAATAAATTTTATGTAAAATGCTTAAATTATAAACGAATTCATAAAAATTTATATGCATAACTTTATATTTTAAATTAAGTTATATATCATCTCAAATAAGATGAAAAAAAAAACTTAAAAATTTGTTAAAATTAAACTACAAGGAACAATTTATTTTTGTTAGCTTATGAGATTGGTTAAAATTTCTCATTAATTTTAACATATATGCAATTTTTATTTTTTTTATAACAAAACAAAAAAGAAATTAAATGAGCGTTGAAGTGATTACTATATTTTAATTATAAGAAATATATGTCATGTGTAACCCCTCCCCCCAATTTTTCTTTCTCTCACAACTTCTTTTATATCCATTCTTTCTTAATTTCCTCTCTTAATTTTCTAGAATCTGATCGGATCACGTTGTTGCGGAGGAGTTAAGGAGCATTTCTAACCGATTATATTTTCAAACATATTAAGTTCATTTTTTTGCTATAAAGATCCTTTATTATCTGTTTTTCCTTAAGATTTAGTCATCAATCTCAGAGGGTTAGTTGAGAAAAGTAATCATCTCAACTTATTCTACAATATACTGAAATTCTATTTTGTTTGGATAGCTTACATTAGGCCCTTATATTTTGAACCTTATCCAGACTGAGAGGCTAAAATTCTAGAGGTTGCATGGAAAACAAGCAATTAAGGTAAGGGAAGCTAACTTTAATTTTTAATAGTACCCTAAGCTAGAAGATCTAGATGTGGAGGGAACGTGGTCCCAATGTTCAATTTTTCTTGCAGGGATGTTGTTTGTTTATATATTGTTTAAACTTGTAAAAATATTAGATTATGATAATTTAGTATTTAAGTGTTGTTGTTCTTTTTTATGTTAAATAGGATTTTTAATGTTGTGGTTTGCATTTTAACTGATATTATATAATGAAAATTGTATGGAATTGAATTCATACATTTGGGATAATGTATAGATTGATGTTTGTTTTTGTATTAAGTATTGATGCCTATGTGGTAACAAAGACCTCCTATCTTCACTGTTGATATAAGTCACATAGACTAAGATATCAGGTGGTGAAAAGCTGATGGGTAAGTTCATGCACACCGTGACATATGAGATGCATGACTTCGGTTGTATTGAACTTGTTGAACATGTGCTTTGATGTTTCCAAATCCAAGTGGACTGCTTGAAGGCTCTGCTGCATGTAGTGTGTATTTTGTGTAGTTTGAATTTGTTAATCCACTCGTAGTTATGATCCAAGGTTGCTTGATTCAAGTTCTTTTGAAAAAGAAATGTTTTCTAAAGAAAGTGGAAAATCAACCTGTTGAAAGTTCGATTCAACCGATTGTTTTACACTTAAAGTATTTTGAAAAAGCTTGAAATTGGTTGACCTTGCTGTCAAGCCAATTCAACCGATTGTTTCGTGTTTTCAATCGGTTGATTTTTTTATTTGATCTATTTTAATTGATTTAAAATTGTTTTGGCTCTTGCATTAAATGCTTTTAACAACTGTTTGGAGTACAAATAAGTGGTTATATGCGCCTGGTTGTGATTTGATTAAAGATAACACTTTCAAAACAATTTTTCCAAGTTTTCTTTAAGCTTTGGATCTTTTTCTAAGAGTGGAATAGGATTGCATTGTATTTTTTTTACTTCAATCTGAGATTGTACCCAGGTGCACTCATTCCTTTCTCTCTTGACTACTATATTTCTGTAAGAACTAGTGTTGTGCAGATCTAGAGGCTGTTCTGAGATCTCTAGTGTTGTTTGCCAAAGGTGGTGTGTGTTCTTGAAGGGTTCAAGATCACCACTTTGGTGTGTGTTGTGTAATCAAGGTGTTTGATTACTTAGTGAAATACTCAGAGGTTTCTGAGGACTGGATGTAGCTCTTGCTAAAGAGTGAACCAATATAAAACTCTATGTGTTGATATTTCTATCCTTTGTTTTAACACTGCTGATAAAAACAACCGATTGTTTCGCAAAAACATTCGGTTGATTTTCTGGAATCACATTAAAAACAATTTTGAAATTGGCCGAACTGATTTCTACTTCATTGATTCCTCATTGGCTTTCAATCTACCTTCATCATTTGCGAAAATCTTTCATAAACAATTCACCCCCTCTTGTTTATGGCCTACATTTATAACAAACTTGCTCTGACCCTTTCTCTTGGATTCGCTGGTAATCTAAGTCTTGGGTATTGGATCAAATGTTAGTCTCTGGTCGGACTTACTTAATACAAGTCTTCCAGAAGACGTCAGTTGTTATTTTGTTTGTTGAATATCCTCGATGTGTAGATCCATGCGGGATCTATGTTATTGTTTTATGTTGGGATTTGAACAAAATTGAATAATTGAGAAATTGATCCATGTAATTTGGTTTGCTCTTTTGCTCTTTTGATTGAATTGTGTATATTAAAAAAAATTATTTTCACTAGCTTACCTTTGCTTTTCTTGTTGTGTTGTAAACTGCGATGACTGTACTATGTACACAAGCATATGATTATACAACTTCCGTAGGTTCTGGAGGGATTTAGGATGTTGTTTTGAACCTTATATTGTATATATTTGTATTTCTATAAGTCATAATCTTCTAATAGGAATATTTTGAAAATCTCTAAGCTTGTATAGAAACCGGTAAAACTTGTATTGTAATAGTTAAATGAATTTCTCGGGGTGTTACATAATCTAATTTATTTCAAATTTATATAATTATATATAAATTAAAATAAATGAATAAAATAATGAAAATAAACAAATTATTATCAATTTGAATAAAATTTAATCCACACTTATATTTAAATTGTGTAATAAATGGATTTAAATTGTAATTTTTATAATTAAATTATAAAACATCAAAGTTAAAAATATAATTATAAATTAAATTTTTAATAAAATTATAAATATAAAAATTAATTGTACTATATTTATAAATATATATTGATAATTACATTATATATGACCAACAAAATAGGATAAAGAGTAAATACTCAATTACTCGCAATGTAAGGATTGCATTAAGGACAAAATTTGTACACTATATTATTGGTGTATATGGTGTCATTCCTAAATTAAATATGGAATTTCATTTTATTAATTTATATCTTATTAAATGTATTAAATATTATCAAGATAGAGGTAAGTTCTAGATATAATTGAAGAATAATAATGACAATATTATGTAGTTAAGTTTTCTCCTTTTCAAAATTCAAAATTTTTAGTTATATCACTTTTTCCTCGAAAATACAAAAGTTAAAGATAAATATAATTAAATAAACTTATATAATTTTTAAAAATATTTTTTAATCCTTGTTCTAAGTTATGAAGGTCACTATTTAAAATAAAAAAACATATAAGTTCAACATGAACTTTAAGTTTTGTCATTCCTAAAGTTTGTATAAAAGTAAGCTCGACTCTGATTCCATAGACTACCATAAAGTTATATCAAAGGGATGTGTTCAATTGGGGTTGCAAATATTTTAAAACATGTAAAAAAAAAAGAGTATAATAGCATTCAGTTTAAGATTTTTAAAGATTAACAAAAAGTTGCAAGGACCTCTCTTTTATGAGTATTAGATGAGAATGTTTAAACATTGAAAATGAATAATGATATTATGTTTTAAGTTTACTTTCAAGGTTATAAATAGAAAAATAAAATAGTATCACTTTTCGTTTATTTTATTTTATTATCTTACTAAAAAAATTATAATTTGTTTCTAACTTCTCTCTAAAAAGTTTCAGATTTCTTTTCCTCTCCATCCTACAAGTCTTTTAAGTGGTTTTTAATAAGAGTTAACTTAGATAAGCTGTTGAGAACTTTATTATTGGTAAGTTTTCCATTCTTGCTTAGAATTTCCATTCTACCCTCTTTTTCCAAGATTTACATGTAATCAAAAGTTGTATCTCTGAGTTTTTTCAAAATTAAGTTATTTATGGTATTTGTTTGTTAGTTTTGGTTTCCTGGAAGTGATTTTAGAGAATCCATGAGTCTCCATTTCTTTTTCATTATCTTTAGAGTTCAATTACCTTGTAGATCAATACTATAATAAAGGTAATAGAAGCTAATTTTTTTCAAAAATTTAATTAGATCTTGTGTAAATTTAAATTTTGTATATATAAATTTTTGAATTTATTTAAATGGTTTGAGGTTAGATGAATTTTATTAATTAGGGTTTTAGTTTTGATTGTTTGATTTTCATTGAGAATTGGAAATAATGTGTTAAATTGTTGAAATTGTTGCATAAGAACAATTGATATTGGTTAAATTGGTAAAATATTAAAATAGAGCATCCTTAGTCAATTATCAAGTAGTTGAAAACCTTCAGCGGATAGAAATGTGAATGTGTAACTTTGGAATTGATTTATTTTAGGTTATGTTAGTTTATAAAACGAATTAGATGTAATAGGAGAGATAGGAAATTTGTTTCCCAAAGGTATAATGTTTCAAGATGGTTGATTTGAATGATATTAATATATGAATGTATACAAAAACCTTTGGTTTTTAGTATTTTTTATTTTTGTTTTTTTCATATACCACTTAAGTGATCGTTTATTGTTCAAACGAGATAAAGGTCCAATGTAAGGCTTCCAAATTCAAACTTTCTAATTTGAAAACATATATATAAATAAAATAATAGGGTTCATTACTCAGGTGACAACTCATTGTTCAACTGATAAAATAGTTAAATGTATCTTCTATTCTAGTGAGAGACATCACTTAAGCAACAAAGTCTCGCTCAAATGGTATTTATAAACGATATTTATATCACAACTAAGAGAGAATCAAATACATAATTATTTTTTGGGTTATATCATGCAAGTGATCTTCATTCAAATGATATTCTCTTATTTTATATGACTTGCTTAGTAGTTTAAAATTGTTTTTCTTAATTGTTATGAATTGTGTATATTTATATTAATATATGATGTTTTCTCTTTAGAATTGACAAGGTAAGTGTCTTACACTAATAACTATTTGAAATTTAGATTTAGATTGTCTAAATGATATGAAACAAAGTTAAATAGGTACTAAACTGGAACGATTCAACTATAGTGCGAGTTAGTATCACAACTATTATAATGTGAGTATTGAAATCATCATGAGAATGAGATACCTAAGTTTCATTGATAATCCAAATAATGTAAAAGAATGTATCAGGTAGTGAGAAGTTGATGGAAGTATATACATAACACTTTGTTGAGTATGTGCAAGGAATTACCCTAATTACATGTGAGTAGTCATGTATATTCGAAAAACTTTGATCATAAAATAGGTGTTAGTCTTAGGTCAAACTACTCAATACTTGGTTTTGGAATTGTTAGGAAGAATATTGGATATGCGTATGTGATGACATATATTTTGTACACATATTTGTAGCTTTATTATATATTAAATGTACCTTCCATATGTTTTATTTTCAGTTTTTAACTCATTTCCTTTCAATAGTAATAAATTGAGTTATTGAGTTTATTATACATATTTTCTTTCATTTTTTATTTTCAGCTTATTTGATCGTTGCTTACTTTTTGGGTCATATTATTTTATGAAGATATTATTTTTACCTAACTCCACTTGCATTGGGTTCTACATTTTCAAGACTTCAAAATAGACATATGCTTTGCTAGATTTGGAGTTTTATGCTATTCTTTATGATATTTTTAAAGTTGAGGCATATTTTTTTAATAACTCGTGCAGATTAGATTTTCCTTGTTTTAGTATAGACTTTTTGTAATTGGTCTTATAGACTTAATTAAAACCCATATTTAAGCCCATATTTCCATCAAACTTTATACCACATATATAGCTTAATTGTGCTATGAACAAAAGACATAAACAATTTTTAATAAATTTTAGAGTTTATGAATTGTCTTTTAATATTCTTTTCTCTCAATTTCCATTTTTGAATTTTCCTTTTCTCCTTTTTGTAGGTGTAGTTTGCTCTAAAAGGGAGGGTTTGAATGAATCCTTTGACTCTTTTCGTACCAGATAAAGATAGACTATCTAATAAACTATTTAATTAGAACTAATTAGATCATTTAGCATAATCGTCTAGGTAGACCATGTAATTGATTGCTTAACAGATCGTCTAACTAAAAGAATAGAGTAATTAACAAATCATGAGCAACAAGATATAGTGAATATGGAATGCAATTGCGAAAATTATATGAGAACATGGTAAGCATCAATGATGGTCATTGCCAAACCAAATGATGATCCATACTCAATAAATGAGCCAAAACCCAAGAACACAATTCAAGGAAACATATGAAAATTAATAGCATAAATGGAATGAAAAAATGGAAGAAGAAACTTAGGGAAGGGATGGTGAGGATGATCACGCCACTTGGGGTGTGGAGGCCACCAAGATGAGTGGAAGGGTCACCACCACTTGAGAGCCCCACACTCTTCAATATAAGACCATGTAAAGAGGAAACAAGCCTCATTATAAGCTCACACAAAATGTGCAGAGTTTCTTTACTTCTCAAAATTCAACATGTAAATACATGGAGTAAGGCACCCTATTTATATGAGATGGTGCCTTGGTGAACAAGAAGCAAGATTAGGATGGGAAACACTAAAAAAGGGGCAACCTTAGGGTTTGACTAAGTCAAAACCACACCCTAGGCTTGTCCTTCTAGAAACTAGGTCATATTTCCTTCCTAAAGGGCTATGAACAAGCTAAAATGATAACTACACCCCCTATTATGCTAAAGACACCTTATTCTAGCCTATCTTTGCTATTTGGACCCCTAAAGTGAACCCAAGTTATTTGTAACATATTCTATCTTTTAAGAAGACCAAAATGAAGAATAGTTGGTATTCAGGTTTATGCACATCTCCTCTGGTGAGGTCCATGAGATCCTTGGTGAGGTCTTAAATTGTTCGCTAAGATGACTGCTCACCATATGCCTTGTCTTTTGCTTCCTTGGTCATCTTCGTAGCTACTTGGTTTGTATCAACACCTCCCTAGGTCACACCTTTTTAACCTCCCCTGAGATCAAGACTCTTAGAAACACAAAGAACACTCTCAAAGAGAGCACAAATAAAGCTTACAAATGTATAACTTCACAATATGCAAAATTACAATGATTTCGCACTTAACTCAAAAGCCTAGACTCTTTAATGGCTTCATTAGACGCTCACTACAAATCATGTATTTTCAACAAGATCACTAGTATAACTTTTGTGGCTTCCTTACCTTACTTTCGTTATTCACCTTCAATCCCTTTATATGGCTTTTCAAATATGTTCTTTGATACTTGATTTGGATAAGTTTGATATTGCAATATCTTCATATCTTCATATTTTTTGTGTTAGATGCTCAAAACAGAAAACTTGGATTGTAATTTTTGTAATTTTTTTTGCTTTGAATCAGCTTAAGAAATTAATTCGAAAGTATTTGCAATATTAGTTAGTAAAAACAAATCAAAATATAATAAGAAAATCTTTTCGTTCTGGATAATATGTGATGCTAAAAAAGAATACTTTGATATTTTTAACTTGTTTCTGTTTAGAAACGATTTAGAGATCTTCACAATATATTAAAAAGATATTTGAAAGACTTAATTTGAACTAATGTGTTTAAGGAAAGATAGATTTTAGATATATAGGCAAAATAGGATCAAACAGAGTCATTCTACATATTGAAATAATTTCATATTTTTATATAATATCTCTTTGATTGGATGTGTTCTTAATATATATACGATTCATGAGATTCCATTTAACTATTATAATAAAAAAAACTTGTTACTCTTTCAACACGTTTATTAGATCGTCTAACACAAACAAACAAAACAGTAGACGCTAAGAGGATCTATTGTATATTGCAGTTTTCACTTGACCTTTGCTAGATCATTTAAATCACATATAAGTATAACATCCAAATCAAAAATAGGACATTCAATCTGAACTCTTTTATGTAGTTAAGAAGTCTTATGAGATCATTTTCATGAACACGTGTTGTGGATGCTCACATGGTCTACTTTATACTATAGTTGTACAAAACATTGTTAGAACCTTTAAAATATAGATAAACCATCCAAAAAAAAATTTGTTATCATCTAAACATAAACTCCACATATGATCTTATGGTCATCAGATTATCTAATTGGTCATAGATCATCTAATGTCTCAACAGACCGTCTATAGGGTCTTAGACCATCCAAGGTCTCAACAAAGAAATGAATGTTATATGGATTAGATTAAGCTTAAGCTTTTCTATTAGTTTTTGTTATTATCAAAACATATGAATATAAATTCCATATATGATATTATAGTCATCAAATTGTCTATATTGTTCATAGATCGTCAACTTAGTCAAGAGATCATCTAATGGCTTATTAGACTGTTTAGGCATATTGTGTCTAGGTCATCCAAGGTCTAAACACTCTCTTTTTATCAAAATTTGTGTTTTCTTTCTTCATTTATGCATAACTAAATCACGAGGATCAATTCACATAATTAAGATCAAACATACCGAATTGAGTTTTGCACCAATTATTTAACGCTCTGAGTTTGTGCTTCTCATCTCTAATTTCTATTTTTCTCTTTGTGATATCAAATTGCATTTTTGATTTTAGAATCCAAATTAGGAATCAATTGAATCTTGATTTGATAATTGAGTACAATTTGAATTTGTACCTGTATGGACAAAGAGGGGCCTAAATAGTATCTGGAAATGGTTACATAATTGATGACGTGTCGGTAGCCTCCTTACTCCTTCCTTCAAGTCTCCTCCTTTTGTTATTGGTGCTCGGTCGGTCGGAGGGGGTACCTGCGATTGTACTCCGACACTCAAGTCAGTGCTATGATTTAAGTGTATTCTAGTAGAATGTGAAAAACGTACCTTACACCTCCGTAGAGGGTTTTATTTATAGTGTTAGTTATGGGCCCTTGCAATAATGGGTCAGATATCAGTTATTGACTGATACGCATCGTGATCCCTAATTAATAGGGAGGTATATTAGTATATAGGAATATTGGAATATTTAGAGAATATTTGTAACATCTTTCAGTTAATCAGTATTTAGCTGATTTTCGAAGATATTTTCCGCATATTTTGGGATATGAATGTGACTCATCAGTGTTATTGTAATTGTTGTTACTCTTATTTATTGCGTAACTTGAGGTGTTATTTGATTCGGTCGGTCAGTCACCAGTACAGAATTAAATGATCTTAATTATATTCGTATAACCGATTTAGTTGGTTAATTGAATCGGTTAATCATTCAAACTTGAAATTAAATCTTCAGAGAACTATGATAAAAGGATTGTTTGGTTCTAGGATTTATGGATTGATTTGTTTTAATCTTCTTGATTTTGGTTTTTCATCTCTATTATGGTTTTCATTTGCATTTTACAATTTTATATCTCTAAACCCAGCAAATTAACTTGTACAAGAATAATGTTAAGAATTGAATTCAATAAACCTGTGTCTTCTGATAAATTTCTGTGAAATGATCTTGAATTTCTCTATATTGTAAAATTTAGAGAAACTAAGTATTTTTTTATCGCAAGTATGCCATTCTAAATAAGTTTCTATGTATGATGATTTAATGGTATTGTAGTATTGTCTTCATTTTAAGTTAGCTTATCCCATACATTATGTGTATTTGGATTTATGAAACTGTTGTGTTTTGACATATGAGAAGATAATGGTAGGTTTAGGGGCAGCTACAAGGATAAGCTTAGGTGGCATGTGCTGCTTTACAATTTAGAAGTTTTACTTCCAAGTTGTTTTGAAAGACCATATAAAATTGCTGTTTTGTAAACTAGTTTTTTTTTAGTATATTATGTTTATCTATTAATAGTTTATCAAAGTTTTGTATGTGTATTTAAAGGTTTGGTAATTCCTTTTTTTTTTTAGTTTACAATGGTATTGAATATAGGATTTACTTTAGAGAACTAAATCTTATGGTATCCATTTGTTATTTTAAAAGACTAAAAAATAATCATTTGATATTAAAACTTATTAAGATTTCAATTAATTATTGTTGATTGGATTTTTATGAATTTTGTGTGAGTTTTATTTTTATTTATAAATAAAATTCCTAAGAAAAAAATATCACCTAAATATATGAAACGTTTCTATTTCATTTAAAATTTCTCAATCTTAATAGAGTTCTCTCTTCCAATTTCATAAGTTTTTCTACATTGAAGTAATTACTTTATGTTATGTTCCGCATTATTGTTTTGTAAATCAATTAAGGAGTTGTTGTTCTTATTATTATATACATGACTGTTGAATCAATAAATATAGGACTTTTCTCCTTTTTCTTCATATTTGGCTTTTATATATGGTATTATTACTTGGTTACTAAGTTTTTAAATATTTTTCTTTAACGATAACACTGTCACGAATTTTAGAGACGTGGTCTACACTTGTTTATGGTCATGAATTAAAAATATATTTATTAGGAATTTTATGGAAAACAACAAACACGATATTTATCAATTATTTATATTTGTCATTTATTTAAAATTAAAAAACTGTTAAAAAAATCTATTTAATGTTTATCAAGGATGGAAGTTAAAGTAGAACAATTTTGTAGTGTTTATGATATAGATGAGGATCAACGTGTAAAATTAGCTTCCCTAGAATTTTAGAATTATGTCATGCAATGGTGCATCAACTTGTAATGGACATTGTGCTAAACAAAAGGCTAGTCATGGTCTCTTGGAACGATTTAAAGGTTTGCATGCCCGTGCGGGTTCTTCCTCTTCATTATAGGAAAAAACTTTTGTTTAAGCTCCAACGACTTCATCAAGGATCTAGGACGGTGGATGAATATTATAAAGATTTAGAAGTTACTTTCATTAAAATTAATATGCATGAAAGTGAAGTGTCAAAGATAGCTAGATTTGTGAGTGAATTAAGGCGAGGAATTCAAAATATTTTAGAATTATATGAGTATACATCTATGGAAAAATTGATTCACCTAGCCATCACGGTTGAATCACAATTTTTTTTTTTAAAAAAAAAAACTCTTCTAAAAATACTCATAATGGTGGTTTTTACAAATCCTCTTGGAAGGACAAAAAAAAATTTAAATCAAGATTCTCCTTCCAATTTCTCTAGAGAATCCACCTCACAACATCAACATTCTAAAGACAACCTTTCCTCCTTCTAGACCTAAATCACCAACCAAAACCTCAAATTAAAAATGTTTTAAATGTTTAGGTTTTAGACACATAGCTGCAAATTGCCCTAATAAAAGAACCATGATGGTAAAAGGGTGGATAGTAGTAAGTGACCATAGTGATCAATCTTCTAGATCTAACTCCCCTACCCCTTCCAAAACCCCTAGTTAAGATTAATGTGAGATACCTTGTGACGGTGACTTGTTCACTAGTGCACAAAGACGAAACGAATGCGGCTATTTTAAATTTATAAAGGCGTCTATATAGCCGCATTTGATCAGCGCGCACTTGTAAATCGAAGAGATAAGAGTGCGGCTATATAGCCGCACTTGAAAATACCATTTATAAGTGCAGATATTTCTTATAGCCGCACTTGTATATGCCAAAACATTAAAAAAAATCAAAAAATTTAAAACACCGTCAATCTTGTGTGAAGGCAATGTTGATGAAGAGTGGCACGGAAGCGCCATCAACGGCAGCGGAAGCGACGACGGACAGGGAAGCAGCGACGGAGCAAACCAAAAACCCCACAAGAACCCACGAAGGCAATGAAAGAGTACTGAGCAATGCAAGAAACCAAAATGTAAGAAAAACGAAAAAAATTTATACATGAAGAGTGGCGCGAGCGCCAGCAACAGCGGCGACGAATAGGGAAGCAACGACGGAGCAACGAATGTCAGCCAATGAAATAGTGCTTCGAGACCACCAATGCAAGGAAAAAAACATATATAAGAAAAACGAAAACATCTATGCATATATTTGTGAAGATGAAGAGGAAGAAAGAGAGCCTAAGAAACTTACATTGGCACAAATGGAATGCAGATGCAACGAAGGAGATGAACTCAGAGTGCAAACGCGAAACGAAAGCAAAGACGAGAAAGAAAGTATGAAATTGTGTGTGGCACCTTCAAAATTTAAGGTAAAAAATGATTTATGAATGCGGCTAAAGGTAAAACCGCATTCGTAAATCAAAATATTTTGATTTACAAGTGCGGCTATACAAATAGTCGCATTCGTGTTTTGATTTACAGATGTGGCTATACAAATAGCCACATTCGTAAATCAAGCACTTTGATTTACAAATAGCCACGTTCATAAATCAAAATAATTTAAAAAATGCCACCGCGTTTTTTACGAAAGCGGGTAGCGCAAAAGCCGCACTAAATAAAGAGTATCCTTTTCTTCTTTTTGCACTAGTGGTTGGTGGTAAGGCGAATGTTGGGAACAATTCAAAAACCTTTTGATGAGACCCAAAGAGAAAATATTTTTCACACCTATTGCCTTATTAACAACAAGTTATGTTCCATGATCATAGATGAGGGTAGTTGTGCAAATGTGGCAAGTACAAGAGTATTGGAGAAACTTGGATTACTCACTATCTCTCATACAAAGCCCTATAAATTACAATGACTTAGTGAAAGTGGTGAAATAATCGTTAATAAACAAGTCCTTATAACATTTGCCATTGGAAAATATAAAGATGAAGTTTTGTGTGATGTTATGTCAATGGAAGCCACACATGTTCTTTTGGGATGGCCTTGGCAATATGACCAAAAACATTTACACGATCGCCATACCAATGAAATATCTTTCAACTTCCATGGGCGTAAGATTATATTGAGACCTTTCTCTCCAAAAGAGGTTAATGAGGATCAAGTAAAAATGAAAATAAAAAGAGAAATTGAAAACGGTGAAAATAATAAAGTTAAGACGGGTCTCATCATCTCACCCCCACGCAGTAAAACAGTAATGTTGTCCCGTCTGAAAATAAATACTACATATCCTAGGTATTCTCTTTCCTTATCTTTTCCATCTACTGATAATTCTAAATACGTGAAATGTTTGTTAGAGACAATTGGGGATGTTTTTCAAAATTCTTATAAAGGTTTACACATTATAAGAGGCATTTCACATCAAATTCCCCTTATCCCTAAACATTATCTACAAACACGACATGTATCTAGAACCAATCCACATGCTCTAAAAGATAACTATATATAGGTTTGCTTCACCACCACATCTATAACCGTTCTTATCTTTAATGTGAACAAACTGACTATGTTATTTACATGAGTTCTAAATTCATGATCGAATTATTTCCAACCTAGAGGGCATGATATCCAAATTTACAATAAGATGACCATGAACACCAAAGAACATTCAAGGCTAGGTCAATCATCTCAGGTTGAGACACACGACCCCCACCATCTCTTAGAGAAGCCTCAGCAGAAAAAAACCCGCACATAGGCCAAAGTATCAATTGTTTTTCCTTCTAGTAGTTTTAAGACAACATTAATTTGTAATTAATTGAGCTTACATTAGCCCAATTAGAAGAAGAATAAGCTATCTCGGGCTTCTAGAAACCCTAGTTTCTAGAAGATCATCCATGTGCTCCCTTTTGACCTAGAGTTTAGAAGACTCCCCCATGTGCTCACATATGACCTAGTTTTTATAAGCTTGCAGTCATTTATGCCCTTAACCTTCCTCTCTTCCTCTCCAAGGAACTGATATCTATAAATAGGGTGCCTCCCCTCTTGTAAATCACATTGAATTTTGAGTAGAGAAACTTTGTCAGAGTGATTTCCTGAGTGTTTTCCAAATTCTCTTTGAGTCTTATCTTGAGTAGAGATTGCTTCAAGTGGCGAATCCTACCTCACTCATCTTGGAGCTCCCTCCCCCAAGTGGCGTGATTCAATTCCACTTCTTCACCTCCATAAGCTTTCTTTCCTCTTTACTTTTTTCCTTTGTCTTCTTTTCCATTCCATCATTATTCTTTTTCCTTGTCTATTTCTTTTATTGTTTTTTTCCCTTTATCTTCTTCTTATCTTTCTATTACTTTCGTGTTCATCATCATTCATCATTTTAATTGTATTTTTCTCTTTGCTCTTTTGAAGAGAACCTTCACACTTACTTAACCACTTGATTAAGTCATGTTCAGTGGCAATCTTCAATGAGTTTCACCTATCATTGCTAATCAAAATCATAATCCAAGTGAAAATCCTAAAAACATGTCCAATTCTAAAATCAAATCAAATCACCAAAGGAGGGAAAGCAATTTCATAGGAAATAATACCTATTCTCGTGAGAATTTGGTAGGGACATCTTATGAACTTTGGAGTCAACTTCTTTGATTTGATTGTCCTTCCTACACCAATGAATGATGTAACTCTCAGGAAAACATATAATTTAAACCTTAAATGTTCTTATATTCAATACATTTTGAACGATTTATTCCCAAATTTGTGTTAATTTCAGGATTCTAGGAAAGAATGGAGATAATTGGGCAAAAGGAGAATATACAAAGCTAAAAAGGGAAAGTTAGAACACACCAGCACTAACCAAAGCTCGCCCAAACTCGTTCAAGCCAGAAACCACTAGTGGATCTTGCTCAAGCAAGCTCAATCTCGCTCAAGCGAGATTGCTCCAAAAGCAATGGGCTTTTTTACGTGAAACTCGCCTAGGCGAACCCATTAAGGCCCAAGTGAGAAGGCACTTAAGCCCAAGCAAATTAGGTTAAATAGGAGACTTAAGGAACAACCCTAGACATTAGTGATTGAGAGGAAAACACCATTGAGTGAATTGTAATATAATTGGGAGCATAGAAAGTGTTAGAAAACCCTTGAGGAGGTAGCCGTCAAGGAGAAACATCTGGAATCTTCTTTTCTTGCTCTCCCTGTTTGTAACAGTCATCATATATGGATAATTCTACCCTTTGGGATTGTGAGTAATATGTTCAAACTCATATGGATTGAGGTGATATCTAAACATAATATTTTGTTCTTGATTGAATATTGATATTATTGTTTTCTTTGTAATGCTTGGTTTTCCATGATCTTAAAACTTAGATTTGAATGGAAAGTACATCTAAGGTTCTGACCTAAACGATAATGCTTAACATATTTGAATGCTAGGAATAGATTTGAAATGTTAATTTCTATCAACGTCTGATCTTACTGATAAGAATTTTTATAAATAAGCGAGAAATCGATATTTAGGAAGCATCTTAATAAAAATATGCGAGGAATCGAAATAAATGATTTTTATACGAGCATCAATATCAATCAAAGGACACAATATTGTCATGTTAATCAAAATACAAAAGAGTGAGAAAGATGAATCTTAATCCCTATTTTTCCAATTGAAGCAACAAACTATTTGACTTGTTTTCTTTTTAATCATTGCAATCATAACAAATCCCAACAAACTTTTATATTTAGTGAATCTTTCACTTGATTATGCAACTGTTCCTTGTGGGTTCGATATTCGTCCTTAGGGACAAATTATTACTTCTAACAACGCATTGCACTTGCCATAGAAAAGTCATCATTAACAACTTGAGATTTTTAGGATTTAGGATTAGGGTTTCTAAACCTACCTAAGGTTCCAATTGGGCTTCTCTTGGCTCAAGAGAAACCCTAGGTCGATCACCTTATGCACCAAGCTTCATTTAAGCACATGTTTCACATGCCTAATCATATGGCCAGTGTGAGTAAGCTTAGGCGCCTAGTTTGAATTCAAAATCTCCCTCTATTTGCTTTATGCATTGGACGAATTTGTCACTTATAAATAAATATGCTAGGCTTTTCAATTTTCACCTTGAATGAGAGAAGAGTTATGTTGCCAAAGTTAGGCCATATACATTTGTATTGAGCTCTCTCTAGGGTAGTCTTCTAGATAGTCTAACCCTAAACTCTTTCTTAGTGAATAGACCTAACGTTTCACTTAGCATTTTCTAACATTTCCACTTCTTGAATTCGGAAGTCCTTTTGATTTCTAAGTATCTTTTGCACACTTCCTCTAAAACATTCTCCATGAAAGTCAAGAAAATACATCATACAAGGAGAAGAAGGACATCATTTGGTATCTAGAGTCATGGTTGTGTTAAGATAAGTGTTTCTTCTTAATTTAATTTATTTCCTTGTTTTTATGTTCTCTTCACTATTTTTTACATGTCTTGAGTTTGTTTTAATGTATTTCCACCAATTGAATTGTTGCATTGTCTCTTTTATTCAGTTCAAATTCATTATTCCTACTCGAACCTTCATGTATGAGCTTCTAGGAATTTCGTTGAGTTTAACCCTCATATTGAGTTTGCTTATAATCGAGTAGTTAACTCTACTACTTCTCACACCCCTTTTGAGGTAGTGTATGGGTTCAATCCCCTCACACCCTTGACCTACTTCCTATTCCTATACTTGATGAGGTGTTGTGCAAGGATGGTTTTGAAAAAGCTTATTTTCTTAAAAACTTGCACCATCACATCAAGCTCCAAATTGAAAGGAAGGTAGGCAAGTATGCACAACATGCCAATAAGGGGCGCAAGGCATTGATCTTTGAACCCGGGGATTGGGTTTGGCTTCACTTGAGGAAGGATCACTTCCCTACTCAAAGGAAATCCAAACTCCTACTACGTGGTGATGGTCCTTTCCAGATGATTAAAAGGATCAATGACAATGCTTATGAGTTAGATTTACTTGACTCATATTTAGGAAGTCATTCTTTTAATGTTAGTGATCTAACTCCTTTCTCTGCAAGTGTTGCAAATTCGTGGACGAATTCTTTCCCACCCGGAGGCATGATGAGGTCCTGAGAGACAGCGGACTTACTGACCAAGCCCAACCTTTCAGGGGGATGACTCGATGCATGACCCAAGATTCAGGGCTAGGTCAAGATCCAGCTCTAGCCAATGCCTCAACGCCTAGTCTTCCCCAGAGGATCACAAGGAGTAGGGCCCAAGCTTTGGGAGCTGAGTATCAGCTAGTTTCTTTATTTTTAATTTCAGTAGAATAGGTTTCTTTTAGCATAATAGGGAGTGTGCTTATCATTTTAGCTTGTGCCTAGCCATTTAGGGAAGGAATGTAGCTCTAGCTTTTAGAAGCTAGGACTAAGGGGCGGCATTGACCTAGTTCAAATCCCTAGTTCGCCCCTCCTCATTCATGCCTTTTCTACCCTTGCTCCATCTTGTTTTCCAAGGCAACCATTCTTATAAATAGGGTGTCTTGTCTCATGTATTGACACATTGAAATTTTAAATAGAAAAGAAAATCTGCACAAACTATGAATGAGACTTGTGTTCTCTCAACTTTGGTCTTATCTTGTGAGAGTGAGAGCTCTTCAAGTGACGACCCTCATCACTCATCTTGGAGAACCCCCAAACTCAAAGTGGTGTGTTCATTCCATTTCCATCTCCATAAGCTTCCTTCTTCTCATCTTTTCCATTCCTTTCCATTTTGTCATTTATTTTCTTCAAATGTATTCTTGTTTATGTCTTTTTCCATTCGGTTATCTCATTCATTCTTTGCTTCATTTAATGCTCTTTCAATTCCACAATCATCGTCATAATCACCCTATATTGTGTTTTTCCTTTTGCCCTCTAGAAGTGAACCTTCACATTTACTTAACCACTTAGTTAAGTTCTTGTCCAGTGAGGATCTTCTTTGGGTCTCGCACCATAATTGCTAAAATCCAAAAATCATAAACAAGTGTCACCATAAAATGTGCAATTCTAAAATCAACTCACATCACTCTTGGTTCAATTTTTTCAGTTGAATCATCTTATAATTGTGTTGTTTTGATTTTAAGATTCATTCCATGTTGTCTTAAGTCATGTTAGTCCTTATATGTCATCAATTCTTGAGTTTAATCGGTTGAAATTTTAATTGGAACATTCTAATGAGTATGTCACATATTGTTGTGCCTTTGAGTGCTTTTATATTTCAATTTGAGTTCTTGATTACCAGTAGATCATCGCTGATAATCTTTAGAGTTATGTTTCTTTTGTGTTGTGTTTCAAAGTTACATTCCTATTTTGATCATATTATGTTTCTATATGGTTTCTAATTGGTGTTTATTTTGCAAATTTGAATTCAAAATTATGAAACATGTTAATTGTCTTTGTGACTAATTGTAATTTAAAATTTTGAATGTGCATTACATAAGAAAAAGGCACCTACTCAAAGACAATTAGCACAAGAAATTTTGAAACAAAAAGATGAAAGAAAGAAAAATAAAAACCAAATGGAGTAGGCAATGGACATAACATAAATCGCATCACATATATGCTTGAATTGGAGTAAATTGTTGGACCAGAAACATTATGAATTTGATTTAAATTGGACCATACAAGATTCGACCTATACTTGACATAACTTTTTCCAAAGAGATTGGACTAATCCTTGGACTAAAAGGAAAAAAAACACCTACACGTTTCTTATTTTAGTCTATTTCTTTGTTTTTGCAATGCATTCTAGTGTCTGTCTTTAGGTATTTGTCTTGTGTGCCTATTTTCTTATTTGCCTTAATTTCTTGATTGTCTAAATTTCTTGATCATCCTTTTGTCTTTTCTCATCTTCAATCTCTTGAGTTGTATTTTATGAATTAAATTTTCTTATTTTACTATTTCTTGACCTCTCTTAAGTTGACTAAATTCTTGGTGAATTACTTTGTGGAATTGCGAACCTAACTTAACCAGTTAGCATTTTAAGATAAGGTGAAGGCATCTCATAATGAACACCCTAAAGAGAGACAATAAGTAAAAGGTTATTGGAGAGGAAACACTTAAGAGAAGAGAGAATTTAGGACTTTATTTTTGTGGTTTATTTTAAAAAAAATTATGTAATTGGTCTTTTATGTACTTTAGGAGTCTTGGAAGAGCTTTTGATGTTGTTCCATCTCCTATAAGATTTCTTTTAATTTCTTTTTAGAAACGTTTTAGACTGTGAGTGTATCTTGAAGGTTCATAAGAGCCAACAAGTCTCACCATTAGGATATGCCTAGTTTTACATTGTGAAATTTCAATTCTTAGATTTTTAAGCCTTCTTTTATTTCCTTTAGTTTATAACATTCTTTGTTTGTGTTAAATACATTGTTATTAGAAAGAAATTTGTGAAGAGCATTTGGAAAAGTTCTAGCTAAGAAAGACTTCGTACTTAAGAGTATCCATTGTGACTCACCTCTCTTTCCTAAACATTTACCTTTTGTGTTAAGGTTATCTTCATTCTTGAGAAAAATACTATACATAATTCTTAAAATGTCTAAGCATTCTTCTCACCATAGTTTAAATGACTCTAGTGATTCTCCTAAAAGTTTAAAATATTTTACTCAAGAGCTAAAGTCACTTCAACTATAGGGAAAGCAAGAGGCTATTTTGAAAGAAAAAGAAAAAAATGAAAGAGAATCCCAACTTGCTATTCTAGAAGAGGACCTTAGAATTTTAAGACAAAAAGAGGTAAAAATACAAAAAAAAAAAGTATAAAAAATTTCAATAATACAACTTCTAAAGAGTTCAAAAAGATCAATCCAGACTATGTTGTTTAGATATCGTCCTTCAATCATTTCAATGTAATCTAAATCATTCAAACTCATATACTCATCAAACCATAATCAAAAATCCATTTAACTAGCTTTATTCTTTAACATGCATAATTCAATTACTAGATTAACTTCTTATCTAAATCAATTATCATAAGATTCTTTAAAAAAAATATAAATAAATTTCTATACCTGAAGTGGTTATCTTCAAAGAAATTTCTAAAACCAAACAACAGGATTATTCCAAGATCTAGGAACCTATAGTAAGGTATCTAAACATAAAAAAAATATTATGTGATAAAAACAAGTTGAAAGAATCACTTTTTTCAACGAATTCCACCAAGATTGAAGACAAGATCATAAGAAAAACAAAGAACAAGAAATTTTTAGAAAGAAAAATTATAGAGGAAGAAGAGAGAATGTGAGAAAGAGAGAGAGATAGAAGTTGTGTGTGTATTTCGGAGGAGGTTACAATGCTCCTAAAACAAATTAGTTGAAAATATTTGTTCCTTTACTTAATTTTAATTTCACTTTAGTCTACAACATATTGATTATTTAATTTTTAGTGAATTCTAATTATTTTTCACATTCTTATATACTTGGACTAATTCTTTAAGAATATTACCTACCATAGTTATTGTTAGGTTTAATTGTTCATTATAAATCTATATGGTTTTAACAAATAGTAACTATTAAACTATCAATAAGCCTATTTTTATTTGGATTGTAATTACGAAATTTTGAATATAATTTTAGTTATTTAATTTATATAGTTGTATATGAGTACATTTTTTTTTACATATATAAAAAGTGAAATATAATTACAAATAAAATCAAACATTACTGATGCCTTATACCTTTCAAGAAAATATTTATTTAGCTTGTAATAATTTAGAAAATAACCTTAGAGTAGAAGTGATGCATTTTAAATGACACTTGAATATTTCATTATTAAAATAAAAAAAATTATAAATAAAAAATTTAGTTATTCAAGTTTCATTTTAAAAGAACCACCATCTCTCTAAAACTTCTCTTTTCCTTTTCTCTCCTTTCTCTATAAGATCATGATCTCCTTGTTCATGAGTTTGATGATCGAATTCCATCATTAGACTCCTGGCAGAAAAGACTACAAGACTACCTAATCATAATCTCTGATAAAGTAAGCTCATTTTTGCTCTTCTCTTTGAGACAAATTTTGAATTTGTTAGATTTGTCTATGTCTAGGTTTTGCATGTGATTCTTTTAGCTTCAGGGTTAATCTTTTTTAACTTAGGGTCCTAGTGATATAGTTAGATGTTTTATCAAGACTCGGTGATGCAGGTTAAACTACCCTTTAACAATTTTAGGATTTGGAGCTCCTAGTGAGCATTTGCTCAAGTTCAGGCAAGGAAAGATAATTTTAATTTCAAATAGAACCCTGGGTTAGAAGATCTGGATGTGGGGGTGATGTGATCATCAGTTCCAAATTTTCTTGTAGGATTTCTTATTTTTTAGTAGATTAGAATTTGATTGAGATTGGAATGTGAAATTGCAGATATGGTAGATGTTGTAGAATGTATCTCAGTTTGGAATTGAATGAGTTAATGAATGTATTTGAATTGTTTGTTGAATCACTTCAAATGTAATGTTTGGTGAGAATTGGTTTTTTGATTTTAGATGATTTTGGTTTAGAGACCATATATATGTATAGATTGTCATAATAGCTCAACAGAGTGCTTGAATATGTGTAGATTACATTTGGTTTACAATTGTTCTTTAATGTGTAGATTTATAAAAATATGAGTTGAATGTAATTTTGGTTTAGAAATATAACAGGTTTATGCATATTTTTTCTGCATATCTCACTCAGGTGAGATAATTCTCGCTCAAGCGAGAATAGAATGAAAAAATGAGGTGCTCTCAGGTCCATTTCACCCAAGTGAGAAGAAATCTCGCTCAAGCGAGGCCTGGGATGAAATTTTGGGTGCTCTCTTAGGTTCAATCTCGCTCAAACAAGCAAATTTTCGCTTTTGAAAGCCTAGTTTATTATTGCTTATTGTTTTTAAGTGAAAATTCTAAATTTTATTTAAAATTAAGATTAAAGGAACTTAGTTATGTGTTTAAGTGAATTTTGTGATATATTTCAATTGTTTAGAAAGTTTAAAATATGATGTAATTGAATGGTGTATGATGTGTTAAATGAAGTATGCAATGAGGTGAAAGTGTGATTAAGACATATTATTTTTAAGAAAGGAAATATTGTGTTAAGATTGTTATTTGGGTGTATTGTGGGTGTCTTGTGAATGAGACGATCCTAACTCTACTGATATAATAGAATCATATGTGAAGTTATTCAGTTGATGAGAGTTGAAGGAGGTTTATTTGACTAAGTGTGAGGTTTGAAAGAACTTATCAGAGCAGATCATATGGATTTACCTTGTCACATGAGATGATGAGATATGAGATATTGAGATGATTATGTGCATGGCTGTGTGGATTTCACAATGAGTAATATATGACAGGTGCAAGTGTCTGGATGCTAATTTCAATACACGACTCTTCCAAAAGTAAAGTCAAATGTCTTAATATGTGAGTCAGTAGAAATCTAACATGAATAATGTGGATGATGAATGTTGATAGACACTTGATGATTTTGTGAAAATTGTGAGAATTTGATGGATTGTGCTTGTTATTAAAACTTAAATTTATATTAGAATTCTTAAAAATAGATTGATAGATTTATATTTGATGGATAACTTAAATTTGTTTTGTGTTTGTTTTCTTTAATTTGTGATGATCGTGTTAATTTACACAAGAGGAGATGAGGTTGCAGGAGATAAAGCTCTTCAGTGAGTAGTCAGAGGATGAGATGTTTTTATTTTGAATGTTTTGTTTTTAAACTTTTGTATATATATTAAAATCTCTATGAAGAGAGATATATTTTGAGATAGAGTATGAGATAATTGTATATGTTTATGTTAACTAGATACTGGATGCAGTTTATTTTATTAAAAATAGACAAAATTTAGGGATGTTACATAACTTATTAAGAAAATTAGGCCTATTAAAAAAATATATTAATTTCATGTACTCAATCCTAGTATTAGTTTTATTCTTTGGTTAAAAAATCCTAGTATTAGTTTTATTCTTTGGTTAAAATGAAGAGAATTGGATATGTTTATTTTACCAATAAATGCACACTAAATTATTTATGATTTTTTGTGTAGTGTTTTATATATGTTTGCAATTTAACAAACTTGATTTCTCTTGTCATAAGAAGTTTATTTATTATGTTCACAATCTAACCATCTTCATTTTCTCTAGTTAGTCATTATATCATAAGAAAATAAATTGAGTAAAGTTCTAATAGACTATATTATTATCTAATTGGCTCTATAAAATCCTTAGCCAGCCATTTTTAGTTGATATTTTCCACTTTTAGATTTCTTCTAATTTATTCCACTCAAATATTTGGCTATGA
>Ga0123342_1001094_pt1 | contig 45110 bp, 38 predicted proteins | sample Turbeawhitnodule_FD_89960 | JGI IMG/M metagenome (GOLD analysis project Ga0123342, IMG submission 89960) | Root nodule microbial communities of legume samples collected from Mexico - Turtle bean Mexico white nodule | ecosystem: Host-associated > Plants > Roots > Nodule | place: Mexico: Nepantla...
AACATCTACAAGACAGCTACATGAATATATGACTTATAAAATTATGAATATATGACTACCTCATGGATATTGTATCTAAAAGATTTTGTATGCTTTATATTTTGCAGGTACAAAACACCGTTGGCAATTTGATGAACAAGAAAATGCTCAACTACAAAACACCCATTGCCAATTTCAAAGAGAAAATGCTCAAGCACAGTTATTCAGAACAAAACTTTACTATTTATGGAAACCTGCCTTCCTTTTAAATTTGAGAAAACATCTATCTAAATATATTTATACATTGCTATGACAATACAATAAATATAATACACTGAGTCACTTTTTTATTTTTATTTTTTTATGTATTCCTAATTGTTTACTAATAATTGAATAATTGATCGATTTAATTTTTTTAATTCTTTACTAATACTTCAATAATTGATATAATTTTGATTTATAATTTTAATTTTCTCTAAAATAATTCTTAATTTTCATATATAAATTTATTATTATAATATTATTATTTAAATAAAAAATATTATAAATATTCCCGTGCATGCACGGGTCCATATACTAGTTATATTGACATAGTACATGTCTGATTTATTTTCGGTAATGACAGCATCTATATGGTGTATAATGTTGTTGCTGCAATTTTTTGTAAACCTGCATAACCAGTGACTCCAATAATTTTCTATAAGCCTGCCAACATTGGAGGAGAGTGGAAGAAAAGAAGAGTCCATTAACAGAAGGGTGTAATAATTGCTCATGAGTCGTGAAAGTTTAGCTTATTCACTATTATTCCAAATTTTCATGAAAGTGCTGTATGAAAAAGATCTTGATTTTAGTAATAGCAACTCTGTAGAAAGAACTATTGAAAAAAGAAAACAAAAATATTCACTTGCTACTTAAAAGGATCATTGATGAATATTCTTGCAACGTTATGAATTGAAAAGAATGGACTGCGATATGACAGTGCCTGGTATCATATATCTGTTTAAACTTTCTAATCTCGTGTATAAGAAACTTAAGCATCCATTCAATCATTGAATTTGAAAGTGCAACTTCTGGAAAAACTCAAATAAAAATGAGAAGAAAAGTTAAAATTAATTTACATGAGTTAATTTTATCTTATAGAAAATTTATTATTTTTTATTTTATTCTAGAAAAAGTTACTGAGAAATTCCACCACACGTACATTAAAAGTTACAAATGTTTGGTCACCACCAAGCATAATAGAGCAAAAAGGTTTATTATCCCAAAAGAATAAGAAGAAGAAAATGTTACCCCTCTTAAAAATAGAGGTCCAAACCAATCATTTGCTTCACCATTGAACGCATGTGTAGTTGAGATCCAGAACAAGCCTAAGCCTATGAACTCTCTCTGTCTAATTTGTCCTTTTCTAGCAGAACTATACATCTACTTCACCTTTTCTATTTTTGATTTTTTTCTGTAAGTATTTATTAAAAATAGGTTTAATTATATAGTTAGTGCCTAAAATTTGGAGAAATACCGATTTTGGTTTCTTAATTTAGTCCCTTAACACAATTGAATGGACTACAAATATTTTTAAACCTTAAATCTTCAAATTTTACTTCATTAACTGTATTTAGATACTAATATATTTTTTTAAATATCCAGAAACAAAAATACCATTTTAAAAAAAAAAATAGATAAACAAAATCAAAATTATTCCATATTTTAAGGAATTAAAACATAATTAAATCTTAAAAATATTATCCACACTGATTTTAAGCGCTGTGGTTTTATGTTCTTCTTTTAATTAATTGTTTTAGCAGAAAATAGATTCTTTACAAGTGTGTAGTATTTCTCTCCTATTTATATTGAAAAATAGATAATAGTTTTTTTATCAGAAAATTAGATAATAGTAATAATTTGTTGCAGGAGAAATGAGAAAACTGCAAACTACACCACATGAGTTTCGGAAAAATGATCTTTAAGTGAATTTTCCTTGAGTTTCTTGAAAAATCAGACGATAAACTAAACGAAAAATCTCTTGTACTAAACTAATTTATGCATTTCATCTTTTGAAAAAGTCAAACAAGACATATTTTTTTATAGAAGTTGAGTGCATAAATTGATTTTAGTTCTTAGAATTTTTTATGAATAGGTATAATCTACCTATGTATGGTTTGTGTTAACATATAAGTTTTGGTCTAGTCCTCCATATTTTTGTACTTTTTTTCTTTTTTTCTTTTTTTTAATAATATTTTTTTTCATGTGATGGCATATGATTGTTGTTACTTGAGGTGTCAGCTTAGCAGAAATGTCAAGTTGCATAGTGATGCCTAACACAAAAACTTTATAAAAAAAAAATTGATTTTAGTTCATAAGATAAATTTATTTTAAAAATCTGTCATTATATAAAAGTTATGAATTTTAAAATATTACATAGAAATATAATTACTCATAATTTATTTAAAAAAAAACTATGATGAATTTTTGTAATTTGAATTTTTATTGGTTTATATCGTGAAAAAAGTATGATTTAAAAAAGCTTTAAGAGTTTATCACATTTAGAAATATATCTAATGATTTTTATTGTAAAAACTATTGATAGAAAAATAATTGTTACAGCAAATCTCAGATTACTATCTAGGTACATTTGTCCATTCAATATAAAATATACAATAATATTGTTGAGAAATATTTTTCAAGTTTGTTAGTTAAAGAACATTATTGATTAAACATCTAACAACTACAGTAGAATATCTTTACAATTAACATTTTTTCGAAATAAAAATATGAGTAATGAGTTTGAGTGAATTCTTTTTAAGAAGAAAAATGATAGATAAACACTTCAAATACTAAATCATACTTAACGTGAGAAAAAAAGAGTACATTGATGTGATAGAAAAACAAAGATAGAGAAAAGTTATCGATATTATTTAGATGTTTAAAAGTAAAATATGTTTATGTATCACTGTTTATTTAAAAATTTACAAAAATACGGAAATAGACTCTGGAGTTATTAATTATGCAGATATAGTACATTTTACAATAATGCTTTGGTTCCAATCCTAGGTTTATTATTATTGTAAAGGTTGTTTTATTTATGAATAAATGTGTCGAATTCCAAAAAAACTTCATATTTTCAAGTAATAATAGGTTTGACAATTAATACCACAAAAAAATTGATAATTACTTTCGCATTTGACCTTTTTTTAAACAAAACTGTTGACTTAATTAAACACAGAATTTGGGTTCCTTGCAATTGGATGATGAATTGGTTTTATATATGTTTTTAAATTAAAAAAATGGGCTACAACAGGGCCTTGATACGGCTTAGCCCATATCTTTTGCTTGTTTGAAAAAAAGAATAAATAAAAAAAATGAATTTTTTTTAATATCTATTGTGAAGCCTATGACCCATTTCCTGTCTTTCCTTTTTAATATTTTTCTTCCCTTTTTATTTTTTTTTTAAATACAAATTTTTATGTTAAGCATCACATTTCAATTTCACACGATGAAATTGAATGATATTGGACTTACCTTGCAAACTAAGTTTTATATGTGTTATTGGGTGCATTTTAGATTTGTTGGAATGAGTAAATTAGTTAGTTTAAAATTTGGTTTTGATAAAATTTCGTACAACTATTGATTTTTGCATAATTTGATCATTAGATGATATTTTACTCAACAAATCTAAAAAAGTCATGATTATTTTTAAATTTGATTTGCCTAGTCAATTCTAATTTGTTTAAGGGATTTAATAGATTCACCCAATGAATATCAATATAGGAATAATGAGATGATTTTATATTTAAATTCATTCACTAAGTGATTTTATATAAATAAAATCTTATAGATAAAAAAAAAGTTATCTATAAGTTTGAATGTTTGAAATGATTTTAAGTACATCTCTAAACCTAAAATGTTTGAAATGAATTCAATAGTGTTGGATTTGATTTATATTTTTTATTATTATTATTTTGTTGTTATCTATAATTATCTGTATTGTCATATGTTAATTGAATCATTTTAGCTTTTAATAAGTAAAAAATATTTTATTTATTTAATTGAATACCTTCTTTTTATTTTAAAATAACTAAATTATTTATCTATTTAAAAACAATGACGGTACAATTTTTAATACTATTTTAAAAAAATTATATATATAAAATTTATTATTTTTATTTTTTAAATTAGCTATTTATAAAAATTATAAAATCATATCTTAATATAATAAAAAATATATATTTTAATTGCAATAGAAATGTGAATACATAATATATGTTTTCTCTAGTATATATAAACTTTAATCTTAATACAAAATACCTTACCGTTTTGTATTTTGTATGACTGTTTATTGTATAATTATCTTTAATATATTAGTAGAAGTTTTTATAGTTTAAAAATCCGTTACAAAAGGACTTAGGACTTGATATTTTTATACTTTTATGTATATATTGTGATGAATATACTCATTCTAATTTTAGTCAGGTAAACTTTATGTTAGCTATAAGATGAATCTTGGTATGTATTGATAATAATAAAAAAAGAAAAATGTATTCTACTTATAAGTTTTATTGTAAAAAATATTTTTAAATAATTTCTCATGAATATCATATTAAATATATTTTTTATCTTGTATAAACAAATTGGACTTAAATTCTTATAAAATTTGTATCAAATTAGAAGAAGCCAACAGGGTTTAAGGAAGAAAATGCATGATCACCTCACACCACATTAAGTTTTCTCCATTTTTGTGTTGATATTGTCAACTTCTTCCTAAGCTCATTAGCTGTACCTGTTCATCAAAATGTTTAAACTATAGTTTCCTATGAATTTTTTATATCATGGATCTGCCAAAATTGGTAGTGAAAAAAATTCTTTTCAAACCTGGTGATTCACATTGGTCACCACAAATAGATTAATTAATTAATGTGTTAATGAGAGTGATGTTGAGGAGATTCAATTTGACCACTAGAAAATAGTCATGTGGTTTTGTGAAGAAGCACACAACATGTTATATATATTTAACTAAATAAATTCAAGCTAAAAACCAAATGGTAAATACACAGAATAAATAAGTATGATGAACATTGAGTAATTTTCAAGCTTTTTTTATTTAGTTGTTTTTAAATATGATGAACGTGTTATTTACTTCACCTTTCACAACGTCTCAATTTATCTGGTTAATTACCACAATAAAAAAATAATAACACAACATGCCAAGGAAAAAAAATCTTATAAAAGTACATTTTTCAATGACCAAAAAAAATTTTCCCCTAAATTTGGTTTATTTTTTCTTATAGTTTAGCCTTTATTATTTCAATTTATCAACTGTGTCAAATGCTTTCATCATGATATCGCAATAATACACGTTACATGCATCACTATGCAGTAAATAATCATCATAAAAACAATGAAGTATTAGGTAAAATTAAGGATTCAAAATTAAAATTTTAACACTAAAATAAAAATAATTAATTCTGAAGATTCGTAATTAGCATAATGAGTATATTTTGAAAGTTTAAAATCCATACAATGTTAGTAAAAGGATTCTTGCATCATCAATCAATACGAACTCATCTTATATACTACTTTAATTATAGTAAAAATTAATAAACTTATAATATTATGATAAATAATTGAGTAACATGTATTAAAAACTTGTATACTACTGTCAGGACATTCTAATTTTCTTTATTGAATTGGTATTAATTTAATAAATAAAAACTAAATACTTTTATCTCTTACCTTTTAAAAAATCTCATTTTAATATTAAAAACGGAAAAGTGTTAAAAGCTAGTTTGGTGGAAAAGTATTGTGATGGGCACTGTGCCTTATATTGGACTGTGAATAAATTGACCAGAAATTCTAATAACTTTTGTTTCCCCTTTTCACACCATCCTCTTCATGGATAAATTTGATGATCAGAAGAAGCAACCACCAAACATAGCTGCCTCTGCATACGAATGTCTAAAAAAGAAACACATTCAAACTCACGGTGACGATGATTCTTCACCAATTTTACTGATAAGATGTGTGAACTCTATACTAGATTATAACTTCAAAATTATGAGGTACAAATACTTATTTTAATAGCCTGTTATTCAAACCTGGAAGTTCGAAATACTTTTTTGTGCTTCGTTCCATCATAGAGAACTCAAATCTTAGACTTAAATTGCAAATTGCAATCTCTTTAATAAACAAAAGGGTCCCCCACCATAATCCTCACTCCTTACAGCTTTGCCGGACCACACACTCGAAGTACTTCCCAAAACGTTCATTGGAGTGTGTGTATGTGCATACTTTATACTATAATATTGGGATGAAGTTTCTAATTCTAATAACATGCATGAAATCCTGGTTTAGAATTGACCATTTTCTCTCTGCCCAACTTGGTTAATCAATCACTTCAATTTTGGTGAACAATGAAAACATACGTGGAAATACTAAACATGATTAAATTAAAGATGTAGATGGCTCTGTGCTCATTTTCTTATACACTGATCTAGAAAATTCACCTAAAATAAAGAGGGACAAAGAAGAAACAGTTTCCATATTTCTATTTCTGCAAAACGATTAAACGAGGAACAGAAACAGAAGCAAAGCCAAACTTGTTGAGATTAATGAACAATATGTGTAACAGTTTCAAATGGCCATCACAAACTCATTGAGAAACTGTAGCTGGTTGATTAATAACAAGAAAACAGAAACAAAAGAAAAGAATGATAGAGGTGTCTGACTCTGAATGTGAGAAGATGAGGTTTCGCTCTCTCTTTTTGATTTACCATAAACATGAGGAAGATTCGTTTTTTCGGTTGTTGGTGGTGTGTAGAAGCTGGAAGAACCTTCTCCTGCGGTAATAGAAACCGCATTTAAACCTGGAAAAGAAGATCAAGGACCTCCTCAGTTTGCAGGCAGACCTTAGCCTTAGCCACACAATTTTCTTGGCACGAACCAAAGACCCTTTGATTCTCTCTGTCAGACTCTTCTTTCTGCAGAACTGGTAGCTTCTCAGGAATACCAGCCTCTTCTCCAACATGGTGCTGTTCTGCTCAGGGTAGTAGTTGTTGTTGTTGTAGTAGGAACACCCGAAAGGTTCACTCTTAAACAATGGGTTCAAACTCACACTACCCATGCCTTGATACTTGATATCTGAAGCTCACTACCGTTCTGAATCAGAGAGAAAACGGTGGAGTATGAAAGAGGGTCCTTAAGAAGAAGAGAGGGAAAACACACAAGGAAAAGTAGCACACAAGCTAATATAATTGGCTCTGTCTTCTTCAAGTCAGAGCCATTAAAATATTTAATAGAAAAAAGGGTTTTGTCAGAGATCATAAGATAAGTATGTGGAAGAGGCGAAGTAAAAGGGTCTGAAGGAACTCTCAGCTGTAGAAATTCAACGCCCCTAATTTTACTTTGCTATGTTTGCTAAGCCACCATGGTAGCTAAAGTCAAACACAACACTCGTATTCCTTTTTCTCTCTTCTCATGTAACATTATTGTAAGCACTTTAACACGTGGACATGGATTTGTGTAACAGTTTGAAAAACTAATAACAGAAGTTTTTATTCTAGAAGTCAATGATATAATTCAGTACAAATACTTTTTATCCAAACATAAAAATTACTAAAAGTTGTTTTAAGTCAATCATTTTACACACATAAGAATATTTATCTAAAACTATTATCTGATGTTTTAAAGTGATTTTGGATGAAGTGAATACATACATGTACTTAGACTACTCCAAGAGGTTGTTGAGCTTAGTAAAACTGGATATTCTAATATATCAGATATCTGAGTAGAGAGATATTTTTGTTGACGTGTCATCTTCTTTCCCTAAACTTTAATCTAAAAAGAAACTCACTTATATGGACGGTGACTTTTGTGATCGACCTTACTTGTTTGACCCTGCACTTATTACTTTCTGTTTATAGATTGTGGCAGTTTATGTTGTGTATGTATATGAGTAATATTATTTAAGCAGAAACAAACTCCCATGATCTCCTCCTACATATATTATCCGTATAGGTCCATGCAAGTGGAGACGATCTTCCTTCTACTTTTGTGGGCTCCACGGATGTTTTGGTAGGGTTGGATCAGAGACATCCAATGAAGGGGGTCTAGGAGCATCATTGCCGAACCAGTGGGACCAAAAGCATTGTTGGTGAACCAAAGCATGAGCATAGGCGTCTTCCAATAAATGCAAAAAGGACCAGTAGTTACTGTCACTACCAAACGTTGTGATGTAGGCGACAACAGCAGATAGTGCCTGAATACAACCGAAAAATGGCAACAATATGAAACGAAATGTATGATGATGATGAAGAGGATGATGCTACATGTTGAAGATAATCATAATTAATTGTGTGAATTGGAAGCATGAGTTGTTTTCAAAAGCTATTGATGAAGGCGACGACCAATTGACAAATATTAAAAGATGCTTGATGTATCCCAATTTATGAAGGAATTACTGGGTCATTTTATATTTCACATATGATCATGATGGAAGTGCAAACTATTGATATAAATTAGTATATTGATGATACCTTCTTTTTTGTCGTAGATGTAGACAGTAACATTACATTTTAGTTATTAAGAGTGAAAGAAAAGAAAAGAAGGGCTAGCACTTATTTTTGCACATTAGTATAATTAAAAAGGTTCCTGCGTAATATGAAATTATGAAAGATGGGTCGTGCAAGGTTTCAGTTATTTGAGGCCTTTGTCTCGAAGCAATAAAAAAAAAATATCCTTGGAAAACTAAGGATTAAAAAACGTGATTCAGCCCACATGAGTAGCTAGCAGTAATAGATATTGTCATCATCTGCAAGCGAAGACATTCCAAAAGCAGAAAATCTTTGAAATAAAAATCTATACAGCAAATTTTGAGAAAGGGTAAAAATGATGGCAATGATATTGTATGAAATCCAACATTGTTTTGTATTCATGGTGCGAAGGAGAAAATAATCGATCTTAGTTTAGTTATAATCCAAATTCACTCAACTCAGGATCTGTCGTGTTTGAAGTAAGCCAACTATTTCTGTTTCTGTATATACGATGTGCACACGATACGCAATCAGTGGAGACAATCACAGTATCAACACGGAAGACCAATTATCAAAAATTGGTTTTGTTTGGGTCTTGGGGGAGAGATTAGGGCTTTTAAGCAGCATTGACATAGCGATCAGCGCCAGGCCTGCTGCTTACACTCTTTCCTGGAATCAAACAAACCACACTTAACTCAATTCTCTCCTAGAAGAGAAGGATGCAGGATGCCCCTATTACTCTCTCCTCTCTTCAACAGTGACAATTTTCCCACTAACTTGGCTCTGAATGTTCATTATCGCCGAGTACCGGCTTTATCAGCTGCTGGAACTTTTTCAGGATAACTGGATGCATCCAAGTCAATAAGTGTCATATCGTAGGGCACAGACAAAGAATTTGACACATCCACGAGCAAGGAAGATTTTACTCCACCAGTATGTGACACTTCGGAATTGAGACCAGAATTTGAGGCAGAGCTACTATTAGAAGAAAAGCTCGAGAGCTGTATGTCATCTGGTTTGTTTCCAAACAAATGCTTATTTCTTCTCACAGTGTCCATTTCTGGGCCAATTGGAACAAAAGTTCGTGACCTATACTTCCTAGGTCCCTCTTCACCTTCACCGTGGTTGTATAGAACATAATCATGGTATGTCGGTGCAAACTGCCAGAAGCAATATCAAACTGTCAGCAGATATTAAACAAGCAAATTGAGTCACAAAAGAATCATACAGAAAATTCCATGGAACTAGAACTGCAACATGATGGTTGCGCAGTAATACATTGAGTCTGATGCATAGAATTATGATGGTAAAGTAAAACTATGTGAAGAATATTAAAAGTGAGACTAGCCTGGTGGACGGTATCGTGGTAGAAGTCATTTAATTTCAAAGCATGAGCAAGGCTAGCTGACAACCCACGGGATCCACCTATGTTAGCACCAGCATATACTTTGTATGGAAATGCATAAAAATGTCCAACAGCTGCAACAAGCATCTCAACACAAATGATAAAATCTTGAAGTAGAGCAGCTTCATCTGCATCCTTAACGTATTCTGACTTTGCAGCAAGGAAAACTAAGACACCCTAAAATATCAGAAACAAAAAGTTGCGTCAAACCTCTATCAGGAATACAGTATCAAATTAACAGTGAATCATTTTCAAACTCTAAATCTCATAGAATAGCAGAACAACTTTTGCATGATTGACGAGTGTTACAGTCTTATACAGCCCAAAAATTAATCATGGCAGTATAGCAAAATGACATCTTAGCATATATACACAAACCCATGAGTCATAGTCTTCACTCCATTATTACTAGAATCAGTTCTGGACTAGAGATTTTTATGGGGGTTATTAATATAGTTGGGAGATGTTTTAAATAATTGGGTTTTGAGCAAAAGACTAGAGAAGTGAAGTCTTATAGCTTACACAAAGCAACAGATAGAGTTGATAATACAAGGAAAGGATAGACCATAAAAGGAAAGAGGCATGAGAAGTACCTGCCAATAAGTTAGGAATACAACAGACTTTATTATAATAAACTTTGGGACTGGGTTGAATGGTTGAAGCAGATCCTTGCATGCCACATAAAACAAAGCAAGAGCATACAGAGCCATTGTGTAGGAGAATGTATAGAAGATTGTGAGATACAAGTATGATTGCTTTGGACTGAAGTTTCCATCCTTATATTTCCCCTTTGCATAAAGTACAAGTGTAACAACAACTAAAATGGGCTTCAAAATCACAAATTGCAAACACCCTTGCTTGCATTTGCGTATAAAACGCCTGCAGAATGTTCAGGAATGAGAGATGATCATCAACTATGATAATAATAAAGCTCTCACATTTCATGTTTGAATCATACTTTTGTTTCCCTGGGATCCGAAGATTTTACATTCGCACAAAACTTCGTAGTTTTTCAAATAACACAACTTACATAATCCCACTTACAAAAGTTGGCAATACATTAATTCTAAGGAAAATTCTAGGTATCAATTTTCAGGCACAGAAACTTGAAATAAAAAAATTAAAAACTTATGAATCAGATTACCAAAAACTCACCCATCAAGTGCCACTGGAGGCAAGCAACAAGTCATCAGAAACCATGATGGCTTCAGAATCCGTCCAGATAAACTTAGGACTACTGCTCCAGGACCACCAACCCATTCGAGACACAGTGATAGGAAATTATAAATAACCCAAGCTTCATAGCTGAAAAAGCAGCCAGGATAATGTTATTAAATGCACTGCTTCCAGTTGATAAAATAGGTCACAAATTCATTTATATTTTAAACAAGTAACAAATGACATTAACGAATTAAAGGCAGGGACACTCAAAAATGTAAAAGACTGTCAACATCACATGAATAAGCAGGGTTTCTGCTGCAACATCCTCCTTTGCCACCTCTCAGTAGTCATGTAATGAACAGAATATGAGAATAACAATAATACTACTCTCAAGCTCTGTTCAGTGGCTACATGATCAGATATGTACAAAAGCTAAACTATTTTTTTAAAAGGAAAAGACATGAAATTGTACGCAGGGTTGGATTGATTCCATCCGGAGAAGGATACTAGACCAGTAATTTCCAGAAGAAACTTCTAGGGATTTCTGGACAGAATGACACCTAGAACTACTTCTGATCTGACTATCCACCCAGATAAGATTTAAGCAGAATAATTGCATGTAGTTCAGCCATAAACGGAAACAGGTTATCTCCCAAATTACACGAACAAAAGGAACAAATAAAAATTGACATGTAAACCAGGATACACAAAAGAACACACAAAATAATAAAATAAATTATTAAAATTCAAGATGGCAACAACCACAACAAAAACAGAAACATAAAATAACTTACATTTCCCGGATTGAATTAAAATAGATTGAACCATCAGGTAGAACAAGCGACAAGAATGACATCAACGCATAAACCTGTTAAAAAATTAAATTTTAAAATTGAGTGGACCAAATCATACAGACAGAAAACAGAAAGCAAACCGGTATGTTTCCCAGTATAAGATCAACAGCTCAGTGACATGAAAATAGAGAGTAAATAAAATATATACAAGTGTTTTTAATGAACTAGGAAACACATATACTCAGCACAGGAAAGTAATTGTAACGAATGATCAGCAAAAACGCCTCAGATGCAGAAAGTAAAACAGGTGTGGCCTAGAACCAAACCAAAAACCAAATAAACGAAGGAGCAACCAACAAAGGAGCTGCAAAGATTTCCAGAATTTTCAATTTCAAAGACAAAGAAAATGGAACAACTGCACAATCTCCATTTCTCCATTAACACAAATACCTCATTTTAACAATCTTTTCTGACATGCATGCTACCCACGCTATAACGTGCATTTAATTTCATATTTCAACTAAGTTTAAATGTAACATAATCACTTAAGCTACTAAAGACGGCAAATAAAACAAAGCACAACAGCACAGATTTCAGCTGCTATACCAAAATAATAGTAAAAAAAAACAACAAAACAATTTATATTTTAATTTTTCGAAAATAAAAAAGGACAAAACTTCGTTAATAATAATTATTACAATGATAAATGATCAAATTCCGAAAGAGGCATTAATAATGAATGACTTACCGGGACCATAAAAACGATACGAACAATGAAGCGCTGATAAGTAGGCTCGGTGTAATTGAGAAGATGTTTATAAATGTGAAGCAAGGACAACGCAATAGCTCCGCACGTGCAAAGGAAAGCGACGATGTACAATAAGATTGGAACCATTTTGAGGCCGAATTTCGAATCTCCGTCAGCGGTAATCGGCGAGTGGTGCCAACGGAGCCGAATTCATGACACGAAGGCTGATGCAGGAGCCGGTAGAAAGAGGATAGTGTAAACCCTAGGCAGAATGGGAGAAAAAAATTGTTGGCGGGAAAAGGAGCAGATCTGGGAAGTTGTCGGAAGAGAAGGAACGGGAAAAGGAGAGGAAGATGCAGTGGACACCAAAGAATGGCGGCTATGAAGGAATCGGAATTTGGAAGGGGAGACACAGTGCCGCTAACACGCCAATACCTCAATTTCTTCCTTTCTAATTCTAATTCTATTCGCCCAGTGCTCACATGCACAACGGTACAGAAAAATATATAATTTCCATAATGTTTTATGCTTTATTTAATTCATGTTTGCTTTAAGGTTTTATTACTATATTAATTTTCACACTTTTTTCTTACTCCTATATTCTCTGTCTAATGTTTTTGTTTATTCTTCTTAATCGTCTTTATCTGTTTAATTTTTAATCTCTTTAAATGCCGTAATTTTTCTTATTTAATTCCACGTTTTCAAATTATGGCATTTAAAAAAACACAATTTTATAGGCTTAGCTTTGAATAAACATTGTAAACATTGTAAAAGTCAAATTAGTTAATTGTAAGAGTCAAGTTAAAATTACACTCTATATAACTAAAAAAGTAATTTTAAAAACTGTTACAAGTAAATTTTTATGTCATTATAAATTAATTTTAACTTATGAATAAATTTATATTTTTGTTTTATTTTCCTTAATCCAAATGTATTGTAAATTATAATTTAAGAAATTCTACATCGTAAATGATTTTTTAATAATATAAATTGAAAAACAGAGTAAACATAAACAGATATAGTATATAATGAAGAAAAAAAATAGAAATATTGTAAAATAATTTGAACACTGAATTACGCACATTTAAAAGCTATTTAATATTAATTAATTTAACTCTTATGTTCATGTTTAATAAAGGAGTGCTTTACAGGATTAATCAATAAAATATATATTTTTTAAATAGTTAACATAAAATTTAACAAATAATGAAATCACATTGTTAATACATGATATATTTTTATGTCAACTAAATTTATATAAATTATGAAATATATTTAAAAAAGCTTAAATATTAAATGATAATTATATAAATTGTATTGCAGACATGACCCGGAAAAGATCCGAGTCGAAATTCAAGTATCTCTGATTCAGTGCAAGAGAGACACGCCTTAGAGAGGTTTAAAAGGCCATACTTTCAGAGGCAACAAAGTGCGTGGCCTTATCCCCTCGCCGCTTCATCTTCTTCTTCTTCTTCTTCTTCTTCATATTCTTCTTCACAGCACAAACATGGTTTCTTCTTCCACCATACCTCTCTCTTCTTCCATTTCCATATTCAGAAACCCCTTTCTCCAACTCCTCAGAAGACCAACCACCTCCGTTTCATTCAACGCCCTTCCCCGTAACCCCACGCTCTCTTCCGTTCCTTCGGCCATTGCCACCCCCACTTCTTCCATTCTCACCCAACAACCCTTCGAGGGTTTAACTCTGGACGACGTTAACAATAGCCTCCAATTTGGCTATGACCACCAACCCGGCACCACCCCTGTCCACGTCAGCGACCACGAACTCGACATTTCCAAGTTGTCTTTACCTTCCTCCCTCGTCCATGCCCTACAAAAACGTGGAATCACAAGCCTCTTTCCCATTCAGGTATCAGTACTTTTTTTTTCTTTTTATTTTCAACTACCACAAATGTAAACGTTTGTTCTATGGTGTGATTAGAGAGCTGTGTTACTGCCTGCACTAGAAGGTAGAGATATCATTGCTCGAGCAAAGACCGGCACTGGCAAAACATTGGCATTCGGAATTCCAATTCTCAAGGGCCTCACTGCTGATGAAGATGGTCATGAGCAAAATTCTCACAGGTCCACACTATTATTATTCATGCATATGATTTAGTCTTTTAGGTTATCTTGCTTCATATATTCACGTGTGCGTTTGTGTTTAATTTTTGCAGGAGGCATGGGAATCTTCCCAAGGCATTGGTCCTAGCACCTACTAGGGAGTTGGCCAAGCAAGTTGAGAAGGAGATGCAAGAATCAGCACCTTACCTGAAAACGGTTTGTGTTTATGGGGGTGTTTCTTATGTAACACAGAAGAGTGCACTTTCGCGCGGTGTTGATGTGGTGGTTGGAACACCGGGTAGAATAATTGATCTAGTGAATGGAGGTAGCCTTAATCTGAGTGAGGTGCAGTATTTGGTGCTTGATGAAGCAGATCAGATGCTTGCTGTTGGGTTTGAGGAGGACGTGGAGGTCATTTTGGATAAGGTTCCCACGCAGCGCCAGACCATGCTGTTTTCTGCTACCATGCCTGGTTGGGTCAAGAAACTGTCCAGAAAGCATTTGAACAATCCTTTGACAATTGATTTGGTAAAATCTTTTGTTGCTTTTGTTGGCTTGTCTTCTCTCTGAATGTGCAGAGTTGTTATGCACTTACTTATTTATGGACTACGAGTGTAGATTCATTGTTTAGCACGAGACACATAACATGGTCATCTTAGATTTCTCATAACAAGAAGTGGTGCTGTGCAGGGAAATAGGCTCTGTGTGATATGTTGGATTGTGGTTTAAAACAGTGTCTGCTTTGGTAATGAGTGAGCCTGTGAGGATACTTTTCAAAATATTGTCCAGTATAGAAGACATGTTCTGTACTTACAAGTGGATTATTATTTCATAATTAGTAATTTATCAATTGTATTTCAATCTGTCCTGACTACAAAATCTAGTAGGTCCCCTACTATTTGTAACTTATTGGTGCAAAACACTAAAACTGACCTGGATGGAACCTTGGAAAGAAAGGTTCTTTGTCTTGACCGCATTAGCATAATCCTTAGCTTGTGTTACTGACTTATTACATGGCTTCTTTGGGTGAGTAAAAAGCTGGTCATAACTACACTGTGTGTTTAAATAATCTACAACATCAGTGATGCAATTCCTCATCATAAACTTTTTTCATTTGTTTGGAAACATTTTGTTGTATGTTTGATATAATGGATTCGGAGAGACAGAGGGAAAGCATGAATGAATTTCCACTAAACTGACTTTTTTTCTTCTGATTCTTTTTTTTTTTCAAACAGATGCAATTGTGCATTCTAATAATGCTTACATTATTCTGGAATGAAAATTAGTCATGATTAAGATGTGTTTTAATGACAGGAAATTGATTATGATGTTTTTCCCTTTTCTTCTGAACAAGGTTGGTGAACAAGAAGAGAAACTTGCTGAAGGGATCAAACTTTATGCTTTATCAGCCACTGCCACTTCAAAACGGATAGTTCTTTCTGATCTTATAACTGTAAGTTTGCTGTTATGATTTTACAAATCACAATCTTATACCCTGACATGAACTTATGGCTAAGAATTCTCTAAGGCTCATTTTACTGTTGCAAATTTAAACTACATGTGTGTCAAATTTAATTAGTTTTAAATTTGTGAATATACTTCAAGTTCAATAATTTTACTGAATGTTATTGTGCTGTTTAGGTTTATGCAAAGGGTGGAAAGACTATTGTTTTTACGCAGACAAAAAGGGATGCTGATGAAGTATCGATGGCATTAACGAGTAGTATGGCTTCTGAAGCACTGCATGGTGATATATCTCAGCATCAGAGAGAGAGAACATTAAATGGTTTTCGGCAAGGGAAATTCACAGTGCTTGTTGCCACTGATGTTGCAGCTCGTGGACTTGATATTCCCAATGTTGATTTGGTAAGTCCAAAATGATGATTTTTGGTCAAGTCCTTCTTTCCAACTTTATATTTTATTAAGATTTTTCTTGAAATTTTAGCAATTTTTTTTTTTTATTTTCTATTGTTAATTTTATACTTGATGCCAACTAACGTTGAAGTAGTAAACCCAGCCACTTGGATTATTGTAATTTAGATATTAGGATTTTTAATGAAGATTCATGTTTTATTCAATTGTTGGAAAGTGAGGGTCTTGTACTTTGAGTCTTGAGATATCTTATCCCTAGGTTGGATTAGATCTTTATTGCCTATTTGAGATTAAAATATCTCAATTCTTAAGTTTGGTTTGCTTGTTGTAACTTGTAATACAATCTTGTTGAAATCAAATCTACTTTCATACTTTTGTCAAATACCGAACTGCTGTCTGTTGTCAACATATTGAGAAGCTCCTTGGTGTTACTTTGTTTTTTCAGGTTATACATTATGAACTTCCCAATGATGCTGAGACTTTTGTACATCGCTCTGGTCGCACTGGGCGTGCAGGAAAAGAGGGTACTGCCATATTGATGTACACCAGTAGCCAGAAGAGAACAGTTAGATCCCTTGAGCATGATGTTGGCTGCAAATTTGAATTCATTAGTCCACCAGCTATGGAAGAAATTTTGGAGTCATCTGCTGAGCAAGTTGTTGCTACACTTAATAGAGTTCATCCAGAGTGTGTTGAATTTTTCACTGCAACTGCACAAAAACTGGTTGAAGAACAAGGAGCAAGAGCCCTTGCAGCTGCTCTAGCACATATGAGTGGATTCTCTAGACCTCCATCATGTCGGTCTCTTATCAATCATGAACAGGTGTTGTAGAAGCATATGTTTTCAAATTGCAATTTAAGTCTTGAAATTTTCTAAAGGATTTATTGTTTTCCCGTATTCCTTCTGGGATACTATACATAATGATTTATATTTCATGAAAAGGATGTGCCATCTGAATCTAATGAAAATCTATTCAGCACAATAAAAAGCTAAATATCACGGTATAAATGGTTTTGATATTTAACGTTTGCTACTCGTTTAATATTTTGATCAGTTGATCCTTGATTTTAAGCTGGAACTAATCGTCAAAGAAAAATTAGAACACAATATTGGTTCTAAGTTAACTTTTTTTTTTTTTCTTAAATATCAAAGTTCATATATATGTATGTGTGTGTCTGATGTGTGGGCATGGGTTATTTTATTGTTTATTAAAACTCGGGTGTTGTAGGGATGGATTACTTTGCAACTGACTCGAGATTCAGACACTTCTGGAAGATTTTTTTCTGCAAGATCTGTCACTGGGTTTCTTTCTGATGTTTATTCTTCAGCTGCTGATGAAGTTGGAAAAATACATTTAATTGCAGATGAGAGGGTCTGTAGCTGAGTACTACTATTTATTTCTATTCTGCTAGTTTTTTTGTAAGGAACTTCAGTATTACTAAGATAATCATCGCACCATTCAATTTATTCTAAAGTTGGTAATGTTTGTATCAGATTAAAGGAGCTGTTTTTGATCTCCCGGAGGAAATTGCTAGAGAGTTGCTAAAAAAGGAAGTGCCATCTGGGAACACTATTTCCAAAATCACCAAGGTAAATAACAAAGTTTGGCTAATCTTCTTTTCTAATTTTTGTTGTTTGTGTAGTGTACTCCCCCTACTAAGCAACCTTATTTTGGTATCAGTTTATGGTATTGGAATAACAATTTGACAAATGTAAATTCACATTGCATTGGCAGTTACCTCCTTTGCAAGATGATGAACCTGCAAGTGATTTCTATGGGAAGTTTTCTGACAGAGACAGAAGTAACCGAAGGGGTTCTAATTCTAGGGATCAAAGAGGCTTTAAAAGTTCACGGGGATGGGAAGGAGGCCAAGACTCTGATGATGAGTTTGGACGAGGCGGTAGAAATTTCAGATCAGGCAACAACAGGTCTCGAATGGGAAAAAACAGCGGCGATGACTGGCTAATTGGAGGTGGACGATCAAACAGATTTTCATCACCAAACAGGTTATACATCCCAAGTTATAAACTTATAGTAACTGTTTTACTTGTGTCTATTTATCTATGTAATATTTAATACGTAACGAAATTTGAACGTGCATTTGCAGAGGCGGCGGGCACGGAGGGGCCTGTTTTAATTGTGGACAACCTGGGCATCGAGCATCAGATTGTCGCCAAAAACGAGACTTTTTCTAGTCTGTACATCTTTCGCTCTGGCACCACCTAATCCCATACTTAGGGAGCTGCACTATGGATGCCCTGAAGATGCTTTGAGCTGCACTATGCACGTGGGGGGTTCAAGAAATTGAAGATGCTTTCCCCAAAGAATCACAGAATCGATCTTACACTACATATCTATTGTTTTATTAGTATTCTACGGAGAGGTCTCCACCTGTCTAAAGAATGAACATTTTTGTCTTAACCCTTATTGTAATATCTCTTTATCATTTCATTGCGGCATCATTGTATTTTTTGTGGCAAGAACAGTTAACTGTACAATGCTGTTTTGTCAGCTTAACCGTCATTTTTCAAAAAATGACAAGGAATATGGTTTTCACTAGTTCATGAATCATGATATTACTTTCTGTCACACAATTTAGTCTCGGCCGTAATTTTACCAATGTTGTGACGAGTGTTTGTATTACGCTATCTACTATTTGTCATCCATGCAGACCAAAGTGAAATGCATAACGAACAAATAGTACATGTATAAACCAAAGACAAAGAAATATATTTCATTATCACACTTGAACATGTTCAAACAATGTTACAGTGAGAGTTGAGTACGTTTGACTACTTGCCAAAAAGAACGTTTATGAGATTTCTAAACACAGGGCCTCTTTTATTGTTTAGAACCTCTCTCACAGCCTTCTCGTCGGGAACAAACCCCTTAGCCTTCATTTGCTCCAGCAAGCATGTAGCTTCATCTATTCTCTCTTCCTTCAGCAGCCCCTCAAACACAGAGGTATAAGTTTTTGCATTGGGTTTCATCCCCTTACCTATCATTTCCAAAAGGTACTTAATAGCGTCCTTCACAAACTTTGCATCAGCAGCAAGAGCCGTAATGAGAACAGCATAGGTGTAGGCGTTGGGCGACACCCCAGAAGCGAGCATGCGCATGTAAACCTTGAGAGCCTCTTTTGGCTGCGCAGCGTTGGCGTAGGCCTCGAGGATGGCGGTGTGGGCCACCACGTCGGGCATCTGACCCTTGTCCTTGATCTGGCCGAAGAGCTCCAGTGCCTCGTGGGTCAGACCGTCTTTGGATAATGCGTCGAACATCTTCACTGCGTGGTTTAACAACCCATCGCCGCTCCTCATGTCGTGGAAAATCTGTTGCAAGTCCTTTGGGTCCTTCGGGTCTTCTGTTGCGGGCTTCTTGCTGAAGGGGTCGTAAGGGGGTGGGACTACCCTATTTGTTTTGCCGGTTTCTTTTTGGGTATTGATGTTTTGGTCGTCAGAGTCGGAGTCGGAGTCGGAGAGGGAGAAGTTGAGCTTGGTGTCGACGGGATTTTTGGTGGAACTGAAATGGCGCTGAAGGGCGTGAGAATTTGAAACCGAAATGGGTGGGGATGGAGGCGGTAAAAGTAGTGAGGAAAAAGTGTGGTTGAAGGTGTTAGCATTAGTGTTAGAGTTGGAGGTCAAAATTAAAGTGCGACGTATTGCTGTTATTGTGCCTCGCCCACACAAAGAAGCCATTGTCGTGTTTGTTCTCTTCTGTTGTTATCACTCCACTCACTTGTGTTGTAATTGGTGGCAATCAGTCTCTTTACTCATGTTTGGATTCCTTCTAGTACATTCCGACTGTGCGGCGCCCTGGTAAATCTTTTTCTGACATTGGGCCGGGCGATTTAGCCTACGACACACTAGAAGTATAGCAGCTTAACTTAGTACCTTCACCTCCATATTAGTTTTAAAATCGATTTTAATTTTTCTAAATTTTTTAAATAATTTAAATAAACATAATTTCATTTTTTTAATTACCTCTAACAACTGCACATCTCTATTTTAATTTCATGTTTTATTATAAGTTGATTGTTTGTGAGAAAGTTGATTAGAAGATTCATTGTCTTCGAATTCTTTAAAATAAAAGTAATTTTTTTTTAATTTTATTTTCCATTTTTTCATCTTGTTGATTTTTTATGGTTTTGACGTTTAAAAAAATGGAAAACGAACAAAAATATAATCATTATAAAACTTACATTAATCACTAAGTTCACTACAAGCAACCTTCACTTACTTAAAAATAATGAAGAAAAAACATCACACTATCTAAATTAAAAAAGGTAAGAATATTGTCGTCTAAATAATTTACCAAACAAGAGTTATAACAGGATTGATCTGTGCCACACCTTGTAAGTATTTTAGGAATGATATACAACGATAACATTAGCATGCATCTTTGCTATTGAATGAAAGTCCCTGTACATTTTCTCGTATCCAGTTATCAAAAAATTAATTGTTAAACTAAAATAAGACTTGCTTCAAGGTTCAACTGTATCTGATCTTTCTAACTCAGTTCATGTTGCACTTTAGTTGAACAAGTATCTAATTTTTAAAAGTGAGATTATTCACCGTGACAATTTCTCATTTGTTGAGGACAGTGAAAAATACCACAGCATAAAATGACATTCGGTAATTGTACACGTATTAAGCAGAATAAACATGGTTAGATATCAATTTTTGATGTGACAACTTAAGTTGTGCATCTTAATTTTACGCAATACATGTATCACCTCTAGCAATTGCGAGACACACCACTCAGTGATCTTGAGATCAAGTACCCTACCACACCGTTTTTCAGATTCAAACAGCAAAAAAGTAGCACCTCGAGCAATTAGGCAAATATGGCATTTTTAAACTCCCAACTAAATTGACAAGATAAGACCACAAATTCCGACTTTCAGTCTAGCTATTATTTTGGGTCAATAAAAGGTGAAGGACCGACTGGGAGAATATCCTCGACGCAATCGTGAGGCAGGTCAACAAAACGTAAAATTCAATAATAATAGCTCTCTCCCAAAGTTGGGTAGTACAATTAGAGTCAGTAGTCAACTATAATAAATTTATAAAATTGTAACAAAACAAATTACACTGTTTTAAGATCAAAAAATTCCACCTGGATAAAATCTAGATACTCAGATTGCTTCACTTGAAAACGTCCTCACCGAGCTACCAAACCTTGGGCTGCCTGGGGCCCATCCTCCGTTATTTTGTTTGCCTGAATGGTAGTGATAACATTTGCAACATTTCCCTAAAAATAGGAAACATGTAATCAAACGTCAGAGTGAATATAACATCAGTTACTTGTGCCGAAGCAATGACACTTCATCACATATCACTCAACAATCAAAATCCGAGTAAGTGCACTACCATCATGTAGAACATATCGCATAATAATGATCTAATGTGAAAAGCTAGCTAGATAAGCAGATGCAAACATTCTCCAGGAAAAAATAATAATATTTAAAATGTATACACCATCAATAGTGAATATATGAAATTTTTACGTTGGTGGTAAACAAACTGCATTTTTATTCATAAAAAAGTCATAAGCATTTCAAAAATTCTGATTAAAAAACGTTAACAACGATAGTTCTTTTCTTTCTAAAATGAATTTATGAATTCAATTGTCATCCTCGTACTATGTGGATGGCTGTACAAAAATTGGAATACTATAAATATTTGTGTGCATTATGGCATAACTAATTATAGTTCTGAAAATTATAGACAAGAAATTGTTTACCCTCCATGTCACTAGCTTTGTTCTCAGTGCTTGCCATTGGTGCTGACCGAACACACGATCAGTTGGATGACTGCAAATTTAACACTTGCATTAAATTGTGCATAACAGCAAAATGAATTTTCAACATGGGGAGATATATGATGCTCAACAAAATAATCATGGCCAAGAGGTGCACATCCATGTGTCCAGATTATAGTATAGAAAGATAGTAGGGTTCAGAGAAAGACAATAGATGGAAGTAGAACATACCTAACAACGACTACTTGTTTCATTTGGTCCAACTTACAATCAATTAACTTGGCAGTTATTGCTCTAACTACCCACAGTTCCACCTCATCATCATTGATCTGAAAGAGGCATTGCAAGATTTCATTTATGATACGAAGAACACAATTACAACACATAGAAACCAAATACAAATTTACCTGCAATGTGTCCCTGATAAGTTCATATGGAATGGTGCCAGATGCATCAGAGCTAAGATCGACCAATGACATCAGCCTCATTTTAGCAATGCATTCTTCATGTACAAGGCCTAACAACATCATAACATTTTGATAGTAACATCAAGTAAAACGCAGTTATGTAACTACATGTAAATGATAATCGTTCATGAACAGTGTTTACCATAAGTTTTCAACAGGGTGGAATTTGCAGTATGATAGTCTAAGTATGCATCCAGCCTTTGGGTGACAAAAATCTTAAGAAGTTCATATAACAAACCATATTTGGCATCCTTCTCCAGTTGTGCAACAGCCGGCATGTCTAGAATATCGCACTACATGATAATCAACTTAGTGAATGTTTTTTTCCAGAACTCATATCAATCTAGACCAACAATGGCATTAAAAATGGCAAACTTAGGTATCTAAGTAAAAAACCATGATGGCAAACAAAAATTGCAATTTCTAAATAAAGTCGGCCTACCCTATAACAAGAAAGTGCCCTAATCACCTTATGTCGTTTAAGTACTGATCAGAAAATTGTAATTTCCACTGGTTCATACTTATATATAATTATACACATCCAGACACAGACCACAAAATCATGCAGCATCAAAGCAACAGAAGCAATCGAAAACATGTGATATTATTAGACAATACAAAAGTTAACTCCTAGAAATAGTTGAACAGTGAAGGAAGATGAAACTGAAAGATTGTACAATCTATTAAACATCATAATTACATATTGGAGAAGGTACCTGAAAGATGTCAGGAGCCCTTACAAATTCCACAATTGCATGTGCAGCCTCCTCCTTGGCTTCACTCAAAACTTGGGCATCTTCTCCCGAAAAAGTTGCCAGATAACTGGTCAGGAACTTTAAAGCATCCTTTGACATGCTGAGATAAAATAAGATGAAATACTAATTACTTGTCTTTAAAAAACATGTAAGAGGATTGAAAGATAGATAGAAGATTGCTGTCGCATAGGAGAGCAGTCTGATGGTAAAAAACTTAAGGTAGTACAGTACTCCCACCCTGAAGAGAGTTTAAGAGGAAATAAATAAAATTGGCATTAATAGGAATTCACTTCTGCTATACCTTCTATTTTCCTTCAAAATGTTAGAAATGGCAAGAAAGAGCTCTCTCTGTTCTGGTATCCCAATTTTCCAGTCTTTCAAGAAGTAGTCAATCTTTTTGAATGAAGGTATAATAAATTCAGTGACTTTCCCATCAATGGCTAAATTGAGAGTCTTCATGTAGACATAAAACTGGCAGTATGGAGTCTCCAAAAGATTGTACAGATTGATCAAACTGCAGAGAAAAGATAAGAAAAGATATTTCAAAAACAATAATATTAACATTCACAGCAGCATGCATCACCAGAAATTTTAAAACCAAGCATCATATGATATTACATTTTCAATCGCACGGCAGGCTTTTCGTTTGGCTGCTGAAGTATTTTTGCAGTTACAACCTTTACAATCTCCATTGCTTCATCTGGATTCACAGTCTTTGTAACAAGATTGCAAATGATAGTGAAGATGGACTCTATATCTGATACAAGATATGGCAGAACTTGTTAACACACTCACATTGAGCTGGACCATTAATGGCATATCCTATCACCCTGAGCAGTTCTCTATGCAATAACAAATTGGATTCTAAAGCAAAAAGCGAGAAATGAAACAACCAACAAGGAAGCCACGAATGCAAGAGAATAAAGAAGAAAGACAGCAGCGAATACCACAGGTCAACAATGCACAACCAACCAAAGTGGCACAGTTGCAGGAGAATCCCAGCAAAGATGATTTGCATAACACATAAACACCAAATACGGCTCATGTTTTCAACAATGAAGTGGAACTAGGCCAAAATGCAAGAGGAATACAACACCAAAAGCTGTTTATACCAATATCAAGCAAAAAATATAACTCTACCTTTTTCGGAAACCTTTGAGAAAATCAATTCAGCAGAGGTAATCATCAACGATGCTAGCTCCAACCACTTTCCCATAACAATGAACTCTTCAGCTTCCATGCAGAGTCTACTAACTTGAGGCTCAGCAACCTGACAAAACATGATGGGAAGAACTAAATTCATGAATAATACAAACACCAAACTCAAACAATAATGCAACAACGCGACACATGTAACAATGTAACAAGAAGCGTGAGTGTACAGAGAAGCAATAGAGGAAAATATTGTAGACCAACCCTAAAGCTACATACAAAAAATACTATTCCTGCTATTTTTAAATCAATTTCTTCCCATCCAACCTACCAAACGAACAATTAAATGTCACTCCCTCTTTCATTTTCTGAACAGCAACGTGAATCTGGAAATATCTACAGCAAAAATAATGATGCAGAACAAGTTCCAAGGAAAATTTGAGTATTCAATCCAAAATCACCGAGTTTTACAAATTCAGATTAAATTTTAAGTTCTCCAAGCATTTTCAACTAAGCATATAGACAGTGTATCCTGAATAGACCGTCATGTCCCAAGCAGACAATGGAAAGCAAATATTTCATACCGAAACCAACACAAAAGCAAAGAAAAAAAAAAGGAGGCATCTACAATTACATCGAGTGAAAAAACACAGAGAAGTGCTGAAGACAGTGGAAGATAAAGAGAAGAATTAGGAAGAAAGACCTCGGGACCGGCATCGGCCCAAGCAAGTTCAGAGGTGAATCGAACGACGGAGAGTGCAGCGTCTTCTTCGGAGGTTGGCACCACTGTCGCCATATTCTCTGAACTGCGAGATTGTAAACCCTAGGTGACTCGCGCTGCAGAGAAGACGGTGTGAGCAACAAAAACCCTGACCCTAAAGAAATAATATAATATAATCATCCAAAAGAGAAACAATAATAAGCAGTGATATGGTCTTCTAATAATAAAAATTATAACATTTTTCAGTTTTATGGGTAACTTTTTTTTAATTTATTAAAATTTTATCACATTTTTTAAATTTTGAAGACATCTTTTATAATTATAAATATTAAATTTTTAATTTTTTATAATTATAAATATTGAGATTTTATTTATAATTGAAACAAACAAAAATTAACAATTTCATCTTCCAACAATTTTATACAATTTATAATTTTTTAAAAAGTTGACAACAATACCGAAAATAATATTTTAATTACAAATAAATTAAATATATTAATAAATAAATTAAATTAAATTTTTATTTTTATTTTTTTAATTATTTTTAAATATAAAAAAAGTTATAATCTTATTTTTTAATTAAAAATATAGTTTTAATTATATTTATCGTATAACTTACAAATTTTTCATTCATTTTCAATTGTATTTATTTTAACTCAAAAAAATTTACTTTCCTTTCACTTTTCCTTAAATTATCCCAAAATTTACTCTTTAATCCAAACAAAATAAAAAAAAATTATTTTTTCTTTATTTTCATAGTAATTATCATTTCTTTTATTTATCTCCTCTTAAATATAAGATTTTTACTCCTATCTTAATTTTATTCTTCTCGTTTTTATTTGTTATTATTAAGGGGAAATTTAAATAAAATATTTAATTTTAAAATATCACTTTTATATAAGCTTATTAGAATAAGGAGTTGATTCCAAAAACCTTAAATTTTTATTTTTTATTTTTTTAAATATGTAATTATGACGTTTCAATTGTAATAATGTAAGACTTTTTTTAAGAAAATTTTGATGACAGAAATGGATATAAAATTTAGGTCAAGTTTAATAATCATCAAAGACAGACTTTTTTTAGTATTATTTCTTTATGAGTAAAATAAGTTTTCAATAATTTTTATGTGAAATATTAATGTTGAAATCCCTGACAAATAAATAAGAACAAAAGAGTGTGAACTTTGAGGATTTAGTTGTAGTGTGTAACTTATTTTAAAAACATTATAAACAGGATAATTTAGATTAAGTTATCTAACACAACAATTTAAATAATTATTATGATATTGTTGAATTTTTTTATTATTTTTTTTATGGATTGATTGTTGAATATGAGAAATATTGAATTTATAGCGGTCGTATATTTAACAATCTTATATCTTCTCTCTTATCTCTTTGATATATTTTTTTAATAAGAAAATCATGAAATTCGGGGTTTCAAAATACACCATATTTTGATTGATGTTTTATTAGCTTTTGACTGTGAAGTTTGCTTGTGTACGTCCAATTTTGAGTTTCTTTGGGAAGTTGTTTAATTATTATTTTTATTAATTTGTTTAGTAAGTGATAAAGTGTTGTAAACACATGTAGATAGGAAGTGGAGAAATGATTTAATATATATATTTAACTTGGGAGTAATGATAGGTGAAAAGTAATTTATTAATAAAAGAAATATTTAATGTCAGTCATTTAAAATATATCTTTTTTATATGTTATTGTTTGTTGATAAAATTTAGTAAGAGGATGAATGAAAAATAAACTAAAATAGTTTATTTAAGTTTTTGGTATTTTTGGGAAAAGTAGATAATTTATTTGAAGTAATTATTGAGTTATATGATCACCGAGGTTTTTTTTAAGTTGTGACTTTGAAAGAAAAATTATTTTTAGATTAAATATATTTTTTGTTTTGTGAAATTGATATTTTTCTTAGTTCAAATTTTATACTCTCCTACTACTTGTAATAAAAAAATTATTAAAATAAATTTTTATATTTTTTTTACAAAATAAATATAAACTATATTATAATAATATAACATTAAAAAAAATTATCATAAAAATTTTAAGATCCTTTTTAAAAAAAATTGTCACATAAAAAGTTACGAACAAAAACTTAGCGTGAAAGTAAGATATAGAATAATAGATCAATCCGTCATATGTTTGTCACTATGACATGTGTCAACTATGACGTGTGTCTTGCTATCTAGAGGACAAGTGATATAATGTCAATTTAATTTTAATCTAATTGATTATTAAAATTTAATATTTTTGCAAATAATTCTTTCTATACCTTAGAATTAAATGACCCATAAATGACAACTGTTCATTACTATTTTTCATTTTTATTGTAATTTATTTTTCACATATTAAAATGTAAAAAACATAAATTGAGAAAAATGAATTAATGAATATAATCCTAAACTATTTATTTATTCTATTTTTTATGTTTTTATACTTGTAAAACGTTTTATAACATAAAACTAATAAATTGTTTGCATGTTCAGAGTTTACTATCTAATCTGCAGAAGATCTAATGTGGTCCAACCATTTTATTAAAAATAACCATGTTAAAGTTTAAAACAAAATATGTTTCAGTAAAAGAAAACCAATGTGACTCTATCAAAAGTGCCCGTGTAGTGTTATTAATGTTGAATAAAAAAATAAGTGAAGAAGATAAAATAAAAAACGTGATTATTAAAATAATATTTTTTGTTATTTAAAATGTATTGTGTCAAATTTTCATTAAGTTTGTATATTATATTTAAGGCTGAATTATTATCAATCTTTTAATTTTTAGGTTGTTAGAAAAAAATAGTTGTAACACTCTTGATTATAATAAAAGAATTATTGAATAAATTTTATAAAAATTCAAAAACTTAAAAAGTATTCCGAAAACAAGCAAAAAAGATGAAAAGCTCAAATAAACCAATATTTTTTTAATGAAAATTACACCATTAAAACATCGTGAATTGTTACATACTCTGCATTTTCTCCGTATCTCCAACCCCTTCTTTCCCTGCTGCAATTTGGGACCACTGACTAAAATATGTTCGCAATTCAATAATTTGGAAAAACAAATCAGGAATAATGTGGAAACAACAATTATGTTTCATTTTACTTGTCCAAGTTAAAAGTGAAGTTGTATGAATTTAACAAACATTTTGATCGAGAAATATAGGTGACCATATTTGCGTTCTAGACCCAAATCCATGCTAAATGAAAAAAAGCCATAAGAGGATGACTTAAAAAACGTGCAAATAGCGTAATTATGTTTGCTTCCTCAGGTCACCTCATTCGTAGAGTAATCCTTGCCTCAGCATAACTTAAATCTGCCAACACTGTCATGTACTTTGAATAGCGTTAACGATGAGATTACAACTCATCAGGTGTAGAGTATTTTTATCCTTTCTGTGGTTTATGTCCTTCAGTGATTCATGACTACTGAACAAGGGAATCTATACACAAAGACTAGAGTATAAACAGTGACATAACATGCATATGCTATCATTCTTTCCACTGATGGCTAGTTGTTCTCTTCAATGCAATGTTCATATCATATTGTCCTTTGTACGATATTCTCAACCTATTGTTAGCCAGTAAGTATATAGCAGAATACAAATAAAACTATAAAAGTTAATTTCCTGCACAGTGTATCGATATCTATAAACCTTAAAGTTTTCCCCTTCACTTGCTACCAAGCAAAGCAACCACTAAATTGGTAATGTTGAATTTTTTTCCTTTTATTTAACCATCTATACATTTTCTATGTATATGTAGAGACTACATCTAACAATGCACAAATGGGATCCAGGTAAATGGTAAGACATTATAGATCTCATGATTTTTCACTCAATCCGCAAACCTTGGAAAACCTGCATGTGAACATACATCTCAATGTCAAACCTTACAAATGTTAGGTCCTAGCATAGGTCAACTCATAGTCGGGAAATTCGTCAAAACAAATTGGATTCAAGAAAAGGCAAGTTCAGATAAAAAATGCATTAAGAAATAAGGACTTGACACGCATCTTTTGACCATGTAGTACTTGCTAAATTAAAACAACAGCTTTCTTGCTTTTGAATTGCCGGCTGTCGAAATTAAATTCGACAGATTTGCCGATCGAGTGTTATTACTAGTAAAAATTATGCTATTCCACCCATATTAACCAATTGTGATGAGTATATATTGCACATTAAGATTAGCCAGATGATGGACCACAGTCCAATTCAAACTAATTCAATCTTAAATTCCATATGACTCAACACTGCTTGAGTATTTCCCTGGGTATCATAGCACTCATTCAAACACCTACCAAGGTCAAGAGAGTCTAACTCGATTGGCTGAACAGGTTGCGTGAGTTATTCTAAACCTCTGTTCAATTCCTACTGACAATAAAAGAACTCATACCAAGGTTATATACTTTTCTTATTAATACATGGGGGAACAAGGGCGAACGATCTTAGACATCAGAAAATTACCCTCACTAGTCATCACGAATGGGCTGAAGAAGATATCGAGCATTATGCAGAAGAGCATTGGCTTCCTCATTTGAAGCATCGAGTGCACGCAATTCTCTGATTTCTTCCTGCCATTTTTCGACTTGATGCTTGTGAATCCTACATATTGTGAAGTACGATCATACCGCAGAAAGCTAACAATATTAAAGGTAAAAGAGTTCTTATCTCTGAATGTTTAGTGACAACTTCACAGCTCACATAATAATTTTCCCTTCAAATTCATCGCTTAGCGCCCTTAACATTGTTTTCCCTGATTCTAGGAGCTCAGACACCTACATGCAATTCGTTCAGCATGTGAAAGAGTTAGATGAATTAATTATACACAACGATTCCAAGCTTCACACGGTGTATAACTAAATATAGCTACCCTCTGGGTATAATTCTCAATCTTCTCAAGAATAAGAGAGATACTGAGTTCCATTTCTTCAGATCCAGTAACGTTGGCCTCAAATTCTTGTTGTTGTTCTTCTTCTACAGTCTTTGATTCCGCTTCATCTCCCACCTTTTCTTCCACCTATTTATTATGCAATAAAAAACAAGATATAAATGACGCCGAAAAGAACGGAAGGTAAATTCAGGATACAAAAAGATTGAAAGACAAAAAAAACAATTACCTCCGGTTTCATTCGTTTCCTCGTAGCTCCGCTCTCTGTGCTTTCCCTTAGAGTTGACATTGACGCCTAAAACTACAAATTAAACCACATATGATGTTAATGTTCGCAACTTAGAAGCAATTTTATGAGTATAACCGAAACATTCACAAAATTAACCTAAGACTGTAAAATATCAGCATATATTAGACTGAAGTGCAATTGACTTGACCGAAACCCTAGCACAGTGTCTGAGTTTGAACATTCCAAATTAGAAAGGCAAGGTAAAATCATATTCAGTATAGAGTCGCTCCAAATAACACAATCATGTTAGCTGAACGACAACGCAAACCTGATGCGAAAGCAGGATCGAAGACATTAGAAATTAGAAACGAAAGAAACAGTGTAATAATATAGATGAAAGATTGAGTAGCACGTATCAGTTACTCACCAAAAACTCAGAAACAAGAAACAAATAAGATTGATGAATTTAGTTTTTCGTTTGATGAAAGAGCGAAGAATATGATAAGTGTAGAAATGTTTTTAATGTACAAGTCCACGGTTGAAACAGAAACCTCTCTCGTTTCAGATTTTGAAATGCGCGCGTTTTCTCGTATCAAACTGCAGATTGCAAAACGGACATTTATTCGTGGAACTCATAGTTTCAATATGCAACCATAGAGGTGGTTAAGAGATTAAACTTTCCTTTTTGCTACCGGCACCCCCTTAAGTCTTCCTTTTATTGTTATTGCCGCCACCCTTATTTTTGTTTTATATTATTTATTTTTGTTTTATATTTTTCATGAACTAAAGAAAAAAGTGTATTGAAATGCAATATAAAAGGAACTTCCAGATTCTATAACCTCCCAAATCACTTTTTACATAAAGAAGCTTCCAAACTCTGTAATATAAATTTTAAAAAATAATTTATGGATTATCCAATCCAAAATGTTCTACCTAAAAACTACTTTCAATTGTATAAATTGAAAGTAAAAAAAGTTTTAGATTCCGCAATTTTGAAGTAAAAAGAGTTTCCAATTACATAATCAATTTAAAAATCTTTCAAATTTCAAAGACAAAGTAGAAATTTTCGTATTTAAAGAATTACACAAGAGAGATATAGGGTGCAAAAAGAAATCTAAAACTAAATATTAAACCTTCTACACTACGGTTAAGACTCGATAACAACAAAAATATCAATTCACATCAAACTATCAAGGCAATTGCTTCTTGCACCCGATCAATTGTGACTAGCACCCGACGTTTTTTTTAATCCTATTATGCCCTTGTCTCTTCACTTTTGAAAATATTGAATGGTGAATGTGATACGAATAAAAATATCCGGAAGACATGGAATGTGCTACGGATTAAAATATCCGTAGCTCAAACCATCAATTCCGAATAAATATATCCGGTATCCAAAGTTGAATTCTGGATAAATATATCTGGTAGGCACAGATGAGTTCCGGATGAATATATCCGCAGGCATACATGAATTCTGAATAAATAGATTCGCAACACTTACCTTGTCTTCTCCGATGATGCTTCCTTCTTCGAAGTTCGCTCCTGGGTTTCGCTGCCTCAGAGGTCCTGCTCTGCCTACGACGGTGGTGCTCCTACGACAATGCTGTCTGCGACGGTGGTTGTGACGGACGAAAATGAGTGTTGCGTCGTAAGGTTCACTGCAGAAAGGAAGAAGAGAAAAACGTTGGGTGCATGTATTGGGTGCAAATCTCTCACTAACCTAATGTCAAGTTCATTAAGGACAGTTTAGTCTTTTCATGTTTACAATTCGGTGTCAATTCAAAATATCAGGTGTAGGGAGAATCAGTCAACTATCAATTCACATCCTGTATTTCTTCTTGCATCTCATTAAATAGATGAAATGATCAAATTTCTTATCTAATTCATTCTCATTCTGAAAAGCTCTTTCCAAAACCCATTTTAAAAAATACATTTCAAAACGTATTATTCTGAAAAAAATTATTTTCCAAAATACATTTCATGAGTTTGAGAAAATATGTTCCGGAAAAAAAGCTTTTAAAAAAGATAATCAGAAAATCAGGGTGCTGGAAGAATTTTGATAGGATACTTAATGATTTACTTAGACTATTTTGAATTTGAAACTCTTTAAAACAAAATAAGTTATTTCTTACGAAGTGGTTTGCTCTGATATCATCTTACGAAGTGGACTTTAAGTCTAACTCAACCCCATAAAACCGGCTCATAGAGTTGAGGTTTGCACCCACTTATATACAATGAAAGGCTATAATCTCTAGTCGATGTGGGATCTCCAACATTATTAGTAAGTTTGGTTACTTTATAGAAAAAATTCAATCAAATAGCTTATAGTTATTTTTAAATTTTGTTTAGAATTTTTAATTACTTTCACTAAATTCTAACCAAGTAAGTTCACAAGGAAAACTAGTTGATTGGATTTAAATTAATAGCATATATATGTCGGTGTAATATAAAACATAAAAGTGAGAACGTGAGAATATAGTAAGAACATGTTTGGAGGAAACATCTTTTTTAGAAGAAAAATTGAAAATTGAAAATTAATTCCTTCATAATTTAAAAATTAAATTTTGAAAAAATTAACAGAAAATAATTTCTACACACTGTAAGATAATTTTAATTGTAAAGAAATTGGTTTTGTTTATTTTTGTCTTCAAATGTTTACTGAGACATACACCTTAAATTTTGGTAATTTAATTGTAGTAGATGATTAAATTATTTTCTTTAGGTTTAACATATTGAAAAACAAGTTTCTTAAAATAAATAGTAAGTTAGATTCAAATAACCCCTCATTCTAGGTAAAGCAATATCATCTTGTAAATGTAGCAATAAATGAGAGAGAGCAGGGTTCATGTAATACATCATTGAGTTTCAAATGGCAAAACCAAGTATTTGAATAAAAGATGAAAAGGTTTTTGTTCTTGATTTATATCCAAATAATATATCGTGGGATTCACATAACATTTTTTTTAATTGTCCTCCATTTCTTCTCAATATAATACCATATATATTAACATTGGATCAAGGTTAGTCTAGCGAAAATATATATAAAAGATGTTATTGTTAACTTTAACCGTCATTATACTAATAAATGAGTGTTTGGCTACATGGTAATATATAAGATAGAATATTGGTGGAAAGATAAAATATAATTTTATTCTTCTCTTATTAATTTTATCTTATTAAATTATTGTAATTTTTAAAGAGAAAAATGAGTTAGAAGATATTTTAACATTGTTATAATATTATCTTGGGTTAAATATGTTTTTGGTCTAGAATTTTATCTCTAATTTAAACTTTAGACATTTTAACATTAGTGAAAAAACTAATAGAATGAGTTATAATCAGTATTTTTTTCTACATAACAAAGAGAGTATCGGTGTGAATTACAATATTTAATGTTACTAATCACTAACATGAAAGTTATTAAGAATGAAAATCAATATTAAGAATGAAAATCAATTTCGCAGGACAAAAACATATAAAACACTTTCAGTTTTAGTATCACCATCTTTCTTTGTTTGAAAAAAAGATTTAAATTGGTTAAGGGGAAAATATACAAGCAGTTCAGAGTCAGCAATGGCCAAAGGGGACCTCATATGTGAAGCAGTGATTTGGTGAACATGGCAATGGCAAGGAATGGCATCAGCCATGTGCCATATGGGCGTAGCTCCGCCAGATAAGGCACAATATATGCCATATATTCATCCATATTCATAGCTGACTTAGCATTGTCAAAACTTCTTTAGCAGTTGCAATATAAAATGTTTCCATTCTTGATAAACAAGGTAAGGCCATTGCATGTTACTACCACCATTAAAGCTCGTGTTTTCTTCCATCCTCTTGCTTGCAAAAATTGACTTTGTTTCTAATATCCATCCTATTATTAAATAATATTTGCATCAGACTTATTAAATAAGGAAGGTGATTAACAAGTGAAATTTATTTTATTTAGCAATGCTTTTGTAAATTCTATCCAACTAATAGTAAAAAGTGTATTACAAAATTGTTCTGGAAAGCTGTATTAGCATTTTTTTCCTGATATCAGCATTCACAGACTACGAATTCATACCAACTGGGAACAACTCACATCTTTTAAACCTGTTGATTGCAAATTTTATGAATATAAGCTATAATTTCAAAAAATCACTATTAGCACATTGCAACAAACAACACTTTTTAATACATACGAGCACAAGTGAAGCAAAGATTGCTTAAGAACTTCTTCTAAAATCTGTTTTAGCTTTGAGCTTTTAAAATTACTGCTTTAATGTCTTTTAATTCCTCCCTTCAATATTTTAAAGATCTGTCCTTGTTCTATGTCGTGTTTAATTGATTCAACTTATTGAATCTGTAGTTAAATCATTATTGATCTGGAGATGATTAAAGTTAAGAAGGGAGGAGAAGAATCTTCTCTTCTATCTGTTGTTAGTTAGTTTGCATTTAAAATAGTGTAACATTCTGACAATACTCAAAAGTGATTTATACAACTTATCACTATATTATGCATGGTTTACTTTGAAGCAAGTGCTGCAAATTGTATTTGACTGTACCACTTACGTACCACGGATCCTATGACCAACAAAGCATGTTCTTTCACTGCATATTGAGACTAAACAATCATATGAAGAAACTATAAGATGTATATTATATTAAAGCAATTAGCGTTTTTTTGGGTACAATTTTGATGGGTTGAGTCTTCTTCACACCCACCTAACTGCCTTCTATTTTTTTAAGACGTGTATTAGATACCAATTCTTTTTATAATAAGAGAACATTTTTTGGGTCAACACCACTTGTTTTGTTAGATAATACGAATTTGAGTTTGAGTCAAATTTTTTTATGGGCAAAAACGTCCCTACCAGCAGTTATAAATACATCATAAGAGTTTGTCATCTTAAGCAAAACTAAGAAAATTCTTGCTCAGAATCATACTCAGAGATTGAGAAGATGCAGAAACTAGTTTTCAGTGGTCTAATACTACTTGTGGTGTTATTCACCACAGAACTTAGAGTAGCATCCGCAGGTTGGTTGCAAGCTCATGCAACTTTCTACGGTGGAAGTGATGCCTCAGGAACAATGGGTAAAAAATGTTCTACATTTTGACTAATGTTTTATTTTTCTGAATTACATTAAAGCATTCTTCAATTCGAATTTAAGTGCAAAATAAGAGGAATTAGTTTCACATGATATGAAAGAGTTGGTTGTTTGTACTTGTATAGGTGGTGCATGTGGCTATGGAAATCTCAACACAGATGGTTATGGAATAAAAACAGCTGCTTTGAGTACTGCTTTGTTTAATGATGGCAAGTCATGTGGTGGTTGCTATCAGATAGTTTGTGACGCAAACCAAGTGCCCCAATGGTGCCTCAGGGGCACTTCCATTACAATCACTGCTACAAATTTCTGCCCTCCAAACTATGCACTACCCAGTGACAATGGGGGTTGGTGTAATCCTCCTAGACCACACTTTGACATGTCTCAACCTGCCTTTGAGATGATAGCCAAGTACAAGGCTGGAATTGTCCCAATTTTGTACAGAAAGTATGTTATATTGTGTTATGTCAGTGTTCTTTTATTTTGTGGAGAGTGAAAATTATTTCAACTTACACATGTTCAAACTTGATGCAGAGTTGGGTGCAAAAGAAGTGGAGGGATCAGATTTACCATCAATGGTAAGGACTATTTCCAACTGGTGCTTATAAGCAACGTAGGAGGAGCAGGGGATATCTCTCTAGTTTGGATCAAAGGGTCCAAAATGAGTAACTGGGAATCTATGTCAAGGAATTGGGGTTCTAACTGGCAAAGCTTAAGCTACCTCAACGGCCAGAGCTTGTCCTTCAGAGTCCAACTCAGTAACGGAAAGACTCTCACAGCTAATGATTTGGCACCGTCCAATTGGAGATTTGGCCAGTCTTTCATCAGCAAGGTTCAGTTATGAATGAAGAATACATACAAATTTTACGCACCATTCTTCTACTTCGTCTTTTTTATAATTATATCCAGCTTCTGACTGGTTTATGAGGAATGTATGTTAAATTTTTATGCTTTCAAGGGATTGTGGCTCCGAAATTTTAGCATTTCGTGATGAAGCCCACCAAATATGTAAGGCCAGACAAGTGGATCTAGTTACGCACTTATATCGTGGAAAATTATCTACATACCTATTACTTATCTTTCTAAGATTATGAAGACTAATTACCCAGTACTTTCTAAGATTATGAAGACTAATTACCCAGTACTACCATCCCTGAAAAGGCTCGTAGTTCAAATACACTGCTAAAAATATCCCCACGAAGCAGAACATCTATGCTAACTGTTTTTCTTTTTACCAGCCCTCTTTTTTCTTATCTGAACATGCCTACTTACTAAGTTAGCATTGAGTCAACTAATGATTCACCTGCCAATAAAGGAAAAGTAACAAATTGTTTTGCATTAAGTAGGATTTCGATAAGCTATTTTAGTTTTTGGTAGAATTAAAATGATACTTTAAATATTAAATTTAAATTATTTACACTAAGATACTTACTATTAATTCTACTCATCTTTACATTTCATGTAATCGCAATCAAGTTTTATTTCTATCAAATTTTCAAGGGATCTAATTCAATTGAACAAGATGTATAAACTGTTGTTTTTATCAAATTGTCAAGGGTCTAACCCAACTCAATTGAACAAAGATCTATTGAAAATTCTGACATGTGTTTAGTTTTGATAGATAAACAAGATAAATTTTAATTATACGAGAATATACAATAGTAACACAAATTATTTGACACAAGGCTGTTAGCACCAATTCGAACGAGCACTCTGACATTACCAACGTAGCAGGAAACTTTTCAATGGATAGATTAAATATTTTGAGTGTCATTACAATGCATCCAAATCGGCTTACAAGTCTGCAGGTAACCCCATCACTATTGTAGCCCTCGCTAAAACTGTTCATACAATCTTAGAGCCTCCCAGGAAGTCAAAGAAACGCTGATTATCACAATTCTATTGCTACCTCATAACATAAGCCACTGAACAGTCGGACAGACCGCTGGCAGTGACTAAATATATATTCTTTTTGATCTAAAGAGAACCAACAAAAAATTAATGTTCAAAGAGCCCTATGATCTTTGGCGGCTACAGTTTGAACTAAGGAACTGGTGCAAATCAATGGCATTGTCATCCCAATCGACAGAAGCAGGACCTCCACCAATCTTTGATGGACTGTTGCAAGGTATGCCACAAATATACATTCATGTCATCTTCGCATTACACGGTGACGTTCTCTTTTCCGGAAGCGCTCTAACATGAATTCATCTGTTGCAGCCTGCCTCTGTACTGCTCCAGCAGCATCAGTGCTTAAATCATTTTGTTTGGATCCAGAACTATCATCCTGTAAACTTCTATCTTTGTACAACTCTGGATGTTCTGCAAATAGGGGGCTTTCTAGTCAGTAATTAGGATACAGATTGCTTTAAAACAATCAACAAAGTGTCAGACTTCTATCTATTATGGCAAATGCCATAAGATGAATACACTGATAACTAAATCGAGACTGTAAACAAGCAAGTATTTGAATGTACTCTAAAATAACAGAATCAAGGAAATGAAACCTCTTCTAAGTTTTTCAGCATAATCCCTGCCACGCTGGAAATAATCAGCACTATAACTCGATGGAATGCTGACATCTGATTTTGTCCGACCCATAAGTCTCTTTTCCTGTAGAAGCTTTTTGGCAGCCTCTGTTTCTTCAATATTTTTTAATTTATATCTGCAAACATGAAATCAAACCGATTAAGACACATCACCCTTTTTTCCTCGTTAAATAGATTGACCACAACACAAGTACTTGCAACATATGAAAGAAACTATTACAGTTAAAAAGCAACGAACCAAGGAAAAAATTAACATTGTGAATATTAATCATGGAATGAAAGCACTTAGCTGAAAAACCAAAATTCATAAAATTTGGTTGTTTGTTTCCAATCATGGGTACTAAAAATCACCCAGAGACTACACGTAGCCAACATTTAACTCAACAGGAAAAAATTATAAATGCAAAGTCAAATCGGTTAAAAAAGTATACCATTTTTTCCCTTGTTGAAATAGATAAAAAAAGACACAATAAACAAGAACCATCATGTACTCGCAACATATAAGAAACGAAAAAAAAATCATTACCCTTAAAAAGCAATCAAGCAAGGAGGCAAGGACAAGACGAGTAATTTTGAGTATATAAATTGAAAAAAATAAGCCTCAACGCCAATGTCCTTAAAATATGGTTGCTTGTTTCCCATATACGGGCACTAAGTTAGCATTTGTGTGCAGACAACAAAGTATATTATGTCCTCCTTGGTTCCACCCCTTTCAGTGGAACAAAACAAGTACCACTCCCTAACTCCATGTCCTACTGTAATTTATTTTTAAAATGCACCAAACATTGAATAACATGATCTGTCTTCCTTTAACTTGTCAACAAAAGGCAGCCATTGTAATCAAACTGCAGATCAGTTTATCCCCTAGATGAATAACATACAAACTATGATTAACTTGAAATAAACATTTTTAAAAAAATACACTCAATTATTAAATGCTTCTTCAATAAATAATTCAAACTTCAAATACAGCCCAGCACAAGCATGAGAAAGCATACTCGATTGGAAGCTGAACCTCAGCAATACCAGTAGTCCACTGAGTAGAGCTTTCTTCTGAATTTCGCCTTTTTACCTGATAGGACACAACATTTTTAAAAGAAGGGCGAATCCAAGAAAAGGTAATCCATACCGAAAGAGCAGGATGTATCAGACACTAACTATAAGACAAATAATTCACATCCTTAATACTGTCACCAGGTGCTATAAACTATAAAGAAGAGCAAAGAACAAAGAAGAGTCCCTCACTTTAAGATGCTCAGGGATCTTATAAAGTTCATCTTCAGCACGTTTAAGCTCATTCTCAACTTGATCAGCAGCATCAACATTCCTTCCCCTCTTCTTCGCTAACTCGTGCTCAATATATTTCACCCTGATCAACAAACAACATACAACATATACCAACATCAACAATCACATCCAAATTCAAAAGCCTCAGCACAAACACAACATAATATAATTTAGACGCACATATTAGGGTCTTCAACCATAACAGCGGTCTCTTGAGCGAAGGTATCTTGAAGAACGAGCTCATCCTTGTCGCCGCCGTCACCGTCGTTCTTTTCGGCGGCTTTAGCAGCCAAAGCGCCGACGGTTCCACTCTGCGCTTGCAAACTAGGGTTTGCTGGAATTCCCGATTTCCTCTCCCGCTGCTTCTGGAGAAGCTTGATTTCCTCCAATGCCATTCTGTACAGCGTAATAGCATCAGTGAAACCGAAACCCTGACATAAAATTCCGTATAAGAATTGTGGAATTGAAATAAGCGTCAAACCTTCTTTCTCGTTCGTCGTCGGATTCATTGTTGTTCTGAGATTGAAGACGCTGATCTTCGTCTGTTGGAGCGCTTCTCTTTCGGTAGTTTTTCTTTCGCTGCTGTTGTGGTTTCGAATCCTCCATCGTTGTTAATGTTAGCGGAAACGAATCGTATGCGAATGCAACGAAGAAGTTTGAACGTAACGTTTTACCCCTTCGACACTCGCTAACAACACTTCTCAATTTAATATTTTTGTTTCCTTCAATAAAATTTAGCTCAAAATTATGATTTTGACTCCCCCTTAAAATTATTGCTTTAACATGTAAACAAGGTGATAATTTTTTATATTGGTAATTTATCCTAAATGGATATTTTGAATATATAGATTATATTATTATCACAATTTTGTAATAATGTTAATATTTTATACACTTTAATTATTTACAATATTTAACAAATTAGTTAAATTCAAAATAAGTATAAAATAACAAATTAATAAATTAACAAGAATATGTATAGACAAAGATAGAAGAGTAATAGTTTGAAATTTGATCACGAATTTCTCTCATGTCTGTCTAATGTTTTCCAATTTCAAGGCAACTTAATGTACAAATTCATAATGAAATAAGAAACCCATGATATATTAATTTGTGACTCGATAATTACTACCAAATTTATTATATGTTAACACAATTATTTATCTTCTTGTTTACCTAAAAATACTATTAAAATATGAAAAATTATATTCATTATTTTTTGGAAAAAATGGAGAGGATAATAAAAAGTGATAAACAATTAAGAAAATCAAACATATTAATGAGATAAAAATACAAGGATATGAGATTATTCAGAAATAAATATTTTAAGCTCTATGCTAAATCAAAAATAAAGTTAAAAGTTAAAATTAAAAATATAAAAAAGTAAACCCAAGTGCTTCGGTAACACAATTATTTATCTTCGTGTTTACCTAAAAATACTCTTATTCAAATATGAAAAATGATATTCATAATTTTTGGGGAAAAATGGAGAGGATAATAAAAAGTGATAAACAATTAAGAAAATAAAAAATATTAATAAGATAAAAATATAAGGATATGAGATGATTAAAAAATAAATATTTTAAGCTCTATGCTAAATCAAAATAAAGTTAAAATTAAAAATATAAAAAAGTAAACCCAAGTGTTTAGGTAAAAACACGTGGCATTATAGATATAGGAATAACTATTGAAAATGCTAAAATTTGAAGAAAACAAAATTATGGGTACATTCAACATTAACTCCTAAAAATAGTTGCATTCATTGAAAATATTTAGATTTATACGAAGTAGATTAAATTGGAGAATTAAATTATGAGTACATATTAATTTAATTTAATGAATATGTATTATGTAAACAAAATTAGGTTTTGTTCCTTAAGTTCAACTAATTTTCTTGCTTTAATAAATTTTATTGTCAATTGTTCATAGTCAGTCAACATTGGTTCTAACGTTTCCAAATACGATCTCGACCTCAGTCAATAGCAACGTATATAGATTCACAAGAAATGTGTGAGGTATCTGCTTGCAAACAGATGAACATGAGAGCTCCTCTCCATTAAGATGTGGATTTTTTTTGTCGGGGCAACTTGAAGACCCAAGAATTTGATTGTGCGATCTTGGATGAAATTATGGGTGCTCTCACTATCTACTAGTGTCACAATTGGAGAACCCTTTAAGGGTCTGCGAAAGTAATTGGCCCATCAATGCATGTAAACTGATTTGGGTTGGGTTTGTGTCTGGCAGGTCAGTCAAATAAGGTTCATTTAGCGTCGGGCCTCTATATGAAGGAGTAATCTCATTTGTTTCTGGGTCACTGGGTTCTATTATCAACAACATGAACTTCCGCTTGCATTTTTTACCAGGTTGATAATGTTCATCACAATAATAACACAGGTTCTTTTCACAGTGGCTTTGGAGCTCGGTTGGGGACTATTAACAATATTTATGAAACTATACTCAACAAATCAAACATATTCCTTGGTAACAACGCCAAAAACTTGATGACTTTCTACAACAAGTGCATTGCGTTTGTCAGAAGTAATAATTGTCCCTAAGGACGAATATCGATCCCACAAGGAACAATGAATTATCAAGTACAATAACTGTTAAATATAGAACAAAACAAACAATAAAAAGAGTGTTGAATTGAGTGTGTTGGCAATGGTCAATAAAAAAACAGACAAAGAATTAGTTGCTTCAAGTTGGAAAAATAGGGATTAGGTTTCATCTCTCTCACTCTCATGTATTTTGATTAGCATGTCAATATTAAGTTTTTTGATTGAAATTGATGACCGTAGAAAATTCATTTATATTTATCTCTCGCATAATGTTTCCTAAATATTCATCTCTGGCATACTTATAAAAACAACTTAGAAATCACAATCAAACGTTAATGACAATTAACATTTCAAGTCTATCTCTAGCCCTCAAATATTTTAAGTATTGATGTTTAAATCTGAACCCTAAAAATATCTCTCGGTCAGATTTAAGATTCTCAATTTGTCACGGAAAGTTAAAAGTAAAACAACAATACCAATAATCAATCAAAAATTGAATATTAATATATAAGATATCACCTCAATACATAAGAGTTTGAGCAAATTACTCACAATCCCAAAGGATAGAATTAGCCACACATACTTCTAGCACCTTTCATTCTCTCAATTGGGTTACAATTCACTTCATGGTGTTTTTATCTCAATCTGGCACACTATTGTTGAGCCTCTAGCCCCCTATTTAACATAATTTTATAGGGTTATATTGTTTCCAGTGTCGCACTGATGGGCTAAGTGATAAAATATAAAATAAAGACTCAATATGTCTGACGCATTCTTGCTCAAGCGATAATCCCTCGCTTGAGAAAGTAAGGCGTCAATTTCCGAAAACTATTCTGGAGCATTCTCGCTTGAGCAAAATCTCCTATTGCAAAATTGGCTTTTTCGACACTTTTCTACATTCTGGGACCTTTCGATATTCTCTTTATAGCTCAAATCATTACTCTTTAATCCAAATCTCCAATCTTTCCTATAAACCTACAATTAACACCAAATTTGGGAATAAAATGTTTTTATTAAAATAAAGATCATAAAAAATGTAAAAAGGTATAAATTCATAAATTAAGGATTATTTTATATGTAAAATAGCAATAAATCTGCATGCATATATTTTAATATGAAATATTACTGAAATTAGACACTTATCAAAAGGCTTGCACCTCTCTTCGAATTTAAAACCTGAAATGAAGCAACTGAGGAAGAAGGGAGGATGGAGTCCCACGATACAATTTGCTAGCGATTCAAATTGATTTTGATATTCTCGCACGATTGAGGTTTAGTTTGAAGAGGGCTCCTTTTGGGTCTTTGTAATGTGATGGTGCGAAACGAACCTCTAAGGCATGTAGGAAATTTTGCCAACTTAAGATTAAGTTGTTATCATACATCCACTGTAACCAAGCGGGAGTTTTTCCTTCCATGGAAAAAGAAACCAATTGAAGCCTTTGGTCCTCTAGAGTACGGTGGTAGTCAAAGAACTGGTTTATTTTGAAAATCCATGCTAATGGTTCAGACCCATCAAAACAGGGCACATCCAGTTTCAAGGAAGTTCGAGTAAAAGATTGAAGGGTGGAATCCTTCATCGCATTTTCTCGGGTTCCAATATGAAGTGCCATCTTAGTTTTCATATTGGTCATGCGAATATTCATTGCTTCCTATAAGGTTTTATGGGTCTCTAATAATTGCATAATATAATTTATTTTTTCATCACTTTTTGACATAGGCATAATGTCTCTCTGTGTTTGGCTCTCAATGAAAACACCAAATTGCAATGTCTATATTATAGGTTAGGCTTCCTCCAAAAGAAATAAATGACTGAACAATTATTTTTGCTTCCATTTACTCTCAAAGATTCTCATACATATAGCCAAAACAGTAAAAAAAAAAAAACAGAGTAAAGATATGTCTCAACAGAAAAATAAATTTAAGATCTTAACAACTTGAGAAAATACTATTATGCCCTCTGTTCCTATTGAGATTCTCAACCATTACTTCCTTTTACCTTTAACAATGTAGTCATAATCATCAAAATATTTAGGTTTGGTGTTTTATCTTTTGGGCTTGCTCCTTGTTATTGGGCTACTCATTATGGACCATAACAAAATGCTAGTAAGTAGAAAAAAAAAGATTTTTTTGATGTGATTAGAGATAAGAGTGAGTGGAATGTCTGTGTTGGATGGTTAAAATTGTGACAAGTTGGCCTCTTTATATATGCATTATTTTGTAAACAGGCAGTGGTTATAGACATAGTAAGTAGATGGGAAAGATGTGCTGATAAAGCTTTTCAGTGGTCCCTAGACTTAAATTCAAAGCGATTGTGTAATAAGGCTTAATAGGAATCCTATGAACTTTTTAACTCTTCCTTAGAAAATAAAATTATTCACGTAAATAGAAATCAATGTATGAATTAGGTCGTTGCTCGCAGATAATAGTAGACATTGACTGTCTAATGAAGAGGAGTTTGGTGAGAGATGCCATATTATAGTCAGATGTAGACTTTCTCCATGCAATATGTCTAAATTAAATATTGCTTTTAAATTTGGAAGAAAAAAATATGTCTAAATTTAAGAGAAAAAAGGTGTTTAATCATTAAAACTAATAGTTTCAATAATGTACTTATTATATGAACTAAATTAAATTTTTGGAAAAATCAATTATCAATTTAATTATATTATACTATCTTTTGAGTCATTATTAAGAGATTAACTCTGACTCAATTGCCAAATCTGAATAACCTTAGGAAATGGATTGGGTGCCGCTTATTGGCGAAGACAGAAAGTGAGTAGGTTCATTTGTTTCGATATGCAGATGAGAGAAAGTGAGTGGGCGTGGAAGGGTGGGAGAGGAGGTCAAATGCATCTTCACAAAGTAGCAGAGAAATGAAGAGGAGAAGAGAAAAACTGCTTCATAAATATGTAAAATACTTATATACCCTTATTTTATCACAATATTTATTATAAATTATTCACATTCTATTTCTTTTTTAAATAGAACTGCACATATAATAAAATATTAAATATATTTTATTTCAAATATATTTACATAACGATAATAAATATAAATTAAAATCACTTAATTTTATTCTAAATAAACTGTAAATAT
>Ga0123342_1001095_pt1 | contig 45110 bp, 20 predicted proteins | sample Turbeawhitnodule_FD_89960 | JGI IMG/M metagenome (GOLD analysis project Ga0123342, IMG submission 89960) | Root nodule microbial communities of legume samples collected from Mexico - Turtle bean Mexico white nodule | ecosystem: Host-associated > Plants > Roots > Nodule | place: Mexico: Nepantla...
ATTTTTTTATTTTTATTTTTTTTTATTTTTTTAATAATTTTTTTTTTTGTTCATATTAAAATTTATTTTTTTTTTTTTTTTTAGATTTTTTTTTTTTTTTTTATTTTTTTTTTTTTTTTTTTTTATTTGTTTTATTTTTTTTTTTTTTTTTTTTTTTTTATGTTATGTAATAAAGTGCCCAATTTTTTTTTATGTGATATTCATAGTTTAAGTCCAAGGAAAGAAGATATTTGTTGGGTTGGACTAATTTTCTATGTGGAGGTCCTTTAGGATTTTTTTTTGAACAAAGTGAGAGTCGTCAGTAGAGATGGAGAGAGAAAAGGAAATGAGAAAAGTTATTGCTCCTCACAAATTCTTGCAAGTTGGGAAAATTATTATACGCTGCTTATTGTTTTGTTGAGTTATTATTTTACTATTTTGAATTTCCTATCAATATTTTGACTTCAATATTATGTGCTAGAACCATGTAATTAATGGACTTATTGTTAAGCATTAAACTAAAAGCCGCTACCGTTTTGTTTGGAAATTGTAGTAGGCAATAATTATTATTTTTAATTTTGATTTTTAATGTTATTTATAGTATTGATTTAAAGGTAATTTATAGCATAGATGTTACAGAACAAATAAATTGAAAACTCTAATGTGAGACTATATAGTAATATTGTATTCTCCATTTAAAAAATGCAGCAGTGAACTAAAATATATTTTCTATTCACAAATAGGTATCATAGTTATGACCAATATAACCAATAATCTTTCACTGTCCTGATTAACAAAGACAACAAACTATGATAATTAGAGCATCCAAATGAAAGCTATTCTTGGATCTCAAGATTCTTTGGAGATGGTTCAAAAAGATTTTAAAGAATAAGAAAATACCACAAAATACTCGACGACCCAAAACAAAATGTTGAAAGAAACACAATCGAAAGATAAGACAACTTTGTACATGTTGTATTGAGTTGTTGATGAATCAATTTTGGAGAAGATTGCTAGTGCATGAACTTCAAAGGAAGCCCAAGACATTTTGGAAAAGGTGTTCAACGGTGCAACCCGAGTTAAACAAATTCGTCTTTAAATTCTACGAGGTGAGTTAGAGGCCATGAAGATGAATAATTCAAAAGATGTATCTAGTTACATTACTCGTGTACAAGCGATGGCCAATCAACTCAAACGCAATTAAGAAACTCTCCTAGAAGCAAGGGTTGTGGAGAAAATTCTTCGGTCATTGACTGATAACTTTGAAAATGTTGTATATGCAATTAAGGAGTCAAGAAATTTGGAAAAAATGATCGTTGATGATCTCATGATTTCTCTCGAAATACATGAACAACTAAAGAAGAAAAAGATACTAGAATTCTTGGAGGAAACCTTACAAACAAAGATGACCATCAAGAAAGACAAGGTGATGTATGTGTAACATAACTGTGGAAGAGGACGTGGTCGCGACTTTGGACGCAACAGAGATCGTGTTCGTAGATACAACAACGAAGAGAGGGAACAAACGAACCAACAAAATTGGAGTGGACGAGACTACGGTTGTAAAAGAGTTGGTCGTTCAAATCGTCCAAATGTTGAACGTTATAACTGTGACAAATATCGACATTACACAAAGGATTGCTATGCCGAGAAGAAAATTCAAATTTAGTCTAGAAATATGAGACAAAAGATGAAGAAATTCTCATGATGGCTAATGAAAGTATCATTTTGTATAGTGACAGGGTATGGTATCTAGACATTGGTGCTAGAAACCATATGTGTGAGACATGTGTCTTTTGGAGACTCAACAAAGGTTCCAGGAAAAGGACGGAAAAATTATGTTTTTCCCAAAAGAACGGAGAAGAAGGTACTATGGAGGATGTCTACTATGTACCTAACTTGAAAAGTAATATTCTTAGTATGACACAATTATTGGAGAAATGATTTTCGGTTTTCATGAAAGATCAAATGTTGCACTTGAAGGACAAAAATGATAGAGTGATTGCACATGTGGAGATGTTAAAGAATCAGATGTTCAAACTCAACTTAAAGAATATATAGGAGATGTGTTTGTAAGTCAACATGGAGGAGAAAGCATGGTTATAAAATTTACAGTTTGGACACTACACTATAGTGGGATAAAAGAGTTAGCAAAGAATAAAGATGGTCAATGGGTTACCGGACATAGACCACATCAAGAATTTTTTTGAAGGGTTGTGTATTTGGTAAGCAAGCACGGACAAATTTTCAAGAAGGCAGAATATCATGCAAGGAGATGTCTTGAGTTGGTTCATACCGACATATCTAGCCTACTCACTCCCAAGTCTTTTAGTGAGAATATGTATTTCATTACTTTCACTGACGACTATACAGGGAAGACTTGGATTTATTTTTTGAAGGAAAAATCAAAAGCATTTGATGTGTTCAAAAAATTTAAGGCGATGATGGAAAAGACAACCAATTTATACATAAAGGCTTTATGGTCAGACATAGGCATAAAGTACATGTCAATCGCTTTCACAAACTATTATGAGGAACAAGGTATCAAAAGATTTTTTACAACACCGTATTTACCTCAGCAAAATGGTGTTGTGAAAAGAAAAAATTGAACAATACTTGATATGGTTCAATGAATGTTAAAGAGCAAAAACATGTCGAAGGAATTTTGGGCAGAAATAGAGTAATGTGTTACATATGTGCAAAACCAATGTTCGCATACAAAATTGGTGAATGAAACACCACAAGAAGCCTACAACGGTCATAAACCAACCATATCACCTTAAAGTGTTTAGTAGTGTGGCCTACGTGCATGTACCATATCAAAAAAGAACCAAACTTGATGATAAGAGTAAGAAATATGTGTTTATTGGGTAATGTTTCAGATTTTATTCTTGCTTCTCTTCTAGATATATTGTTTCAAACGTGCTTCAGATTTGAGCCTTGATTGTGATTAATTCTAGTGCTGTTGTCAGAGATATTATAGAAGATTTTCTTGAATAATATCTTCAAAGGATATGTGGTCTATTTTTGACGCATTTTGTAAAGGAGTTTTAATTGCAAGATTTTGAGAGAATTTCCTTGCATAAGATTGAATTGATTTCAATTCTTGCTTCCTCATAATGTAATCAAATCATTAAATAAATATCTTCTTTTTCCATAATAGAGCATTCATCACTAGGCTCTTTAGGAAGATCGTCTAGCATATGTTCTTATCAAATTGTCTCCTCTATAAAATACTAGATCACCAGATCGTTTGCCCTATGAAATACTAGATCATCTGCTACATCTTCAAACACAGAATTAATTATCAGAAATAACAATTAATGTCAAAATTAATCCAATTAGATAATTAAAATAGTGAATTTATTTATTATTTCAATTCAAAAATTTATGATTAGAACTTTAAAGCATGAATAAAATTATGTTTATGGTGAAGAACAATAGAGAGAATATCAAGATTATAACATGAGGATGTCAAAATTATTGTGAAGGACGTGAGAATCTTCTTCTCACGTGTTTCTCCTTTCACCATATCTCTTCTCCTATTTATTTTTTATTTTATTACCATCTATGTTCTAAATTCCACCTCAACAAAAACTTTCATATAATAATGTAAATAAATTAAAAAATCTAAGTATTGGTGTCGGAAGTGTTTTTACACGTATGGTGTACATGAATCATTTCTCTTCTAACAAAATAATAATTGTCATCTTCTAGAAACAATTTCATGGAGTTACATAACGAACTTGTTCTCCCTATGTTCATTTTCAAAAGATTGGTCAAGTCTAACCTTCACTATAACGTCTAAAACATAACAATGAACGTATATTTTCTCCATAGATAGTTAAAGTTTTTTTTAGGGTTAAATGTTCTTTCACTCAAAATTGGTTTACGTTTTTAGTTAAAACTTTAGATCTTCTGATACTTGTAATAAAAATATATTCAGTGTGAACAATGATATATTAAAATATTTCATGTTAACTCATCACTAACGTGAATATCTAAAGTGTAATCTCATGGTTTATATATCATTTTCGCATCCCAACAATGTTTTGGATAATTATCTTAAGTTTTTCCTAGACATCGAAGGATATGATTCTATCTTTGTGGTAATATACCGATTTTCTAAAATGACTCACTATATTTCATGCCACAAAATAACTATATTACAATATAGTCACTCCATTCTAATTTGTTTGTTACTTAAAAAAAACACCGATAAGAACTCATTTTAATAGTTTTTTTTTAAAAAAAACATCGATAAGAACTCATTTTAATAGTTTTTTTAAGTACAAGTAGTAAAGTCTAAAGTTGAAGTATGAAAAAACTCAATTTTGTATTATAATATAATAAATATAAATATATTTAATTTTTTTTTATTCTTTAGACTGAAAAAGTAGGTTTGAAAACCCTACTATTGTGATTTCATTTGTGGGACAGTATATAACTATATATTGTACAACTAAATAAATTAAAGTAGATCTGGCATTGATTCTGAAGGAGAGGAACAACAATCCGTCGTGGTCATCATAACAACAATAATTCAAACGGAAAAGAATCCCATGAAACACGCACGGCCGAGAAGGTGACAACACTTCATGGAAACCAATCACAATAAATGACACATTTGTAAACACGAAGAAACAGAAACCCTAAGGGGTCAGCTTCACGTGATTAACACATGTTAAACCATTGGGCTGATGCTCCAATTTTAGGTATGAAAAAGACATTCAGAAGCAATCTTTAAATGGCAATGCCCTAATGTGACACCGAAGCGATGTGAAGTTGTTGAAACCACGTGAACATCTTCTCCCTGCTTCAATTTTGACAAGCACTCACTCACATAGGTCCACATGAACATTGAAGAGTTCATTTGGATGGGTATTAGTTTAATGCTTCATTTGATTAGTTAAGTTGTAAGAAACATTCAAGCCCTAATTAGATGTCTGAGTAACACTATACTGGTATCGTCAGACGAACAATCGATTCGGTCAGTATCATAGATTATATCGCTTACTTACGATGATGGGGTCCATGAGTTCGCACGTGACCGATCGACCCACAATTACGAGTCATGGGTTGACAAAGTCAGCAAGGTTAACCCATAATTAAAGGCTATTTAGCGCAACCCTTAACTTGAACCAATCCCCTAATCTAGCCCACCAACAAAGGCTCATTAAGGTAATATAAATAACGCAGATTCCAAGAATCAGTTACATCATGATCTACGGTACTTTAACAATTGAGAGCCGAATCTTTTACTGACTTGATCGTCGAAGTGCCTTCTGCCAGATACCACTTTTATTTATTTATTTCTTACTCACTTATCTTCTAAAATTCTTATTTACTTAATCTTCGAAAAATCTTCTGCAATGAATCATCACTTGAGTGGGCAACCTTTAAAAAAGAAGTTCAATCAATTCAAATAGCTCGGAAATTTCACCTCAAACAATTTGGACTCATCCTCCCCAAACACTAGACCCTCTTCCTCTATAAGAATAAGTGTTGTTTTTGTTATTAGGGTCCTCTCATAATGACAGTGTTGTCCAATGTGTACAGGTAATGGCCATGGTTGTCGCGGCAAAGAACAACAGGAATTCATTGCATCACGCATCAGCAGCATTTCTTGAATTGGGCACATCGAAAAATATGATGTGAAATGCACTTGTGCATGATCGATCGGAAAACAGTTTTTTTTGGAATTACTCTTTTGAAGACAATGCCACAAATGGTTTTTCTTTCTATCAGCGACAATCCCATAAATGGTATGCGTGCGTGCATGCCCTAACTGTCGTAAGAACCTCCAAAGTATGTAAACATCACTGAAAAGAAGCAAGTCACACGTCACTCTTCATGAAAAACTAATGTTATATTCAATTGTTTTATTTTATTTCAAAAATAAGTTTTTATGTTATTTTAGTCTACAGATATAACTATTCCATTTTATTTATATGATAGTAGTAAAAATATATGCACGACATGTGTGTATATTTTTTTCTTATATTAACAAAAGATAAAAAAAAATATTATTATAATAATTATTAAAATAAAAAATATATTATTAAAAAATCATAAAAAATAATTTAAAATAATATTTTTTGTAATTTTATTGTAAGTAATTTTTTATATTATGTTGGTAATTTTTTCTATCGTGGATTAGGTACTTATTTGAATTTAAAAGAATGATTTAGAACATAAAATAATACAAATTTATGTAAATAAAAGAGATAATATTTGTATTACTAGAAAATTATTAAAAAATCAATTTTAGAGACAAAAAATAGTTAGTTGTTATATTGATTAAATTAGATAATATTTTGGTCTATAAAGGATGATTTTTATTTGATGATTTTCTTGTAGTGTTAGATACCAATTTAAAAATCATTTATCAATAATTAAAATTAATTTATATATCAATATTTTTTTAGTATTTAATATCTAATTTAATCAATATAATAACTAATAAATTTTATCTCTAAAATTGGTTTTTATATAATAATTTGATTATAGTGTACCGATTACACTACAAGAAAAAATGATTTTTAACAGAAATTATTTAGCGGAAGTTAAAATTATTTTGTTATATGATTACTTGACATTTATGACATTTTTATTTAGAATTATTTCAATATTGATATAATTATAATTTTTTTCTTTCTTAAAATTTGACGATGAAGAAAAGAAAATACATATTTTTTGATAATATTATGTTTTATTTATTATAATAATTTTTATGAAAATTATTTATTAATATTTGAAATAATAAAAATCATATATGAATACTTAAAAAATAATTAAATAATATATAATTTTAGAGATAATAAAATAATTAATTATCATATTGACTAAGTTAGATATTATTTTATAAATTAAAAAATTATTTATATGTAAAGTAGTTTTTATTATTAATAAAAAATTACCAACTAATTTGAAAATTAGTATCTAACTTTAGTTATCAAGATTTTAACTATTAATTACTTTAAATTTTAAATTAATATTTTTTTAATTTTGATTAATAAAATTAGTTCCTCTTTATTTGTATCAATTTTGAGAGTGAGAATGGTAAAGAATGGAATACTATGGTGCATGAAAGAGAGAGGAAAAAAAACTGGTTCAAATGTAGAAGTGTTTTTCATTTACAATTTTCATATTATCACGTCTTAAAAAATGCAGTATTGGTTATCTTTTTTTGAAGTTTTTAATTTAAAATAAATGTTTGATTATAAGGGTATAAATTAAATGATGGATAAGATCGATTTTGAAGAGAAAAAATTATTTGATTCAATCATTATTTTTATTTCTTTTAATTTATCTTCCTATCGACATGATTATACTAAATATTAAAATTTTAAATATCAAATATTTTTATCTATACGTAATTATATAGATAATAACAGTATATTTTTTAAATATATACTATATAAAAAATAAATTTACACAACTTGACAATACCATGCATTTTCACTCAAATACTTATTAAAAATATCTTTAATCAAACATATTTTCATACATAGATATATGTTATATATATGATGTATAACTTTACAAATATATAAGAAATAAAAATATAAATATGAGTGATATTATAAAGTTATGAATAAAATATACTATGTACTAACTTGATTTGGATTGGATAGTTTATAAAATCAAATTCGAAATCTAATCCAATAAAAAATTCTTTTTAGAAGGGTTGAGTTTTTTTGTACGGGGTTTGTATTTTTTTAATTTATTTAATGAGTTCTGAGAAATGATGGAAGTAAGATCATATAAATTTATATTTTTTATTTAAACTCTTACTTAATAGGAGACTTTGAATAATTATTTAACAGAAATATTTATTCATACACACTTAATATATATTTCTTGGCTTATAGAAAGCGGATTATTTATTAGTTTTTTTCAGTCCTAATGTCCTTGGATCATCAGTAAAACAAATTAGTTTCTACTTTATCTAAACGAATATTTTCAGAATGACTATATATATATATATGATAATTTTATATAGGAAAGAAAATAATATATATTAATCATATAATTAGAGACCAATTATTAAAATTAAATTTTATTCAAAGATTATATGGTTAGTAAAATATGTAACACGTTCTTCAAAGTTTAAAAATTAATTATATTTAAGTTTAAAAACTATTACACTTTTACTTATTTCAAATTTATATTTTTGTAGAATGATATTTAAAAATGTAACCGCGTTAAATTTTTTTTAAAACCAACAGATACCCCTCACGTATTTCCTCATTCTCTCTCCATCTCTCTCACTCTCTCCCTTCTCTCTTACTTTTTACTTCATACATCATCATCTATTTTAGAATTTGATCGCACCACGCTTTAGTTGAGGAGTTAAGGAACATGTCTACCCGATCATATTTTTAAACAAAGTAAATCCATTTTTACTCTATAGATGCTTTATTATCTGTTTTTCTTTAGGATTTAGTCATCAATCTTTGTGGGGTCAGTTGAGAAGAGTAATCCTCTCAACCTATTATACTATATACCAAATTTATGTTTTGTTTGGATAACTTGTATTAGACCCTTAAATCTTGAAGCTTATCCCGACGAGATGATACAATTCTAGAGGTTGCTTGTAAAGAAAGCAATTAAGGTGAGGGAAACTAACTTTAACTTTCAATAGTATCCTAGGCTAGAAAATCTGAATATGGAGGGAACATGGTCTCAAGTTTCAATTTCTCTTTCAAGAATGTTAGTTGATAAAATTGTTTGATTTTATGTTGTGTGGACATGTATAAATATTATATTTTGATAGTTTGAAAGTTAAATATTGTTTTTGATGTTGAAAAAATTCTTGAATGGTATGAATTTTTAAATGTTATGTGATTGAATGATATGTATTATATATGAATGATGAAAATGATATGAAATTGATGTGATACATTTGGGATAAAGTATGAGTTGTTGTTTGATGACATTAAGTTAGAAAAACCTATATTTAATAAAGATCATCTAGCTTCATTGATGATCTAAGTCATATAGACTAAGATATCAAGTGGTGAGAAGATTAGAGGGAGTTCATACACACTGGATCCCGTTGTAGACACTCGGTATTAGACGTTTAAACTTACCCTGATCTATCTATTGGGTTCACTGGTAATCTTTGGATCAGATGTTAACCTCTGGTACGAGCATACTTAATGAGTCTTTCGAAAGACGATGGATTCATGTGTGGTGAGTATGATTGAAATGAAATTCAATGATTGTGATTGAAAATAGATCGAATTGTGTGGTCTATATGAATGGTGGAATCGGTATTGAAATTTTATATGACAACATTTAAAGAAATGTTTATAAATGATTAATTTAATGGATTCTTTTCGCATGAATTAGATATGTTATGAAATTTATTTTCATTAGTTTATCCTTACTCTTCTTGTGTTTGAATTGTGACGATTGTACTACTTACATGAACCATACAAATGTGAGAGAGATTGAAGAATTTTAGGGTGTTATTTTGAAATTTATATTGTAAATATTTGTATTTTTATAAGTTATAATTGTGTAATATGAATGTTTTAAAAAAGTATAAACTTGTATAGAAATAAATACGTTAAACTTGTTTTGTGATAGTTAGAATTATTTTTTTAATGTTAAAAAAAAATCTTAAATGTGTTTTCTTCTCCTAAGTATCATAAAAAAGAAATTTAAGCTATATGATGTTAAAATTGTATTAATTAAAATGGTGTTGAAAAAACTTTGTCGCGTGGCAAACACAATTTAAACCAATTCAGCATCTTACTCTTCCATCGCCTTCAGCGACTGCAACAATCAGGGATATGATCGCTCATTCGCAAACGCAACACTTCCTCGTCACTTGTGCCACGGAAAACTTGGACCACTTCATTCGTCAACTCGTCACCGATCTCCACTCCACCTCACTCGACAATCAGAAACAAGCCGCCATGGAAATTCGATTACTAGCCAAGAACAAGCCGAAGAATCGAGTCAAACTCACCAAAGCCAGTGCAATCAAATCGCTGATTTCACTCATTTTCTCACCGGACCTCCAGCTCCAGGAATGCAACATCATCGTGATGTTGAATCTCTCACTCTATGATGAGAACAAGAAGGCCATTGCCTCTGCCGATGCGATTAAGCCGCTGGTTCGCGCGTTGAGCACGAGAACCACGACAACGAAAGAGAATGCAACATGCACACTGCTAAGGCTATCGCAGGTGAAGGAGCATAAGGCAGTGATTAGGCTGTCTGGCATGATTCTGCCGTCGATGAGCCTTTTGGAGAGCGGCGGGTTCCGCGCGAAGAAGGAGAACAAGATGAGGGCAGTGAAAGTGGGGATCATTAAGGTGTCGATGGAGCTAACATAACCTAATGTAGAGCTAACACAACATAATCTACGTATAAATGTATTTTAATATTTTACATTTTTATAATTATTTATAATATATTACAAAATCATATAAATTTTCTATTTCTGTAATAATAAGAGTTTTCATAATAATAAAAATAATACATATATATATATATATATTCTAAGTTATGAGTCAATATTTTTTTAGAAAAGATATTCTGAATAATTTTACTGAAGATAATTTGTTATATTCGTATGATAAGTAAATAGGTAAATATGAAAGAAAAACATTTCAAATGAGTGAGGTCTTAATAAATTAAAAATAGAATACATATAATGAGTCTATGACTTGATTTACAAAATTTATAAAACAATATTTTTTAACAAGTTTTCCATAACTTATATAATATCTTCCTGAAACTTAATAACTCTATCTATAAGAAGGTTCTTTTAAATAAATATTTTAAATAATTAATTTAATTTTTTATTTTATTTAGTCATAATGTTTATTAAAAATTATTTGATTTATCTTTCGGTATTCAAACTTTATCTAGACAGAATATAAAATATATTTTTTAAATATATAAATTTGGTCGTTAATTTTTGTTAATTTTCGGCATTATTAAGAGATTTTGATATTATTGACAGATTTTGATCAACAATAATATTAGTTTTTTTTAATATATTTATATACTATGAAATATTTTTATCTCTTATTGATGTGAGATATCAAACATACTCATTCATGCTGAGATTGTCAACTCATGTGTGAGATGTAATAGCCGTAAAAAATTATAGTTGTTCTGCTGAGACTGTCAAATAAGTTCTTGAGAGTTATGAATTTTTAAATGTTATGTTTTTTAATTATATGTATTATATGAATGATGAAATTGTATGAAATTAATGTTTGATGGTACATTAAGTATGAAAAACCTATGTTTAACTGAGATCATCTAGATTTACGGATGATCTAAGTCATATAGACTAAGAATCAGGTAGTGAGAAGTTGATGAGGTAGTTCTGACACACTGGGTCCCACTGTAAACACTCGGTATTGGATGTTTGAATCCTTGATGTATCAGATGTTAGTCTCTGGTAGGGGTATACTTTATGAGTTTTCGAAAGATGATGGATTCATGTGTAGTCAGTGTGATTGAAATGAAATCAAAGTACTATGTATTGAAATGAAATCCAATAATTGTGATTGAGAAATTGATCCTTGTAATTTAGTTTGCTCTTTTGATTGAATTGTGTATATTATAAAATTTTATTTTTCATTAACTTATTCTTTTTCTTGTTTTGTTTCAATTGCGATGATTGTATTGTGTACATGAGCATATGATTATATAGGTGCAGGAGAGCCTAGAAGGCTTTAGAGTTTTGTTTTGACCTATGAATTGTAAATATTTGTATTTCTATATATAAGTCTTAATCATGTATTAGGAATATTTTAAAAAAGTCTAAACTTGTATAGAAACATGTAGAACTTGTATTGTAATAGTTATATGTATTTTTGGAGAGTTACATGAGATTATATATTATGGATGATTCGATAGCATGTGACTTGATAAGTCGAACAAACTCTCGGTAGGATAAACTCTAAATAACTCGAATATCATATTATAAAAAAAGAACATACATCAACAATGGACAAAAGACAAAAATAAAGACAAAAAAACATTAGAATGAATATTTCTTCTATTTTTTAACTGAAATCAAAGTAGAGAGAGTCTTAATATATACAAATAATATATTCATTATGGATCTATTTAGAGAAAGATAATATAATAGAAAGAACCAATAAAAACTAAACACTTGTACAAAGAAAAATAATTAAAAATAGAAGAAAAAAACAAAATAATAGAATTGATACTAAAACATTATATTCATATCCTTTGATAGATTGATCCCATGACTATTCTTGTTCTTGAGTTTGGGGTTGTTGCAAAAGCCTGGTAGAGAGATGTTGTGCATCGTAATATGAATATGGAGCATAATATGCGCGAGGTTCATTATAAAATTCTAGAGGATAAATTAATTGCATAAAACCATGTATCACTATTGGATTAAAAAAATAAAAATGTGCTATTTGGCTGAAAATTTCCGCAATATCCTAAACATCGATACTTTTACAAATTGAAGTTTAATTGCAATCAAATCAATTCTCATATTGGTGATCATCAAACCAACAACATATAATTATTAATGTTCAAACAAAACCATCTATCTATGATGCTTCATTTAATATTATTTTTTAAAACAGAGAATTGATTTATCCATGTGATCTGACAGTGTGAAGAAATAAAAGTAGTTAGAAGTGCAATCCTCCCATAAACTTGACGCAACCAGAAATAGTAACAAGGCAGAGATTAGAAAATAAAAGAAGAAGAAAAAGCTGAGAGAAAGTTCTACATTGAATTGGTACCTCTCTCTTCAACTTTCTCCTCAAGAAGGAGACAGCACCAAAGCAAACCCTCATCCACTCCTCTCATTCTTGCCTCATATTTCTAAACATTAATCATATCACAAAAAAAATAAAAAATCATAAACATTCATTCATTAGATTCTATTCCTGCTATGAAGATGGACCTAGAGAACTGTTGACTAACTTTGTTTTCCTCCTTTCTATCGGGCAGTCTGCTAGAACTTCAACTTGTTCCTTCTCGTCTTAGTGCTACTCTTTCAGGTCTTGATCGTTCTATTCCAGGTGAATGTCGAATGGGATACCTGCAGAATGCACTCCAACGCTCAAATCAGCAATGGATACTCGATACCTGGTTGTCAGAATATATTCAATAATGACGTACCATATTCTTATAATGTGCGCTATTTATATTAGTTTAATGGGCTTACCTTATTGGGTCGAATTACTGAAATGGATCGTGCTTAAGGGCGTATTGCCGAGTTCTTAATGGTGATTTAGCTTTGCTGACATTCATTTGAGTGTTAATGGGCTGGGTGTGTCGGTTAGCGCACGGACGTGCTGGGCTCATCATGGAGACCGAGTTATGGTATTGATCATTCAATCCATGCATACATTCCACTTTTCCAACTTCCCCTTTTTCCTCTATTCCTCTACCCTTTATCAAGTTTTAAATCATCAAATACAACTTATTATTTCAAAGATTAACTATTCCCTTTATTTTATGAACTATTACTTCCTTCTTTGTATATAAGATTCCTTTTTCAAAAGTTGTTATCTATTTTATAATAATTTATTTTATAATATTTTTCCGAAATTATCTTTCATATTGTTTTAATTATTTTGTAATATTTTGGCTCATAAATACTCCATCCATTTTTCTAAGTGTTACTTTGTTAGAACTTTTTTGTTCTTATTTATCTTAAGGTTTTACTTGCATTGAAACATCACATAAAAATGTATTATTGCATTTCTTTTAATAATTTTATTTATTTCTTAATCAGTCTCTTTATGGTATTGGTTAACATTTTCTTAATCTCATAACATTTATTCTTTCTCCACATATTAATTAATTAAGTAGCAAAACCGGTACAGTTACTTCTAATTATTTTTAAGGGTGGATTTGGAATTTTATAAGGAATTTAATCATTAGTCGAATTAACTTTTTTTTAAATATGAATTAGTTACGAAATACATATAAAATAAATTTATTAATTTATATAAAATATTTTAAATTTTATAAAATAACTTTCTTTGGTTAATTATAGTATAAAGTCACTTACAATAACAATACATGTCTATTAAAATTTTCATTTTATTTGAAAAAAGAAATTGTCACCTATTTAACAAATTTTTTTATCATTCTTTTACTTTTAGAAATGTTAATTTAATGAGCCCATAAATAAATGTCCTCTTAGTTTTTATACTAACGAAGAAAGGTAATAAATAAATACAGGAGACTAGTCATTTTCTAAAAACCAATTTTATCACTTGTAATCCATTTATATATTTTTTATTGTCCCTCATTAACATTATTAGGGATACAAAAATTAATATTAAAATAGAAATTAAACAACGACATTTGTTTTGAGAAACATATTTCTCTTCTCACATAACCCGCATTACGAGATAAAGAAATTTTTTTTTTTTTCATTATTTAATGTTTATATGTACAAATTAAGGAATACAATAAAAAATTTGTCGCAATAAAGTAGTTATAATATTTGTTTATTTTACGTCTTTTTATTTATACTATCATAAATATATAAGTGCAAATTAATTAAAAAATTAAGTAGAAATTAAATGTATTATTGATATAAAATAGTAATTAACATTATCTCAAATTTTATAGATAACAAAAAATAAAAATAACAGTTTTATCATTATTCTTATCCTACAGTGACCGTAAGACACTATTTTTTTTTTGTGTGGGTACTCTCCATTAAAAATTAAGTCCTTTGTAATATTGTATTATTATCAATCCAATGAGTTCATATAATCATCATTCTAAGGTCTGAGAGAGAGTGTTTAAGCTCCCATTAGTTATATCATAATTTTAACAAAAATAATGAATTGTGTATTAGTCTTAAGAAATTAAAAAATAAGTTTTATAACTAATTAAGTGTTAAAAATCCTAATTTAACTAAAAATAAGATTGTTTTATAATATATAATTTGTAACAGCGTAATTAAAAGGTACAAAGAAGTTCTATCACTTTTTTTTTTTCTTCTTCTTCTTAATTTCCTCTTCCAATTTTCATCTATTTTATAATCTTATCGGACCATGTTTTAGCTGAGGAGTTAAGAAATATTTCTACTTGATCAAATTTTCAAACATAATAAGTTTATTTTTACTCTAAAGATATTTTATTTTTTTGTTTTTCCTTAAGATTTAGTCATCAATCTTTGTGGAGTTAGTTGAGAAGAGTAATTCTCTCAACTTATTCTACTATGTACTGAATTTTTGTTCTATTTGGATAACTTGCATTAGACCCTTAAATTTTGAAACTTATCTATGTTGGGAGGATAAAATTCTAGAAGTTGTTTGGAAAACAAACAATTAAGGCAAAAAAAGCTAGCTTTAATTTTTAATAGCACTCTAGGCTAAAAGATCTGGATGTAGAGGAGACGTGGTCCCAATATTCAATTTCTCTTGTAGGGATGTTGTGTGTTTATATATTGTGTTGTTTGTTTATATATTATTTAAACTTGTAAAAATATTAGATTTTGATGGTTTAGTATTTAAGTTTTTTTTATGATAAATAGATTTTTGAATGTTGTGGATCACATTTTAAATGATATTGTATGATGAAAAAGGTATGAAATTGAATTCATACATTTGGGATAATGTTTTTTTTTAGATCAGCAATAAACAATGAATAAATGTGGACAACTTAAGGGGTGGTCTAACCCATATACAAAGCACACAACCATTAACCTATTCCTCCCGACTCATCCACACCAACACCTAAACACCACTACTTAAAAATCAACAAGAAAATCCTACAACACTCCCTCTTACTCCCAGCAAAAACTAATGACATCATCTCCATACAGGCCACAAGGTCAATACACCAAGCAGAGAAAGAAAAAATCGCATCCTGCGACTTGGAACATATTTGGGATAATGTATGGATTGATGTTATGTATGTAGTATTGATGTCTATGAGATAACAAATATCTCCAAGCTTCACTGATGATCTAAGTGACATAGACTAAGATATCAGGTGGTGAGAAATTGATATGGGAGTTCATGCACACCGTGACATATGAGATGCACGACTTAGGTTGATTGAGTTTACCTTGATTCTTTCTCTTGGATTCACTGTTAATATTTGGATCAGGCGTTGTTTGTTGGATATCGTGGATGTGTAGATCCATGTGAGATCTATGTAAATGTTTTATTTTGTTGGAATTTGAAGAAGATTGAATATTTGAGAAATTGATTGTATAATTTGGTTTTCTCTTTTAATTTAATTGTGTATATTATAAAATTCCATTTTCACAAATCTTATTTTACAAATTTATTTGAGAAAATTAAATTAAACTTAAGATTTACTTCTCTGTATATATCAGAGTTTTCTAAAGGGTTTATATCTTAAAATTTTTTATTAAATTTATCAAATCACTATTATTCATTAATATATAATTTCAATCCACAAGTTAACAACTTTCAGTATTTTAAAATTCCCACGATAAAGTCATTTTATATCATATAAATATAGACAAAAAGTTAACGTTGTTAGTTGGGGAACGAGAACGAATATAATTATTTTTTAATATAAAAAATGAATTTCATTAAAAGTTGAGTACGAAAGCATATTCTGTCTATCACTATTTGACAACCTTTGTTTAATTCTTTTATAAATATTTAAGCTTTAATTGGATGATTATTACATCTTATATGATAAATTGAAATGGTTACTACTTTTACAAGTTAAATTATTTAATTATAATTAATAATTAAAGTTTAATTTGTTAATATTTATAATTTAAATTATAATTTTATTTCACATTTACATTCTTCAAAATAAGACAGGACAAAGTTTATGATATTTTAATAAAATAAAATTTGATATTATATATATATATATTTATATTTATAAAATCAAAGTGTAAGTTGACGAGTCAGTCCATCTACTTTCAACGTGATGGGATGAACATATGGACAAAATTTCCCTTCTTAACTAAAATTGATTGTAGATTAATATGTCAAACTCAACTTACTAATGACTTATTTATATAATCTAAATGTTGAAGATGATGCACTTTTTTTTTTCATTTTGTGAACACATTGTTATTAATATAATTTTATATGATTATACCAAATATATTAAAAAGTTAATTGTGATCATTTTATGTTTAGTATCTAGAAACCTATGTTGAATTCCTTATATCTTGACCTAAGAAACAAGTTTTACAATAGTAATTAAGGTGGTCCAACTTCAATGTTTATTATAAAATGACAGTTATATGGTATATGAAATATGATATATTTGAAAAATATTAAAAGTTAGTTGTCACTATCATTATTTAGTTATAAACTCTATAATGACATTGATTTGCTACAATTAGGTTGTAGATTTATCTTGGCAAGTTGGCGTAATTGCATTTTATGGAATTGGACTAATTTGTTTTGACTTTATTTGTATAATTTTAATTTCTTTTATAATTAGGTGAAGTAGAATACATGCTTTTTTCTCTTATAAGTCACAAGATAATATTTTCCTAATTTTCTTGCCAACTTTATTGTAAATTACAGAATAATAAGAGAAAATTTTCAATAATTTATTAACATTTAATTAAGTTTAACAAAATTATACAATTATTATAAAAAAAAATAGTTAACAAACATTTCATTTATATCATAAATCTCTTATTCGGTCTTCCAAACCAAGAAAAGTCAATTATAATGTTTGACAATTCTATTAGTAATCTAGATATAAATTTTTAAACAATTTTATTTGATTTTTTTTTACTTAAATTTTTATTATTACATATTTACTTAAAAAATAAAATAAATAAAAAATATTAAAAGACAATAACTTTTAAAAATATTAATAATTAATAATAATAATTAAAAACTCAAGTTCGTTAATATGATTAAGATCAATCACTATATTTAACAAATTATCTACTGAAAGTTGAAACTCCATATTTTTTTTTAAAAAAAACACATCAACAAATTAAAAAACAATTTATATATAAATTATCATTAGCTTTAACTCCAATGGTGAAAAAAAAAATTATATAGAAAACACATATAATTTGTTTCCTTCACCACCTATCAGCATTATGATTCTTTCCCTCTAAGTTAGATATATAAATATATAGAGAAGCCTAGCTTTTAAGGTATGCAAACATGTCTCCTAACCTAATGGAATTAAGTGCTTCCACTCTAGTTCTGTACCCTGCATCACAGTCAGAAGAGTCCAAAAAAGAGAATGGAGTGCTAGCTTTTGAGCCAAATTTTCCTCAAATGAAAGGGGAAATGCCCAAAGAGTTCTTTTGGCCTTCTGGAGATTTGATTAAGGCCACACAAGAAGAGTTGAAGGAACCCCTTGTGGACTTAGGAATCATGAAAAATGGTGATGAGAAAGCAATTGCCAATGCTGCAGAGCTTGTGAGACATGCCTGCTTGAAGCATGGCTTCTTCCAAGTGATCAACCATGGTGTCAACCCAGATCTCATAGATGCTGCTTACCATCAAATTGACACCCTTTTCAACCTCCCTATCAGCCAAAAACTCACTGCTAAGAGAAAACCTGGTGCACTCTCTGGCTACTCTGGTGCTCATGCAGATCGTTTCTCCTCCAAATTGCCATGGAAAGAGACTTTTTCTTTCCTCTTCCATCACCAAGGCTTCTCCAATTCCCAGATTGTTGACTACTTTGAATCTGTATTAGGCCAGGACCTTCAACACACAGGGTAAGATCATCCACATTCAATTTCATCAGTACAAAATTTTACTTATACAACTGTTAAAAGAGAAGAAAAAAAAACACATTCAGCATAAACTTGTGTTTGACAAGGTTACATAATTATACATTATACATGATGGGAAGATATTTTATTTCTCCTATATGAGATATTTACATGACCTTGTCACTTTCTTCAACAAATACATTCTCAAGAACATTCTTTGATTTGTTCTTTTATGTATTACCTGTTCTACAAGAAGAACAAGTAATTGTTCTGTCATCATGGATTAAACTTTATCAAACAAGTAGATAAGACTCATAAAAAATTGATAATATTTTTAACAAATTTTATCTGGTAACAAGAACACATGAGAGATGATGATGTGAATGTTTCTCTTCACTATATGACAAAGTTGGTTTTGTTACATTAGCTTCTTACTTGCCCCACTATGTTCTTGAACAAATTTATTTATGAATGAATAAACAAAAGAGAGAATTATTACAACTACTCATTGAAAACCATCCTTGACAAGATTGGCAAGCCACCTGTACAAAAAAACAGATAATATCTGCATATCAATTATCATCATATACAAACCTATAGTTTTTTTTATGTATTTTTAAAATAATGTGTGAAATTGGATAGTATTTTATATATTAAAGGTTATCAATCAAACTTCATATTTTACTATTTTAAAATATTATATCATTCCTGACTGAAAATAGAGTTGATGAGGACCCAACTGTGCCCTATGTGAGTTGGGTTGATGTGCCACAATTATGAATGCTAATGAAAGCAGCAGAAATATGGAAGTTAATGAGCCAAAAGAGAGAGAGAAATGAACAGCTAATAGGAATTATGGTTTATGTTTTTGCAATAGGAGGGTGTATGAAGAATACTGTGAAGCAATGAAGGAGTTATCTTCAGTAATAATGGAGCTGTTGGGAATAAGTTTGGGAGTGGATGGTTTGCATTATCAAAGATTTTTTGAAGATGGAGTGTCAATAATGAGGTGCAACTATTATCCGCCTTGCAACAGTGCGAACCACACATTTGGAACTGGCCCTCACACTGATCCAACCTCACTCACAATTCTTCATCAAGACCAAGTTGGAGGCTTAGAAGTTTTTGTTGATAACAAATGGCATGCTGTTCGCCCTCGTGCTGAAGCCTTTGTCGTAAACATTGGTGACACTTTCATGGTACGTATGCAAACTATGCTATTCTCTTTTTCCCTTTTCCCATCTTAATTATCACTGTTGCATATATTATATATGCATCTTTATTACCACCTCCCATCTAGATTCACATGGAATCATTACTTTTTTTCTAAAATTATAAAATTTCTGTTTCAAAATTATATATATGATAAAAATACTTAAAAGATAATATAAATGTACAATTCCTTTTTTAAACACTAGGCTTCTCACATATATTAAAAAAAATATTGATTGACAGTATGTGAGAAAAAATAATTATGTAAAAACTATAAAAAAATCATTAAATAAAAATCAATTTTAAAGATAAAAAATAATTAATCATCATATTAACTAAACTAAATACTATTTTAAAATTTTAAAAAAATATTAGTATTTAAATTAATTTATATTAATTACTATTAAGATTTTAACTACTGAATATAATATGATGGTAGAATATGAAGTAATTGATAACTAATTAAATATCGATTTAAAATCTAGTTTATAAATTTTATTAATAATAAAATTATAAATTTTATTAATAATAAAAATTATTTTAGATAACAATAATTTTTTTTTTTAAAATAATATTTAATTTAATCAACAGTGATAAATTATTTTTTTCTAAAATTAATTTTTAGTTAATAAGTTTCTTAATAGATAAATGTGACATATATGCAAATAAAGTTTAAAATTATTATGCATAAAATTATACATCAACATCTTGCATTTATATAATTATAAATCTATGTAGCTTTATAAAATTGATTTATAAACTAAAATTTACACCACCACCACTTATATATTGGTCATATTTTTAAACCATGTGAATCTTTAACCAATTGCAGTGTCTCTTTGCATCTCATCACACTTGTTTTTCTTCTCTCTTTTTTATCCGTAGTACGTTTAACCATCAACACTCAATTATACAAGAACACTGTCTTCACACTTTTTACTTTTGTCTGTTCTGTACTCTAGTTTTGCCACTTGACGAGAATAGTCGAACAACTATTAGGCAATTTTGTGACAGGCCTCAAAAGTTGTTTATTTGATTATTTGTAACATTGTTTGGCCCATCATTAAATTGTTGGAAGACTAAATTTGTATTCCTTTAAATTAACATTAATGTGTTAGAAAAAATGAATTGCATATGCATAGATGAAGTGATTGAATGAAATGGTGTGGTAGGCACTGTCAAATGGGAGATACAAGAGTTGTGTCCACAGGGCAGTGGTGAACAGATTGAGAGAGAGAAGATCAATGGCTTACTTTGTGTGTCCAAAAGAGGACAAAGTGGTGAAGCCCCCAGAGATTCTGACAAGCAAAAATGAGGAAAGAAAGTACCCTGATTTTACATGGTCCAATTTGCGTGAATTCACACAGAATCACTATAGGGCTGATGCTGCTACACTCCAAAGCTTCCTTCAGTGGCAAACATCTTCCAACTCCTCCAACTTCTAGTTATCAATCATTATTTACTTTTCAATAATATCAACACCCTTTCTTCTAGAGTTTCATGTATGCTATTTTCTGGTGTGTTAGTAAATATATGGTTTACTTTAGCAGGGTTTCATTCAATCTACATTTTGTTCTCTCTTAATAACATGGTAAGTTCAATGTTTTATGATGATATGATTGAATGACATAATAATATAACAACCAGAGCTACTTATAAACTTATGCCTCATCAAAATAGCATAATTCCTATAACTAAAAAAGAAAGAAAAAAAAAGAAGAGGATTGATTCTCTTATCTTGATCACACCAAGACTACCTTCTTGTAACTTCATTACACATTCTTTATTGATTTCCTCACATTAAGTTGTGATGGTAATGAGCTTTTTAAGATTGATTGTGATAATGTTTTCATATACATCTAACTGATAACCCTTTCATAATAACATAATAATAATAATAATAATTGAATTAATAAATAACATTTTAATGAATAATTGAATAAGTAGTTAGTAAGTGATTATATAGATAATAGTAGATGTCAATATATCACCACTTCATACATGAAAATTAAGCATAGTTGGAAGCATGACAACATTCAAATTTGTGTAGAGTGTAAAGGGTTTATTAATATTGGTAAGGATAGAAATGATGAGGGAAGAATTAAATCCTTGTCCTGTTTTTCCACTTTACACATCCAAAAACATTAAAAAAATGTATTCAATTCCTTTAATTTCAGGAATGTTTTCACTAAATCTATTTAGCTTTGCATGTTAAACTGAAGGATACTCATTAGTTTCTTTTATTTTTATTATTCCTTAAATATCAACGCTTATCTTTTTTTAAGCCTTTTTAAAAACATATAAAATGCTTTTATTTTTTGCTCTGATTTCAATTATATACAATTTATCACATTTTTTATCTTTTAGATATCATATTTAAGTTTAGCTTTACACGCATAAAATAGTTTTTAGCAATTGATAAATAAACTTTAGCTACGTCTGAAGGGCACAAAATCAGTGTTAAAAGAAGTACTTATATTTTTGAAATATAGTCTCGATAACGTTGTGAATTTAGTAATATCGCGATTATTTTTATTATGTGGCCTTTTATTTATATTACTAGTATGTATAATATAACTCTCACAATCCATAGCAATTTCTCGTGATTATTAACATCTTATGAGTGAAAGGGGGTTAAATTTCTTAAATGGGTGGCATTATATTTTATTTTAAGATCTATGTTTATGAATAAAAAAAAAAAAAAACCTTTCAAATTGAAAGAACTCTTTATTGCGAGATCTAGCCATAGCTGATGGATGAATTTCTTAAGATAACACGATTCGGCTTAAAATGAGGATTATTTCTTCCTACACCTTCCTACCTTTTTGTCTCACCCCATACAAAATATAAAATTACTTTTTTATCCTTTTGTGTCACCCCAATACATAATTTGGAAGATGTTTTTGGATCTGAAAGTGTTCCTATGAATTATATAATCCAAAAGCTAATCACACATTTGAAAAAAGACTTTCGGATTACATAATCTGGAAGCTAATATCAATCCAAAAAAGACTTATGAATTATGTAATCCGAAAGTATCTGAAAAAAGGACTTCCAAATTACATAATCCAAAAGTTAATCTCATGTATAGAAAAAACTTTCGGATTATGTAACACGGAAGCTAATCACAAATGGCTTCTGAATTACATAATTCGAAAGCTAATTACAAAAGACTTCCAGATTACATAATCCAAAATATTAAAAAAAATGATATTTTTGAAATACAAAAATTTATATGAGTGGCACAAGAAAGTATGAAGGTGTAGAAAGCAGTCTAAAATGAGTGTATGGTGAATAGGATTGTTTATTCCTTTAATTGGGCTATGGGTGTAGGTTTTGTAGATGGACCTGTCTTAGGTGGGTTGGGCTCATGTATTCATGGATTTTTTTGTGCAGCAAAATAATTTTTAACTGCACCCACATAATTTTTTAAAATGACTATTTTACTCTTTGTAAAGGTGACTTACAGAATACTTATCCTGAAAATCTTTTAGAACAAGTTTTCTGAAATTTTTAGAACATAATTTACATAATAGGATTTCAATAATATATGAAATACATTCTGAAATGAGTTATCAGGAACAAAATTTTCATAACAAACTTTTTAGAATATATAAGAGACATTTCAAAATAAAATTTTCAGAACAAGTTTTTCAAAACATATCTAATACCTTTCTGAACGAGCTTTCATAACAACTCTCTCTCTCTCTCTTTTTTTCTTCTTCTTCTTCATTTTAAAGAGTGCATGGGCTGTAGAGAATAGAGGTGTAGTTAGAGGTGCAGTGGTAGCAGAAGCGGCTACAATTATGGCAATCACTGCATGATAGAACAATGGAGGCTATATTAGTCTTTTCCCTTAATATGGAGTAAAGTTAGTAATTATAGAGATGCAGGAAGGAAAAGCCTCAATCTACTATCTCGGTTAGGGGATTTTTTCAGTAGCATTTATATATAAAATATTTTTAAAAGTCTCTTTCATAATTATTTTTAATATATTATGGAACACTCACTTTAAAAATATTATATTTTTTATTATTGGTGAGTTTTTTTAAAAAAACAAACTTATATATAAAGTGTTATGAATTATGCCTACTAATTATTTTTAAATATATTAAAAAACAAATATTTATTAACGAAATAGTAGGGATGACAATGTAGAGCGAGTCCGTTATGAAAAATGCAAGACAAACTCACTATTTTAGCTTGTTGACCCACTTAGACTCATCATATATAATCCGCAATTGTGAAAGCCAATGACGGGTCGGGTCAACCCCGCATAATAATAAAAATGGTGTTTCTTTCTATATTCCCTCAACTTTCTTCATGCACCCCATCAATTTCAAAAATCAAATTTCGAAAGTCAAAATAGTTGTTCTAGATTCTGGAAGGTATAGTAGTTGTTATGGAAAAGTTATTTTAGATTTTTTGTTCTCTTCTAAATTTTCATTTCCAAAATTTACTTTTATAATGAAAGGGTTGACAAGAATATATGTTGTATTTGACACTCCCTAGTACAAATATTTTATTTTTTTTTAGTTTTGTACTTTATTTTTGCATCTCACTAGTTTTATTTTTTGAGTTTTATGGCTTCCAAAAAAATAAATAAACAAATAAAAACAAAGTCACCACCCGAAAGAACAACTCAACTTATCTCAACCACCAATATTCACCACCAACCACAAACAACTACCATAAACAACCATCATCACTTGAAAATGAAGAAAAAGACATCACACTCTCCAACATATTCAGAATAGTATTTTTAGAATTAAAATAAAAAATAAATAATATATATATATATATATATATATATATATATAAAGGTGTAAGAAGAATGTCTAAAGAAAGGTACAAAAGAATTTATCATAAATAGTTGGCTCGTGTTATGTCAAGACAAATTAGCATGTTGAATCAATAATTCTATTTTTTTTTAAAATTAGAAAATAAAGATAAATAACACTCTAATATTTTAGGTTTTTATTTCATTTTTGGTAATGATATGTTTATGATCCAATATATGTGTTTTGAAACTATCATAAAAGTGGAGATTTGTCTTGAACAACTTTTTTATATATATAGAAACAACAGTTAAAACAATTTACTTAAAAACTATTAGAGGCACATATGAAAAGGATATTAATTAAAAATAGCCTAAACTTATGTTCTTTGATATAGTTTTTTCTTTTCTGTATTTATTTTTATCTTTTTAATGTTATTTATTTAGGATATTTTTTTTATGTGTTTTTTAATGTAATTTAGAATATCTATGAATTACAAAATCCATATATATTCAGTAATCTATATACTATGTAATCCATAATATAGTTTAATATTATATAATGTAATTATATATCATATAATCTGAACTATAATCCAGATTACGCTGCATAATTTAGAATATAGATCACTTAGTCTGCAAATCACTCCTAAAATAATAATTACATTTTTCGAAAATATTATTGGATAGATGGTTCTTGAACCTATCCTGTACATGTAGAAGCCACTGAAGGTGTTTCAAGAGAAGTCAAAATTTGTATTAAAGTAATAAGCAAAAGCATTTTAGATAGTCGGCTTTTCTTGAAAGGAGGGGTCTGTTAAATAGTGTATAGTGGCTAATGCAGTTTTGGAAGAAATGAAGAGAAAGAAGAGAAATTGTGTTTTCTTTAAAGTTGATTATGAGAAGGCTTATGACTCTGTCAGTTGGGAGTTTATTTTTTATACGTTAGAAATGATTGATTTTTGTGGTAAATGGATTCATTGGATTAAGTGTTGTTTAGAATTAACTTCACTGTTAATACTTGAGAATGGTACAAACTAAGGATTTCTTTCCTAAGAAGGGACTTCGTCAAGGTGATTCGTTAACTCCTTTTTTTGTTTCTTATTGTGGCAGAAGACTTGACAGTTGTGTCAAGGATGACAATTGAGAAAAACTTGATTGATAGCTTGGAGATCAGAAAGAAGAAAGTGAAGGTAAACATGTTAGAGTACCCTGACAATACATTATTCTTCTACGAAGCTAACACTAAAAGCGTCTTTAATATCAAGGTGGATTTGAACTGCTTTGAACTCTCTTATGGGTTTAAGGTGAATTTTTTGAAGAAAGATTGGTAGGTTGGGGATTGACCAGCCAACAATCTAGCGTTTTGCGACGATTCTTAACTGTGATGTGATGGTAACCCTTTTTGTTTATTTGGGTATGTTGGTAGGGGGTTTCTTAAGAGAGGTGCGTTTTGGGGTGGTGTGGTTGAAAGACTAAAGGCTAGATTGTGCAGGTGGAAAGATAGGTTCTTGTTAATGGCTGAGAGGATCTGTTTGATTAAGTCTGTACTTTTTTCTATTTCGTTATTTTATCTATCTTTATTCAAAATTCCCTCCGTGGTGGCAAACGAGATAGTGAGGATTCAAAGGAATTTCCTATGGGGGGTGGGATTCTAATGGGAGAAAGATTGTCTGAGTTTCTTGGAATAAGGTTTGTGAGCCACGCGAGGCCGGTGGCCTCAGAGTATTGGATTGAAGGGTTTTTAACACAACTTTACTAGGCAAATGGATTTGGCGTTTGGGGACAGATAAGGGCGGTTTGTGGAAAAAGATTCTTGAATCCAAATACGAAGGTTGAATAAGTTTGGCAGAGGCCGGAAAAATAGTAGGGTCTCTCTCTCGTGGAAAGATTTGAAGGAGATTTGAGGTTTGGAGGGTTGTGGAAGGAATTTTGAAGATGCTTTCAAGTGGAAGATTGACAATGGAGAGGAAATTTCTTTACGGGAGGACAGTTGGGCAGGTTGTGGGGCTTTGAAGAGTGTTTATCCGAGGTTGTTCTCCTTGAGCTCTTTCAAAGTTGTTGAGGTGGTTGAGCTTGAGGTCTGGACTAATGGTGTTTGAGATTGACACCTAGCTTGGAGAAGGAATTTTTTTTAATGGGAAAAACATCTGGTGAGTCATTTTTTCCAGGTATTTCAAGAGTTGAAATTTGACTTGTAAAAGGAGGATAGTTGGGTTTGGAATGATGTATAGTTTCCAACTTATATGGTTAAATCTGCCTATAATTGTTTAAGGATGTGTACAAAAAGTTTTGGAGGAGTAAAGTTTTGCTTTTTGCACTTGTCTCGGCTTGGAGGGTGCTGGAAAATAAGATTGCTAATAGGGTCAATTTGGAAAGACGTGGGATTGCGGTCGAAAGTCTTTTGTGTAGTTTTTGTGAGGTGGAGGAGGAGTCTTGTTGTCACTTGTATTTTGAGTGCAGAATAGCTTGGATCGTTTGGAGTTAATGCTTTGCTTGGCTTGGAGTGACGTCCGTGATTCACAATGATCCACTGTTAAATTTTTTTCAGTTTAGGATTAATAACGCTATTGATTCAGTTAATGACATTTGGGGAGCGATTTGGATTGTAGTAGTAAGTGAGATTTGGAAGCACATGAATAATGTCATTTTAAAAGGGGGTGTGGTTGATGTACTAGAATTGTTCGCCATTATTCAAGTAAATGTTTGGTCTAGGATTACTTCCAAGTCACACTCTATTTTTTTCTCTTATTCTGACTGGTGCATTGATCATTTGGTTTGTATGAGGTTGGTTACTTTATGTATTACCTTGTTGGTTAGCACTATAGTTAGTTTTCGAGGTTTGTCGGGTGTTTTATTAGTAGTCAGATGGAGGGTTTTGGCTTGTTTGGGGGAGGTTAAGGATTATTTTTCTGTTTAAGGGTTGAATCACTCCTGAAGTTGTTCATATTTTTATTTTTTTTGATAAAAAAAATCCGTAAAAAAAATCATATGTAAGGTTAAAGCATTGAGATGGGAAATTTTTTGAAGGATGAAATTTGTATATAATGTTAACTTCATTTGTAGGTAGAGGAAAACATTCATTACATATAAATGTTACATACAATTTTTTTTATAAATTATTTACTAAAAAAATAAATTTGCAAAAGCTTTGTTATTGGTTTAATAAAAATCCAACACATTGTCAAAAGATTTTGGAAAGCATCCTACTTTCAGAGAAGCCATTATTGCTCTTAAGTTTTGACTGATAATTTTTTTTTTTTCAAAGCTGTAAATATAAGTCATTGCCATCCATCTAAGCTGTAAATATAAATTTTACGATAATTATAATATCTCTTATTTTTATAAATATTAAAAAAAATATCTCAAGAATTTAAATGATTTTGATTAAAATCAAATAAATCAAACCATTAAAAAAATAATAATAAAAATATTATATAACAAAAGAGTAAAGAAATAACTAAATAATAATAAACATTGTATAACAAAGACCATGATAGAAACATGGTAATTAATACCAAATTTAAAAATTGACTATTAGTTATACTTATATTTATTTTAGTTAATATAAGATGTTTTATTAAAATCATGATAAGATGACAAAATTCTATGGAAAATGATAGTTTGATACTCTTCAAACTTTATACTTCCTCGATTAACAACTATTTTTATTATTTTATTATTTTATAATTTAATTTATATTTTAATTCAATAATTTAATTTATTAAATAGATGTAAGAAAATATGTAAGGTGTTAAAATAGTTTTATCTTACGTCATGTCGTTAAACTTGTCTTTGGATCACGAAGAAAACTGTTAACCCAGGTAAAATGGTGAAGATTATTTTGTTAGCATTCAATGATATCATCGTGGATATAGGGACACAAAAATGCAAAGAAACCATATTTATCCATCCTCACGTGTCCCATAATTTACAAAGAAAACTATATAAATAGTATATTTTTTACATTTATTACTTTACCAAAAAATATAACATAAATTATATATATAATGATAAATTATATTACAAAATAAAAATATTAAATATATTTATAATAAAAGTAAAACATTATATATATTTATAATAAAATAAAAATATTATATATTAACAAAAATAAAATAAAATATTTAATTATATCATAAAATTTATATATAATTATGTATATAATTCTATAACATAGATTATACAATTTACATATAATCGATTATACATTGCATAATCGATTGATTATGTATATAAATTTTATAATATTATTATAAATATATTTATAATAATAATAATATTTAAAACAATTATGAAATTGATAATATTAATTAAAACAATTTTTTAAAATAATGATAATGATAATAAATATAAATTAATAATAATTAAATAAATTTATTAAATAATAATAATTTTATTGTAATTTTATTTGTATCAAATGTTAAATAATATTATCAATAATAATAGTTAATAAAAATAAAAATTTATTTATTTATGTTATATTATTATTATATAAATTTATTTATTTTATATAAATAAATATATTTTATTTAAAAAAAAAAATATTAATAATAAATATATAAATAAATAAACTCTTATTATTAATTTATTATTTAAATATTTTTAAAAACAAGAAAAATTGTAAACTTACATTTTTATGTTTTTAAAAATTTTCAAACTTTTTTCATAGTCACGTGACTCACAAACTTAATAAATTTTTTTATAAATTCACTTTAATATACCTTAATCCAAATAATCTTATTTTCTTCTTATTTTTCTCTCAAATCACTTCAACATTTTCTCAAATCTTAGGAAAAGTGGGAGAAAACACATCTCCTCCTCCAATTAAATACACACTAATATTATGTTTGCTTTCAAACATTTACTATTCACGAGTAAGGAATAGCGGGAACAAAACTGGGTCATGTGCAAGAAAGGAGAGATGCAAATTTGAGGGAGAACACTTTCGAGGCTTCCTCACATAATTGTGAAGAAATGTGAAGGTACATGTTAGGAAAACACTTGTGCATACCCTCAAAAATAACGTGAGAGTTTATAATTATAAATATTAAAATTTTATTTTTAATACAAATGACAATTTTGTATTTGCTCACAATTTACATGTAATTTTTATTTTTTTTAAAAGTCTCCTCTTACACAGTTCCAAAAATAATATTTTAATTATAAACAATTAAAATATAAAAAAAAAAAATATTTTTTTAAATTATTTTAAATATAATGATAAATTTATATATACTTAAAAAATATTATTTTTATGACAACTTTCAATGTTTCAACAAAGTTAAGTAATATTTTTTTGAAAATAATTATTCAACTGTATCAGAAATAATTTACAAAATTTTAATTAACTCAAATTTACACTCAAAAATTACTTCATATTTTATTATTCAAATATTTTTAAAGTTTATAAACTTACATTTTACACATTTAGAAAAAAAAAATCTCACAATCATCATAGTCACACACTTCAATAAACTTTGATCACAAAAATTCACTTTAACATAATCAATCCAAACAACTTCATTCTCTTCACTTTCTCTCAAATCACTCCACATCCACTTTTTCAAATCCTCACACATCCCCTACCAACACAACCCAAACACAAAATGAGAGATGTCCTCATATTAATAATAATCCTAGCTTTGTTTCTAAAGTTCTTTTTTATTTATATTTAAAAATACAAAATTGGACCTATACAATTATTTGAAAATTGATGTATATATACATCTTTCTCTTTATTAACTCAAATATTTGTCCAAGTATCATCTTTCAAATAACAAAAACAAGATAGATGACACAACCCAGACACGCGAATAAAAAAAAAAAAAAAAAAACAGCGTTATTTCCATATACACGCATATATAAACTACGTACGAAAGTGTGATGAGTGAAAGATGAGAAAATTGTGGCAGCAGTGGTTGAATTAGCCTCTTACCATTGCCCCACAGAATCGATCTGGTCTTGCGGCTGTAACTGTTTCTGAAGGGAATTTGGGGAGAATGGTAGGGAAAACAGTTGATCCGTGGGTACGTAAGATGGCTGAGAAAGAAGAGTTGGAGAGGAATATACACTACTACTTAGATTGTTGTTGTTATTATTTTGATCTTGGTGGGGATTTTGGTGTTGATGATGAAGCCTTTGTTCAGAACGTTGTTGCTTAGGAATGTTAAGCTTCTCTCCTTCGATCTCTTTATATTTTTGGAGATAGGATTTTAGAGGGTCGACATAGTCCTCAAATCCCAGGGTTGTGATGGCCCAAATGATGTCATCTCCATTGATGGTCTTTCTCTTTTCCCTCTGGCATTTGTCCGAGGCTTCGCCTGTGACAAAGCTGATGAACTCAGAGACACACTCTTGAACTGTTTCCTTTGCATCCTTTGAGATTTTGCCATTGCCAGGGATGGCCTTTTTCATTATTCTTCCGACGTTGGCGATAGGGAGAAAGCGATCTTGTTCTTTGTTGTTGTTGTTGTGATGGTGGTTAGTGGTGGTGGTGGTGTTATTGGATGGCTTTAAGGAAGGGCTTTCAGGGCTTGCTGTGATGAAGGCGTTTGGGAGATTGGTGTGGCTTTCATCTTCCATGTGCCTCTATTGGAGGAAGGAAGGAAGGTACGTGTGTGTATGAGGGTTTTTGGAGATAAGAGAGGTTGTATAGATAGAATAGAATGAAAGAGGAGAGACCACACAAATAGGCAAGTGAGAAGGGAGTTCAATATATACCCTTGATTTTCATTTGTAAAACCGAAACCCATTCGACTCGCTCTTGATCTTCATCAGGACCACTTCATGTAACTGCAACCACTTAATCCACCAAATCAAAATCATATCACCCACACCACATGCAATACACCTTACCTCACAGTAATATTCTTTCCCCCACATAAAACGCTCCTAAACATTATTTCCTGTAAAAGATACTTATTATTTTGAATTTTTATAAATTTCATTAAGCTTTACTTCTTAATTATTAAAATAATTAAAATTTTAATATTAAACTTTACTGAAATGTTCATTAACCAAGTTTTAATTAAATATTTATTTTAAAAATTAAATAAATGGCTAATTATACCAGTTTTCATAAATAGTTTATTCAGCCTGATTATTTATGATCATTTTTATGAAAATTAATTAATCGAACTCTAATAAAAATTTATAATTTATTCATAATTTAATACATACATACAGACATATATATATATATATATATATATATATATATATATAAATCTGAAGGAGATATGAAATAAGTTTATATAATATGAAATTTTATAAATTTCCAATCTTCAATTAAAATTTAATAAATAGTTCATTTCTTCTAGTTTATAAATTTATTATTTATCAACAATATGATTTTTTTAACATATATTAGTATTGTCATTTAAATAAACTATTTTCTAAGTTTCAAACTAAAATTAATTGATAAATTATATTTTAAGAGACTTTAAAAAAATATTTTTAGAGAAATGTCACAGTTGTACATTCCAGGAATTCAATTGGTGTTGTATCCAAATATAAAATTACAAAAGCTTCACTTTTTTATTAAAAATTCATAACTAATTAAACTACATCCTATTGACTCTCTTTTTCTAGTTCGTCGATCAAGTTCTTTTAGTCAAACAAATCACCCTTAGTGCTTCAAAAACATTTTCCAGTTAAATCTTTACTTTTACCTAAATATTTGGAGATTTATAATGGAAATTGTAACAACGTTAAAAACTAACTCCCCAGTTTTCCTTTCTCTTCTCTCTTCATATTCTCTTCTCTCCTTTCTCTCTTAATTTTGACTATACCAAGTTATAGCTAAGGAGTTTAGAAGCATTTTTACCTGATCAGATTTTCAAATAAAGTAAGTTCATTTTTTGTGTAAAGATCTTTTGTTCTTTATTTTTCCATAATATTTAGTCATCAATCTTAATAAGGGTCAATTGAGAAGAGTAATCTTCTCGACTTATTTTATTATATACTGAATTTTTGTTCTGTTTGGATAATTTGCATTACACTTTTAAATCTTGAAGCTAAATTTAAGAAGATCTCGATGTGGAGGAGACGTAGTCCCAATATTTATTTTCTCTTGCAGGATGTTGTATGTTTATATATTGTGTTGTTTGTTTATATATTATTTAAACCTGTAAAAATATTAGATTTTGATGGTTTAGTATTTAAGTGTTGTTTGTTATGTTAAATAGACTTTTGAATGTTGTGGATCACATTTTGAAGGATATTGTATGATGAAAATGGTATGAAATTGAATTCATACATAACATTTGGGATAATGTATAGACTGATGTTGGTTGTGTATTAAGTATTGATGTTATGTGGTAATAGAGATCTCCAAGCTTCACTCCAAATTTCACTGATAATCTAAGTCACATAGACTAAGATATCAGGTGGTGAGAAGCTGATGGGGAGTCCATGCACACCATGACATATGAGATGCACGACTTGAGTTTTATTGAACTTACCTTGATCCTTTCAATTGGATTCACTGGTAATCTTTTAATTAGGTGTTAGTCTTTGGTAATACTTACTTAATACGGATCTTTTGGAAGGCGTCAGGTGTTATTCTGTTTGTTGAATATCCTAAATGTGTAGATTCATGTAATTGTTTTATGTTGAGATTTGAAGAAGATTGAATAATTGAGAAATTGATCCTTGTAATTTGGTTTTCTCTTTTGATTTAATTGTGTATATTATAAAATTTTATTTTCACTAACTTACCCTTGTTTTTCTTGTTGTGTTTGTGAATTGTGATGATTGTACTATGTACACGAGCAGACGTTAGAAGTTCTGAAGAATTTTAGGATGTTCTTTTGAACTTTATATTGTAAATATTTGTATTTCTATAAGTCCTAATCATGTATTAGGAATTTACTTTAACACTTTCATATTTTTTTTTTAGTGTTACAAAAATGGGATGTAAAATTATTTTGTAAGTTGAAGAGAAATATGATGTTATTCAGACGTGGAAAGTAATGAATGATACATCAAATAAGGGTCATTTTGTTATGGGGTCCTTCTATCTCTACCTATCATGAACATCAAATTCTTATCCAGCTCACCTTGCTCTCATTAACAACATGGAAAATGTTTCTTTTTACAACTTAACACTGAAATACACTAGTTTATAAGTAGTCATAATACAATTTTAAAAATTACTCTATACAAAATATATATATATATATATATTATTTCTCTCTAGATGTAGAATTTTCAATATATAATATTCAACTTATAGTATTCAGAATGGTAATCTCTTCCACAAAAGAACTATATTCGTAATACAGAATGAATAATAATGTATTATGGTACACTTAAAAACTATTGAATTTTAATATATAGACTAAATCATTGGCTGACCGTTGGAGAGTAATATAGCTACAGATTTCAGATGAAGTGAATATTCCAAATTCTCAACTATTACACGCTTATAATTATTATAAGCCAATAGCCTCTACATTTGCAAGAATGTGATAAAATTTCCTCCACGCTATAGCACAGTGTTACAACAAAGGACACAACACAAATCTATAAATATAAATGGGGGAACATCAAAATTAATACCCAGCAGGACAGAGAAGAATACATAGATTTCTAACTAACATGATACATGAGTCGTAGTGGAAGTAGAGTTTACATAAGAATTTCGAGAGGCCAAAAAACCCAAGAATTTTGGGATCTTGTCCATGCTTAAAGGATAGCATACTCGAGCTTCTCCTGTTCCTTAGGTCGCCACATGGACTTCTGCACACATAACAAGCCCTCCTTATCCTTGGAGTAAGTCATGCGAACCTTCCACTGCAAAGACCTTACCATGCTCTCAACCTCTTCAATGATCTCAACAGTGTCACGAACAATAAGTTTTCCTTCTGGCCTAAGAATCCGATCAGCCTCAGCCAATACAGCAGCCAAATTGCACCTGTATGAGTGTGACCAACAAGCATTAGCAACACCAGTGTAATAGATTAAACTAAGATTTATAACTAATTTGGTGGTAACGTTAAATTAACAATTACAGAAGACCCTGAAGAAAATTTTAAAACGTAGTAGTAGTTATTTGCACCTTTTCTGAAGCCTTGAAAACAGATGATCGGCATGGAGAAGATCATAGGTTCTAGGATAGGTGCTAAATGATTCGCACCAATCATGATATATACCGAAGAGGCCTCGTTCATAAATAATGGGAAGGGTGTCTGGGGAGTCTATTGAAACCACATTCATGACCCAAACATTCAAATCTCTCAAAGCTGCAGCAAATCTGGAAACCACAAACAGTGAAAGATGTAAAACAAATAACATATTAGCAGGTGAATATAACTAATGAGTAACATTCGACACAGTCAGTGACTTTTGCTCACCCTCCATAGATAGATCTCATATCCATGACATTGCGAACATTGGACCATTGAATTCCCATGCCATTTAGATAAGACTTGGACACTACGCGTTTCCAGTGTTCATAATCAGCACTGAAATCTTCAGGGGCTGGCTTTCCATAAACTCCAACTTGGGAACTCAACAACCAATACGGAACTTTGGTCAGTCTGGCTGGCCACTTCGCTGGCAATTTTGATCCTCGTTCCGTTGAACTAACTGGCGCTTTGTGTATGCAAGCTTTCAATTTAACGTTCCTGTCACACCGAAGGGATTAGACTGCATATGTTTATGTTATAATACTACAATATTATCAAAGCTTAGCAGGCACAATACTGTTTTGGCTGGAAAATAAGAGTCCGTTAATGAAAAAATACCATGCTGCATTAGGATCATCAGAGTCTTGACACAGCGGAGGCTCATTCTTCGAACGTTGCTCGTAACACTCATTAGAACTTGGCTTCCTGTATACGGCTACACCTACTCCATTTACTTGATCCTTGCTGATTGAAACAAGTTCCCAGCATATTGCTTTTGTTAGTGACTTCATGGCTGCAAATAAGCTCAAAATATGTCAGGATTAAAACACCTAAAAGTACATAAGAATGTCAGACAAACTCTAACTTACCATTCCATATTTCAACATCTTCAGGGAGCTTCTGATAGATAGGAGTAGCAGACCATACAAAAAAACCACCAGGTCGCAATACTCTATTCAGCTCCAAAAGAAGTTTACCACCTGCAGTTGGACAATAATAATTATTGGAAAGTGTATGTAACGTAAATACACTACTCAAATGTTTTAATTTACAGTAATAGGGATATTGGTGATTCTTGTAATTGTTGGCCTCCTTGTGTATTGAAAAACAACTGCACTTCATCAAAAGTCTCCTTTTCTCTTAATAACAATAATAATCTCCACCACCAATAAAATCCTCTAAAATAAAAGCCGGTTGCACTCGTGTATTTTACATCAATACAGATTATATGTTCTCTTGTAAACTAAACAAGCCTAAAATGAATATGATTTAGAAAAATACTATATCAGGAATTCATCAAATGACCAAAATAGAAGTTATGCAAAGGGAATACCTTCTATATGCCACGGAACTCTACATCGTGCACAATGAACTGCATCAAATACTTTCCCAGGGAAGGGAAGCCTCTTTGTGCCCATCACAGCAGATATAGCGGGAATCCCCCTTTCAAGTGCGAACTGTACCTGAGCTTCATGTTCATCCTTGGGAGCTAATGACATTGCCAGTACATCTCTTTCAAAGAGAAAACCTCCGAAGCTGGCAACACCACATCCAACATCTAGTATAACACGCGTGCGTTTGCCCCAAGCAATGTCAGGTACAGTCTATATCACAAAAACCCTATTAGATGAAATGCTGAATAAAATCAAGTAAACAAACTATTAAAACCAAGACAAATTTTAGGACGAAAGCATTAGAACTTCTCATAATATATAGCATAACTTCTACTATTGATAAAGAATATCGGCTGAAGCATCAAATATATAGCTATATCTGTGTCCTGTTTTGGTTGTCTCCTAATGCACAAAAGGAGATAACTACCTGGATGATTGAACTGGTCCTGGTTAGACATAAAAGTGGTGGTCAGGTTTATCATCCTGTGTACCCTAATTTTCCCTGTTGGTGGTTGGCAAATAAAGTCATCGCAGAACTTTTAATTCCATCAAAATTAAAACTGCCATTATCATACACTCAGACAGCCATTTTTTTTATCTTGCTTACTATTTGTTTCTTTCATGGTGTGGATCCTATGTGCAATTCCTACCAATTTGAGTACAAACTAACCCCTCGCTAAAGGATGAAAAAAACCATAGTTATGACATCGTCAAGGTACATGAATCATATCAGAGTGTAAGACTCGCACTGGTTGCTTATGAGATGTCTCCCAGAAGCTTAGATTTACAAGATTTGAAGAGTTGTCAAAACATTATTATAGGCTTATACTTATGAAATGTTTTTCCCCTTTCAGGCACAGGAAAAATTAGGGATCGAGTTGTCTCTATATTGCTCAAAATGTTTGAATGCATCACAAATACTAAAGCACATAAGCTCAGAGATTTGTGGGGTGTACAACAACAGTATCCTGATTCTCCCTTATCTTTTTTTGTTTTACTTCTTCTGAAATTATATTAGAATAAGGCAATTGGAGAGACAAAGAAATAAGCAGATAGAAAATGTAAAATTAAATCTTGGATGAAAATTTGCTCAAAGATAGAATATGATTGGTTGGTATCGCAATTGTGACATAACACTTAATTTCAATTTATGGAACATGCAGCTAGAGTCATACATACATATCTGCATATTTCGGGCACAATATTAAAAAGCAACAAATTCAAATTCCACACTCACGTATATGTATGTATGTTTATATTACCTCTTGTATGAAGTCAATGTAATGAAGTGCCCCATGTTTAAATTGGGTTCCACCACCAGGAAAAGTAAGGTACTCTCCCGTAACTTTTACCCAATTCTGGTGGCCCTTAACTTCAGCAAGCTTGGTGTGTGGAACATTGTGATACCATATCTGCAGGATAAAAACTTAATATTTTATGGACAGGTAAATGGAGACAGAGACTGGTAATGAACAAGATTTAAGTTGGTTTCTACCTTCTCTCTGCTTCTGGGCCACTCAATTGAGCGTTTATATCCTTCAGGAACAGGAACAACGCAGGTAGGAGGTTCTTCAGGACAGTGCCTTTCTCGATGTTCATAGTGCTTAGTACTTCGGAGAGTCCTAATAGCTTTCCAGTTGTCAAGGCATGGGATAAAATCAGGACCGGCAGAGACATTGCAAACCTTCCAATTGTATCCAGTTGGCTTGGAGGATTCTTGAGACTCTTTTTCACTCTTAGATTCTGCTGCCTGAGTTGACCAAGATCCAGTTTCTGTTGTACTTTCATCCTGAAGCTCCGATTGAGCCCCAGAAGGGTATACCTCATTTGAACTCTGCTGTTTGGTATTGTCATTCTTCTCACTAGAGTTTTCATCAGACTCTTTGTTATCATTTTCTTCCACCTTCTCCTCTATTCTATTATCTGTTGTTTCATCAGAGTTATCAGACTGCTTCTCACTCTCATCTGTATCAGGCTTATTGTTATCATCTGACTCAAATTTCTTTTCACTCTCATTAGAATCAGAATCCTTAGTGGAAGTCTCGTCACTGTCTTTACTATTTTCGGCTGAGTCTGTGTTTGATTCATTTTCTGTATTGGAACCTTCATCCTCGGTTTTCTTATCCTCGTTTTCAGTTGTTGTGTCTTCCGAAGACTTGTCCTCCGTCTTTGTGTCTTCAGAAGACCTCTGTACAGGATTTTCCTCCAACTTCTCATCTTGTTTTTCTGACGAGTTAGGATTGTCTTCAGAGGATACATTGGTATCTCCTTTGGTTGCATCCTCAGGCAAATCACCCGGATTATCTTCAAACTGCCTAGTATTACTATTGCCAATCTCGATGGCAGCTTCTTCTTTAATATCAGTTTGTTCTTTCACTTCATTCTTGGTCTCCTGAGCCTCGTCTCCGTTATTCACAGGGACAACAGAAGATGATGTCATCATCCAAACCCCAACCAAGCACAGCGCCACAAACACGACAACAGTCACCGTGGAACACCAACTCGATGACCTTCTACCATCTACTCTAGTATATTTCCCCAAAGCCATCTTGTCCGACGGAATTCACAGATGACTTACACCTGATCAAGAACCAAACAAGATTTAAACACCACTCAAAAAGAACTACACCAAACTGTTTGTGCAAGACTAGTAAACAAAATCAGAGACAATACTCCCTCAGGTAAAGAAACTGAGAAAGCAATAAATAAAAAAGTAAATGCATTTAATGTCTTGAAAATACAAACCTCATTCCATATTTAAATCAAAACAAACCTAAAATCAATCAACAAAACCGACCAAAGGAGAAAGAAAACTGTAACAAACAGAGCCAAGATTCTAAAACCACATCAAGAAACATGCAGATCATAACGTTTTCACATTGAGTGAACAACACTTCGAATCATTCGCATGTGATGATACGAACCAGTAAAATCAAACACCGACACAACAGTAAAAACAAAATAAGATGCCGAATACCACACATTCAGTACATTGAAGCACGATTATCCTGCCACGAGCACATGTAAGAAACATTGAATGCATTGAACTACCTTACGATCACTTAAACAAAACAAACATTAAATGGCCGTCGTGTTCGTTATATAATAAATACTTTACATTTCAACAATTGAAGACATGTTCAAGGCGCATAGGCAAGAAAAATCGATTCAAATAAACAGCAAACACACAGATCTAACAAAAGCAAGACCGCGGCAAGAAACTTACGCCGAACAAGATTCCGCGCGAGCGAATCAGCTCCGAACGAGCACTGAAAGAAGATAAGATTAGTTTTATTCGGAGGAGAAAACGCGTTGCGCGTGAACACACAGAAGGCGAAAAGGTTAACGCGATCTGAGTGCGAAGAAAAGCAGATCTGAAATCCTATCAGTTCATCGCGGGTGCGGAGAGACGGAAGAGAAGTGAAGTGTGAAATGAAAGCTTCAGCGAGTTTGTGATTTAAATAACAGAGTGAGAGCGAGTTTAGTAGCTGGTAGCTGCTGCCAAATGACGATCCCAACTTACTTAATTTATTTCCTTTAGAATTTGTGGACGAAATTCATTATTAATTAATAAATAAATAAAGTATATATTTGGGAAAAGGAGGGAGTGAGATTTTAGAATTTATAAAATACTAATTAAAGAAATGAAAAAAAATAAATTTTGTTTGAAGTGAATAAAGAGTGTGGAATAAGAGCACGCGGTTATGGTGGAAGCAGTGTCGTGTAAAAACAGTGTAGGATAAACGAGATCTGCGTTATGGGCTAAAATTGAGGAAAACATGCTGCTACAATTTTCTGACTTTTTAACTCTTCTGCTAACACCACATAAGAATTACTTGGTAAGTATCAGACATAATCATAGAGTCAATGTGATTAGCATCAATTTAATCTTGCAGTGTTAATTAAGTATTCTACGGAATATGTATTTATCATTTTTATTAGTTTATTTTATCCAATAGAAAAATATTATAATAATAATATATACTTTTCCATGATGTGACCTTCTTACAAAAGGAGGATAATGAGAGAGTTGTTAATCAAAATCATTCATTAAAGGACATCTTTAATGACCATTTACTGCATTTTATGCAATGATTTTCTTGTGAGAGCTTCAGTCTAACCAACTAAATAGAAATGTGGTCCCATTAGGTTTCTTAAGTGAAGTTAATTTTGTTTTTAATATGAAAACCTAGCCAATTATCTATATTCTTAATTTTTCTTAACCTCATTAAATACTTCAAATGAATTTGGTAATGAATAAAAATAATAACTGTTTTAGTATTGACCTACCTTATTAGTGAAACATTAACTCCAAATATATGGTACAGTACTAATAAGATGACAAGTTCTCCCAATAACATTATTAGTAAAAAAAAAATTAAAAGGACATTAGTAAAAAAATCCTTTATTCTTAGTCAACTAAATATTTTTATTTATTTTTTTATATATATATTACAGAAGAAAATTTTCAAAAAAAAGAAAGAAAAACAGTTAATTAATTACTTATTGAATTTTTAAGTCATGAATTCGTGGGCCTTCAGGAAATAAAAAGGAAACAGTAGAATTCTTTTGAACTTTATTTGTATTTATTTATAATTCTACTTCTGTTGTATAAGTTTTAAAGATTTCAATCCTTATAAGAATAACAACAATAAAAAAACATAAAAGTTTTTTTCCTTCACCAAATTCTCGAACAAAATAACAATACTGCTAAAAAAAATTCAGTAGAAAATATAATAAACATAAGTAACACAGTAATAACATATAAAATTTGATAACCCAGTTCGTAAATAAGATTGAATAGATTTGTCCGGTATCATTGGACCAAATAATTTATTTTGACATATAAATAAAAAATACATTGATAATTATTTTTATAAAATCATTATTATTTGTGACTAAATTAATGTCAATATTTAAATATTATTATTTATTAGAGATCTTAAAATTAAATAAGTTATGTATAAGTGTTATTTTTTAATAGCAATTTTTTCTTAATACAAATTAAATATATATTAAAAAATTTAAACAATTGCCTTAATTGTGCAGTATCCAATTCGTCCCAGCCAATGGATCATAACATTTCATTTTTGGGATCTTTGGTTACCAATTTCTGGAAAAGACTGATCCATTGCTTTTGCTGCTACATTAGACAAGACAAAGTTGTGGTACCTGAATAGATTATGAAGCTTGGAATCTACAATGGTAACTGGACTAGTTAATTGATGGAAAATCTTCATGACTCCATTTGGGAGGTAAAACTCATTAGAACTAATGAGTGGTCCTTCATGAAATGTCACTGATAAGAAATGGTTTAATATAGTATTTTAATTTAGACCCCACAAGTGAGCAACAATATTTTCATGATCGACATATGGAAAGGAGATACAAACGTTAACATTGAACTTCTAGTCAAACTAACATTAAATACATTAATGATAATATAAGTTGGAAGGATCCTTTCAGAAAAAGATTAGTTATCAAACATTTTGTATGAACATAATGCTCATGTTTTAACATTGATGTCTTAATTTATCCCTGCTTATGGAAACTGTGTCTATTTCTTTGGTTGACTCCTCATCACATTGGTTTAAGGAAATAATAAATATTAACAAATCATAAACACTAAACCAAAAATCTTTGATAATTTCCCCAACAATCAATCAAAACTCATTTCATTATTAAATGCTATAAAAGAAGTAAAGCAAGACTAATAATAGGATTATATCCAAAGTAACTCCTTTTAAACAAAAGTAATAATGAGAAAAATCAAGATAAATCAGATATAAAATAATTGGGAATTACAAGGCCAATTTGAATCCAATGATTAATTATAAATAGAGTCCAAAATTTGAGAAAAATGATAGATAAAAAAGTTTATAATGTTTTTGATCCTCATATCTTTTTTACTAAAACAAATATAATTCATCAGAAAAATAATATTATAATAATTCTTTACATATCGATGAAAAAAATAACAAAAAATTGCTTATAAATTAAAATCATTTTTTTGGATCTTTTCATAATTAAGTAGTTTGATTTGATTTGTAGTTTTATACTTCAAAATTTGCTAATATCAAACTGAAATCAATTATATATATATATATATATGCGAGAAAAAAAAATTAATCTGTATAACTTAGTTATGGTTATAAATTTTGATAGAGAACTAGGTTAGAATGTTTAACATATCAATGAAGTGAAGGAAAAGTTGTTCTAAAAATATGAATTATTAACCTTAAAGGAAAATTTGTCTTGGTCTTTTATATATTGTGTATAAGATGGATCATCTTTTAAATATTTTAATTAATTCATTTATTTTTAACTGATAATAAGTAAATTAAAGAAACAAAAATATTAAAGTAAAACAAAATAAAAACGAATAAAAAGAAATGAAACAAAGGAGCTCATTTTAATGTTTTTAATTTCGTGCAAATTATATAGATAGATATATATGTGGAAGGTGTTTAGCAGGTTTCAAAATGTACATAATCACCTTTACTTGTTTGTTTTTTAAAAGGACAAACAATTATTGTACCTTTATATTTTATTTAGCATTTTATTGATAAAAATATTCTATGTTTAAATAAATTGTTTAATATTATACGTATCACCGTGTATTATACGTATCACGGTTCTTATAAAAGTTAATGTAACTTCTATAAGACAAGGACATATAATTTTTTTTATATTTTTCCTTTCTGTATAAAGATACTCCTACATCTAATTAAATGTGATAATAAATATGTAATCAATACTTTTACCCTAAAGTCAATATAGAAATAAATCATAACCCTAACTTTGATGGTTGTTAAATCATAACCCTAACTTTGATGGTTCTTTGTAAATTTAGTAGATAAAATATCCCTAATAATTAAATCAAGATGTATTCCAGTCAATGTTTGTATAATATATGCTGCAAACTTAATTAGCTTGTTGTTTTTTTAATTTTTTTTTATGAGCCTTAGTTGTAGATTATTATCACTTGTTACAAAATGCAAATAAAAAAAATGTTTCTCTAACAAATTATTTAAATAATTTAAAATTTATTTATTTATCGTTGTAAATTAGAACAACTTTATATTCGCTTTATTCCAATATATTTTTTAGTACACTTAATATTTTTTATTAAATATCATATATTTTAGTAAGCTTCATTTTCAATTTAATCTATTCTTTTATAATTTTATAGATTTAAATATATTTCAATTAATACTTAAATTTATATTAGAAATAGTATTTTAGAGCTAACACAATAACAGGTTCATTCCCAACCGACAGAGTATGCCAGACTAACAGACAGATTTAAAATGTAAAATTTCACTTATTCTGAAATTTGTATACGATTCATCATTTGAAAAAATTAACTCATTTAAAACAAAATCTTTTACATCATCGTTACTTAATGTATAATTTTATAGTAAATAAAAAATAATAAAATTTTAATTTAATAACTTCTTTTATCTTTTAACTTTGGCCCAATCCGTATTATTTAAATGTGCAATTTAAATATTTTAAGATTCGATTGTGGATCTTGCAAATGTCGTATTCCAAGTCCAAAATATCTTATATCGGTCCATAAGCACGAATCATGTTCAGATCTGAAACGTGACTGCCATACTTTCTTTCAACAGTTTAGTGAATGAAAATAATAATAATTAATGTGAATGGATACTTAACCAAAAAAAAGTGGTGCAATTGCACTTACATAATGGTAGGGTGAATACAATTAGACTACCAAAGTATGAAAGTTGAATTCTGTGTATAATAATAATACTGTTGAAAATTCAACTATTAAAAATAAAATTAATTTACAGGACGTGGATGTATATTTTGTAGATTGATTTTGTCAAACTAAGTTATATTTAAAAGTTTATTTTTTAGTATTGTATTAGCTTATATTAACGAAGTCTATTTGTTAGATCTATTATAATATCTATAAATATTTTATTTATTTATTTATAATAATATATTTTATATAAAAAAAGTAAGACTGAAAATTATTTTTCTTGAAAACTTATAAAATGAAAGATTTAAATTAAAATATATTGAAACTTCTTACTAATGCGCGTGCACCGGAATCTATCACAAATGCACCAACTCTAAAACTCACTACATACCAGAGTTTGTTGGACTTTCACTTCTTCATCTATTCAAGTAATCTCAGTTACTTAATACCTAATCAAATTTTAAACATGCAATTGTTGTATAATAAATTTCAATCACTAACAAGTTTGAATTAAAATATTATAACAAGGAATATCTTGTTAACATTCATTATATTTTTATAGTGTGAGTGAAAAAAATGAAAAACAAATATGATATCAGGCTTTTTATTTTTAAATAAAGAAACTGACTATTTTGTAAAAGTGTTTACTCATAGTCTTTTTACAAGATTTAATTAATCATGAAATTAGTAAATATTGTATATAATAACGTATCTATGAAAGAAATAATAAAAGTAGTTGCGTATGCTTTTCTTTGTGAAAATTCTAAAGGATAAAGAAAACTAATATCTCAATACTAAATTAAAATTTGAGAAATATATATTAATAGTGAGTTGATTAAATTGCAATGGTTTAGGTCAATAATTTTCATGAATGGCCTTCAATTAGTTAAACTAATAGGCAAATTCTTTCTCCACCTTACCATTCTACAATAAAAAGAGGTTTTAATAGAGGTTATTTAGCAGAGGTTAATATAACCTTAGAAATTGATTTAATTAATGGAAGTTTTCTCTAAAACCTCAATAAAATAACGGAAGCTTGTTAACCTTAGTTAAATTCCAAAGGTTCATTCAAAAATCTCACTAAAATAACGGAGGTTTTTTTAACCTTCGTTAATTTTCAAAGGTTTATTTTAAAACCTCCACAAAATAACGAAGGTTTTTTTTAACCTTAATTAATTTCCAAAGGTTTATTTTAAAATCTCTG
>Ga0123342_1001096_pt1 | contig 45090 bp, 29 predicted proteins | sample Turbeawhitnodule_FD_89960 | JGI IMG/M metagenome (GOLD analysis project Ga0123342, IMG submission 89960) | Root nodule microbial communities of legume samples collected from Mexico - Turtle bean Mexico white nodule | ecosystem: Host-associated > Plants > Roots > Nodule | place: Mexico: Nepantla...
ACCATATGTTTTAAGAAAAGTACTCAAATTTCGAAGAGACTTAATATCCCCCCTACAAAAAATAAAAATGTCATCAGCATACAAAATATGAGAGGGAGTGAGATAACCTTTCGGACTAGCCATGTTAAATAGTCTTAACTTAAAGTAAGATCTTTTATGCAAATAAATCATAATACCATATTTGAATTGGATGTGGACAAAAATCATGCATTTATTTGTTGTTTATTATTAACATTAAAGAACAAAAAGTTATACACCATTATTAATTACAACTGTACATACCCTCTTTGTCCTATGTGTAAAGTTTTTAGACGAATTAAAAAATTAATTATAATATTCTAGATTTCATATAAAATACTATATGTTATTATTTTTATTGACTACATTTTTTTATTTTTTTATTTCAATAAATAGTTCCTACCGACCTTATCCTAAAAAATTTGAGTATTTCTGGTTTTTCAATACTCAAAGAAAAACAATAAAACATAAGGAAAACAATAGTTTGACAACAACAGTTTCACAATAATAGTTTCACAACAATTTATTGACTACATTTTCTTTTATTTTCTTATTCCACAATAAATAGTTCCTACCGACCTTATCCTAAAAAAATTGAGTATTTATGGTTTTCCAATACTCAAAGAAAAACAATAAAACATAAGAAAAACAATAGTTTCACAACAATAGTTTGACAACTTTAGAGTTGTATACAACTCTTGATGTGATGCGTTTAGAAATAATAAAACATAAGTTTAAAATTAAATAATACAAAAAAATATTAAAATAATAGTATTAGAAATTGTAATGTAGTTGTATAAAAAACATGGATTATCAATGTATCATTATCCAAAACATAAAGAACTTGCTCATTATTTGAATAGGAACAATCTTATGTAAGTGCCTATTTTTGGAGCTTCCTAATACTTTTGTATTGTATCACAAAACACTATTACAAAGATACAATTTTAATCACTAAAACTTTTCATGTTTATATATGTCCAAGTACTTATATCTTGAATCAATTTATATCAACACTTTGATAAGATGTAACTTTAATTGTGAAAGATTCTCTTGTAGGAAAAAAAATCAAGGAAGAGGTAATATTGTAATTATGATGCTCACTTATTTCTTAGTTAGCATGGGTAATATGGTAATAACGCACTAAAAATAGATGGTTTAGAATTAGAATCCAACGATTAGCCAAAGCATCTGAGATTGAAACGCACCGTCTTTTGTCGCGTAATAGCATCGCTGACGCAGATGCAAACATCGAAGGAGAACGCGATGCTTTGTTCCTCTTTTGTTCTTCCTCTTTCTAAATTTCAACTTTAGGGTTCTTTTAATCTCAACGTTCCTCCTCAATCTCAAGCTCCGTTCACTCCAACAACACTCCGGTGAGCCTTCTCCCTTCTCAATCCTTAAACAATTCTCTCTCTCTCTTGCTCTATCCGTTAATTTCGCTTCTCTTTTTGTGCTAAGATTATTCTTCTCTTTACTTTTGGGAACATAAGCAAGCGCTTTCGATCGGAAGTTTGTCAATTTCCAGATTTGAGATTCTGGATTGCGTTGCGTGTGGATAACAAATGGCTACCATTGCTTAGATTTTTCTTCCTGTTGAATTGTTCTAGGATTATTATTATTATTATTTTTATTTAAATTTTGGTTTTAATTTTATGTTGCTTGCCTTATTTTTTTTTATATTTGCATGGATTTGTATATTATTGTTTTCTTTATGTTGTATTATTATTATTGTTGTACGTCTATCAATTTTTACCTTCTATTTTCTGTGATTACTATTACTATTATGATATGTACATCCATTACTTTTGGTGCAGTAGATGCCTTGTATACTTCCAATAAAGTGGAACATTAGCTGGTAATGGTAGATGTCAATGTTTTGAAAAAAATCTTTTGTTCTTAAGCTTGTAGTAGCTTATTCATGGTTGCAAAGATTGAAAAACAGTCTAGTCAAAGGTTCACCTAAGATAAGGCAGCAGAATGGATCAATGAGGCACAAAGGGTGCCTTTTATGCTGTGTCTCTGATGCTAGTTTGGGTAATTGTAGAATACCGTAGGAGGCCGCTGATACAAGTTGCTAACTTAAAGAAATACTTAAGCAGGATAAAATAGTATGAATGTATAAAATAATTCCTCAGTTTCAAAATAATTGTCAGTTCAGAAGTTTAGTTTGTCTCAAATTGTTTAGCGTTATTTTTTGTTACTCTGGATTTTATTACTATCTCTTTGTATCTCCAATAAGTGGAACGAGAGTTTTATTAAAGCAAATGTTAGTTTAGAGAAATTTAGGTATATTCCCTAAATTAAGGATATTTAGTGACGCTATTACTTGTGTAGTACGATCCCCATGAAGTACTATCTTGATTGCCTATTTAAATCATTCATAATGATGTTCAATATATATATATATATATATATATATATATTCCGTGTTGTCGTGTCTTACATTTTTCGAGATTTTAAGTGTCGCAGTTTCCATGTCTATGTTTGTGCTTCATAGTACGATCTACAATACAATAATGATACGATATGATTCAACACCTTGGCTATATTAATTGTGTTGATTTTTTGTTCTTGAAATGTTGATGAATCATACGAATCCTACATGAATCACATTTCACACATGTCCCTATTGTGTAAAACCTTTGATGCCAATTATTTGAAATGGTGGAGTGACTAGTTGTCCATCTTTGGACTACCAATGAAAGTATTTGACAGGTTTTAGAAATTATTGGGCAGCTCATTCTTTTCCTATATAAGAATAAAATTGATTTTATAATTAATGGTTATTAATACTGCACAACAGTGCTTTCGTTGCCTTCTTAAATATTGCAGCTATTGTGCTGCTTTTGTGGCAGAAACAGTGTGGATTGTGAGGGCTTGTGTTTTGACTATTGGTTATTAGTATGTCCTCAAGTTCTGATACTTTTTTGGGCATTTATGTGTGGATATAAGGGATTCACCTCTCCTCGTGGATGAGGCTTTTGTTGTTGTTTTTTTGTTTATATATACATGAAAGATAAATTTTTTAACATTGTATTTATAATCTTCAAAATATCAGTCATCCTGCTTTCTGCTATCCTGCCACTGCAGTTTTGGGGATAGTTGCTCCATGCTGCTATATGGGATCAGTAACTATGTTATAAAAGAAAGCTGTCAAATCTTTTCATATAATAATAAGATTAATCAGGATCTTCTATTCTGATTGCAACAATTATTGAAGTTGTTCTCAATTACTATGATCATGATCCTTTTTTGCCAAGCCATGTTGCTTTCATGTGAAGTATATCAGTCTTGGTGTACCCAATTGCTGGTATTTTAGTTAATAGTACTTAAAAGTTTTAATTGCTGAGACTTTATATTGCGGAGTTGTTGATTTTTCTTCAGTCTCCTAGTTGATTTTATTCAGTCTCCTAGTGTAGCTTGCACAATGGGAGTTATCCCTGTTTATTCTCTGAATCCTTCCTTCATTTTAAAGTTTGGTTTGGATTGGATTATCAATCCTTGTCCTCAAAGAAAAGTGCAGTTGGGGTGACAATTGGATTTGTACTGGTGCTGTAAACCCTTGTGATTGCTCATGGATGATTTTTCTTATTCCTCCATTCATTCTAGTATTCTTCTTTTGATGTCTTTCATCTGAAGTAGATTTCAATATACTTTGCATTTTATGCTTGGATATACTTTTACAGGCCTGATTTTTGTGTTGTTTTCAAATTTACCTCTAGATTAGAAATGGACGGACCAGCTGGCCGAGGTGGTGCTGGCCTGGACATGTTTCTACCAAATTATAAATTGGGAAAAACTCTTGGGATTGGATCTTTTGGCAAGGTGAAAATTGCAGAACATGTATTGACTGGTCATAAGGTTGCAATCAAGATCCTTAATCGGCGCAAGATAAAGAGCATGGAAATGGAAGAAAAAGGTTTGTGTTATTTCTTATCAATAAATTTCAATAATCATCTAATTGTGGTTTTGGTATTAGATTTCCAATATTTGCAGCATTTTGCTTTGTTTTGTGAATATTGATCTGTAAGGTTCAAGAACTTTTGTATTTTCTAACCCTGTTATCCTTATATTCTAGTGGTGTGGAGTTTGAGGACAAATATTACTGTTTTCCTGATATAGAGTATACGAAATTTATGTTTTCTCCTTCTCAATCAATTATTAATTAAATATACTTATCATTTCTTTTCCCCCTTTATTTTTCAAAAACTGTTGCAGTGAGAAGAGAAATCAAAATCTTAAGATTATTCATGCATCCTCACATTATACGACTTTATGAAGTCATAGAAACTCCATCTGACATATATGTTGTTATGGAGTATGTGAAATCTGGAGAGCTCTTTGATTACATAGTAGAGAAGGGTAGGTTGCAGGAAGATGAAGCCCGTAATTTTTTTCAACAGGTAGGATTGTTTACTATTTTGTTTAGCTGAGAAGAAAACTTTGTCACGCATTATTCAAGCTAATTTCTGATTTTGGAAGCAGATAATCTCTGGTGTGGAGTACTGTCACAGAAATATGGTGGTTCATAGAGATTTGAAGCCTGAGAATTTACTTTTGGACTCCAAATGTAATGTCAAGATTGCTGATTTTGGCTTGAGCAACATCATGCGTGATGGTCACTTTCTCAAAACCAGTTGTGGAAGCCCTAATTATGCAGCTCCCGAGGTTTGAAATTCTTTGGTTTGTAATGAAATACACAATGATGACTATTGTTTTATTATTGTCGAGGACATGTGTCTGTGTGTTTATATTGTCTCTTGTGATTTGTATTTCTTGGCTATACTTTGTGATTTTTCACAGGTTATCTCCGGGAAATTGTATGCTGGACCTGAAGTGGATGTCTGGAGCTGTGGTGTAATTTTATATGCTCTTCTTTGTGGTACTCTTCCCTTTGATGATGAAAACATTCCCAATCTCTTCAAGAAGATAAAGGTATTATTGATGTTAATTTTATTATTTAATTAATATTACATAAATAGGTGTTTCCTGCTTCTTTATATTTTGAGTGTCAAAACTGCTCAGGCCTTGGATATGTGGCTAATTTTCCACGCGTTCAGTTCCTGCTTTTTATGTTTATTTCTGCTTTGTGCATTTTCTTTTTCCTTTGCCCATTTTTTAATCATTTTAATCTTCTGAAACTTTGCAAATGCACAGGTTGCAGTTTTGAGTTCTTTATATTAATGCCATAGGATTGTTTAAATTAAACATCGGTTGATTCATATTAATATAATTCATGTAGGGTGGGATATACACCCTTCCCAGTCATCTATCACCTGGTGCTAGGGATTTGATACCAGGGATGCTTGTGGTTGATCCTATGAGGAGAATGACCATACCTGAGATCCGTCAACACCCATGGTTCCAAGCTCGTCTTCCACGTTATTTAGCTGTGCCCCCACCAGATACATTGCAACAGGCCAAAAAGGTTTATTTTTATATCTTTATTTTTCATTCTCTTTTCCCCTCCATTTTCCCTCTTCTGTATATTATCAATGGTTCAAGAGAAATATAGTTGAAAACACTATTTTGAAAAGCCTGGTTGCAAACCTTGATTGACTTCACAAGTCTTAAGGGTTCTGGTATCTTTTCAGCTACTTTCTGTTTTCAAACTTTTGCACTTCACATTCATACACATTGGAAATTCTTATGTATATATTACTTGATATATTATAATCAGTTCAAATGATATCATGATTTGGTAGATTGATGAGGAGATCCTTCAGGAAGTGGTGAAGATGGGATTTGACAGGAATCAATTGGTTGAATCTCTTCGGAACAGGATACAAAATGAGGTTTGTGCCAATGGCTTTCTCCTTCTACATCTGCCAGATTATCTCTTCCATGCTTTCTCCTTCTACATCTGCCGGATTATCTCTTACTACCATTCATATATTTCAGGGTACTGTAGCATACTATTTGTTATTGGACAATCGATTCCGTGTTTCCAGTGGTTATCTTGGGGCTGAGTTTCAGGAGTCCATGGTGGGTTTCTTTAAGCGCTCCACCTCCTTCTATTTTAATATTTCCTTAGTAGTCTGTCTCTATTTTCTAATTAAGTCATTTAGCTCCGCTAATGATTCAGAAATAAGACATTTTTCTGATATTTGTGTATATTGTATGCCTATGCAAACTGGGCTGTATAAATGCTTGTGATATGAATGAGTATATGTTTGGCACCTCTGTGTTATGTTGGTGCAAGCGAGGATTATGGGAAGGGACAGCGGAAATTTGGGTAATGGATACTCCAACTGAAGGTCGCAATGGAAATGTGAGAAAAGGGGTGGAGGGATAGAGCTTTGTAAGAACTTTTTAACAAAGTGGGAAAGGGGGAGGGAAGAGTAGGGGAAGGGGAGGGGCAGGGTCAACTTGGGGTGGGAAACTAGCTCCTCAATGAGCTACTGGGGTCCTGGGTTTGGTTCCTGTAATATGAGTTTCATCACACTAATCTCAGTATTTTCTGTAATTTAAGTGAGGTTTCTATCATTTAACCATGACATTAAATACGCCTTTCTAGCCTGAATTTGGTTATTTGTGGATTTATAACAATGGAACCGTAGGTTACTTGATATTATATTTCTTCAGTTGTTTTCTTTTAAAACTGAATCCTATGCAAAACTCATTAATTTTTGGTTTATATTGTGATTGCTAGGATTCCAGTTTTAACCAAATGCACTCCAGTGAAGTTGCTTCTTCAGTTGTTGGACAACGCTTTCCAGGCTATATGGATTATCCAGGAGTAGGATCGAGGCCACAGTTCCCTGTTGAAAGGAAATGGGCCCTTGGTCTTCAGGTACGACAGTATCACTCATGCTGATGTTGCTGTTTGAGAGGAATTTGTTGGATGTCACTGTTTAATTTGTTATGTGTTGTATCCGGGCTATTGAATTTTATACAATTTATTTCCTCTCTGGATATGTGTACGCAAGATATTGAAGTTGTGAATAACTAACAAGTGTTTATAATTTATATCTAACGGCTGTCTGATTTTTTGTAGTAGTTATCATCTTAAAAAGTGTCGTTTGATGTCGTGTTGGTAGTTACTTTTGTTCATTATCTTGTGACAGTCTCGAGCCCATCCTAGAGAAATAATGACAGAGGTCCTTAAAGCTTTGCAAGAGTTAAATGTTTGTTGGAAGAAAATAGGACACTACAACATGAAGTGCAGGTGGGTTGCTGCCATTCCCGGTCATCACGAAGGAATGGTTAACAATAATGTGCATAGTAACCATTACTTTGCAGATGATTCCAACATTATTGAGAACGAAGCTGTTTCTACTACTTCAAACGTGGTCAAATTTGAAGTGCAGGTAATTTACCTTTAGAACCATAATGTTTTACATCATGTGATATAAAAAAAAAGAAAATTTCTATTATGGCATTAATAGTAACGGTTTTGCTCTGATGGTCGGATTAGTCTCACTTGCTAAATTAAAGCCACAGCTGAATCGCAAAAATAGAAAAACTGTAGCTAAAGAGTCTTACTATTTTCCTTTCCTCACGCTATGTTTAAATCATTGCTGTTTTTTGGCAGTGTTATATCCATCCATTGGGGGACGGAGATTGTCTTCTTAATAAACTAATTCTTCTGTTGTTATTGGGTTTCTGTATTTATTTTTCAGAATATTCTCTAATTCTCACATTCACTTTCTCAGCTTTACAAAACTCGGGAAGAAAAGTATCTGCTTGATCTTCAAAGGGTGCAGGGCCCACAGTTTCTTTTCTTGGATCTGTGTGCTGCTTTCCTTGCACAGCTTCGTGTCCTCTAGAGCAAAGAGCTTAGGATCACAAGAGACTTGAATATGCCTTGTGTTTTATGTGAATAAGCTTTCATTGTACATATAAGTATATTTTCTGTCCGAGCGAATCCTCCGGTACCCGTTTTTCTTTGGGTAAACATTATAATAAGCCAATCCTAAATATGGGATTTGCTTCATTAACAATGTTGTTCAACTAGTTGTTCCTATCTCTTGGTCATTTAAAAAAATTAGTCCCAACTGACAGTGATATGTATGATTTTCAACCAAGTGCTGTAAATGACTGTTCCTATTTGGAAGGGATGCCTAGGCTGCCTCTAACTTTTGCAGATTATCTCTTGTTATCCTATAAATCTAATTTCACATAACTCCTGTATGAATACTGTGACGATTGTGTTCATCTGTCGCGCCATTGCAGATTGCATACTAAGAATTTCAATTTTCCAGGATCACTTTGCGCTAGCATTTTAAAGGACTTTACTACTTGCACGCTAGCATTTTGAAGGACTTTAGTACTTGCACCCATGTGGGAAAGCTTTACATTGTCTATGGGGTCCGAGATATTATGGATTTACTGATTCATAATATTTAGATTTTATAATTTAGAATAATATTGTAGATCATTAGATCTGAGAGTGAAATAATTTAATTCAGAATATTTTTTAACCAGGTAACTAAGCAAAGACTTCTTAGTTATGTAATTCATAATTATTTATTTTCATTAAAGTTAAGCAATTTAGATTTGTTAATAATTCAAAAATGGATTCTGGATCTTGGAACTTTAGCTATATTTAATTTCATAAACTTGCCTGGTAAGATGAATATATCCCTCCAAATATCAAATCAAACTCTAATTTATCTTCATTAGGACACATAAAATATCTTCCCATATCGTTATAATTAACCAACAAAAAAAAAAGGTGAAAGGATATTACAAAAAAAGGTTAAATTAAAGATCTAAAAGGCAACGAAAAAAGTACTATTGTGATTGTGAGGAGGCTAAACGCTTTTATGACAAAGAATAATGTTTTAGACAAAATAATTATTGTTAGGAAAGTTAAATATGTTTTTAGTCATTTTACGTAATTATTTTTATTTTATTTTAAAGTTTAGATCACCCAGATATTTGTAATATGAAAATTATTAGAATATATCATTCTTTCATATGTGAAATTGATTCAATTTGAAGTTAAATTTATCAATCCATTGAAAATAATTATAGTGGATATCGTTTTGCAATAAAAACAACAACAAATCTTGAAAAAACTAATAATTTTTGAAAAAAATTAACAATTATTTAAAAAAATCATATTCAACTTTTATAAAAAAAAAGTGTCAGTAATATTTCTTTTTACACATATATTTAAAATAGTATACTACTCTCCCCTTTTGTGGCGTTATTTTAAAAGTTAACTGATTACCCCTGGAATGTAAAACTATTTTATATTGTCAGTGTATACCTTTTCTTCTTTTTATTTTCAATAAATAGTTTAATTTGATTATCTATATATGATTTTTAAAGTGATTAATGTAAAAGTCATAAATCATAATCTACATCACAATGCATAACCTTAATTAGAGAATGACTATGTTTATGAATCAACTGCACAAAATGTTTTTTTTGTTAATAAATGATCTTTGTACTGTCAAAAGTTTTTTTTTTAATAAATGATCTTTGTATCAAGCGAAAACAGTTTTAAAATATGTCGGTCTATGATATTGATCGAACAATATCAGAACGGTCCAGAACATATCGGTCCATGATATTGATCAAACAACATGGTTTAATTAAGATGTATATTAACCGTAATTAAATCGTACGAAAATTAGATAATACGCTAATTACAATACATGTCTTAATATAGGTCCAATAGTAAGGATGTCCATCAAATATTATAAAAGGCACAACAACCAAGATAAATCTATGTTATTATTACAATATTAATTATATCCAAATAACATACTTTATTTGAAGGTTAGATAAAAAATGGAAAAAAAAGTATGAAGACAATGAATCAATTATACAGATAGTAGTAATTACTTTTTGAAATATTGTTTTGGAGCTTATATAAACGGAACAAACAAGGAAGAAAATATGATAAGTGATGATGATTATATTAAAAATTAAAAAAATTAAAGATGCAGCTTCATTAGCAGGACATTTTTTTTTATATATTTGATGTATTTACATGATGAGATATGAGAAGTTATCTTATATATGATTTTTAAAGTGATTAAAGTAAAAGTCATAAGTCATAATGTACATAACAATGCATAACCTTAATTAGAGAATGACTATGTTTAAACTGAGGAAAATATTTTTTTTTAATAAATGATCTTTGTACCGCCAAAAGCGAAATTAGTCTCAAAATATGTAGGTCTATGATATTGATCAAACAATATCGGTCCATGATTTTGATCGATCAACATGGTTTTAAACATATTAATTAAAATCTTTATTAACAGTAATTAAATCGTACACAAATTTGTACGGAAATTAGATAGTATGCTAATTACAACATAAACAAGGAAAAAAAATGATAACTGATTATTATATTAAAAAAAATTTATACACAGTGAATGGCTAATGAAATAAATAACATATGAACTAAGAAAATAACTACACAGTATTTACTATAAAATATTTTTGATTTCATAAATCTGATGTACATAACATACATCAAAGTTACATATATGAATGAAAGCAATTGAATGGTAGCTAGTTAACACAAAAAATAGTAGGAAGATCAAGTGAATTCCATAGTAACAGTTCATCATCAATACTGGATGAAAAAGAGGGGGAAGAGCAATCCATGCCAACTGATGTTTGTGGCTCTTTCATATCCATTGCTTCTATGTATTCTTCATTCTTCTCAATACCCTCAATTTTGTTCTTGCTACAAGCCATCTTGAGGTTGGTTAGTTGATTAGAAATACAAACTCCACCTCTATTTTTGTTTCCTGATTCAAGTTTCAACTTCAAACATTCAGGTATTCCATTGAAGGCATAGAGGGAAGCTGAAGACTTCCTCTCATATTTCATTCTCTTCATGACTTCTCTAAGGATTGAAGGCTCATCACCATAGTTCTCAGGCTCCAACTGCTCCTCAATCTCTTCAGTAATCTCAAAAAGTGAATAATGGTAACTGGATGGAACAACATTGTCCAGGAACTGAAAATCCTGAGTACTCAAATCAGTTCCTTCTTCACTGTCTTCCTTTATATCAGCACTTGATGTTTGTGTCACACTGTTGAAGTCAAATTCCATTTCCATTTCTTTTTCTTTTTCCCTGCAATCATCATTTTCATTCAAACATGATTCAAGACTACTTGTGATGCAATCAATCTGTGCACTATCATTACTAAACTCATTGTTGTTTGTGCTGTAATCTTCAGAGTCATTAAGGAAATCTGAGAATTGATCCAATGTGAAATATGTTGACTCAGCTCCACATACATCTTCTTGTTGGCTTTGTTGCTGGTTGATTGAAAGAGATGTGGAGGAGGAAGATGAAGAAAGAGTGCAAGGGTTTGTTCTAGTGTTATTATTCCTTGCTTTGAGCCTTTGAAGGAGGAGATTGGTAATCTTTGAGGGAAGAGCAGGAGTTGAGGAAGATTGAGAAGTAGGCCAGAAGTTTGTTCTAGTGTTGGCACCTCGAAGAAGGCAAGCAGCCTCATCATAGGCTCTTGCAGCTTCCTCAGCTGTATCAAAGGTGCCTAACCACACTCTTATCTTCTGAATCGTATCCTTTATCTCAGCTACCCATCTTCCTGAAGGCCTTTGTCTCACCCCAACAAATCTCTTCCTCAATCTCCTGCCACTTCCTAGTGCAGCAGCTTCCTTCATCACCTCATCCCAGGCCATGGTTTCCTCTGATGGATTTCTCTCTTCAACTTCTTCACAAACCTTTCTCTTCCTTGCCATTTTCCTCTCACAAGTTACACTTCTTGGTTTTCTTACGGTTCTAAGTGGTCCTTTCAAGGTAAACGAGCTTGGTTTTGCTGTGATTTTTTAGTGCTTGTTTAGGCTTTTATAAAGAGGGGAAGTGTAGTGAGTGAAACCTTGGAATAGTTCAGTTTTTAGAGGGGAACAGGTCACACACTGATATTGGCTCCATTTGTTTGTTTCTGTATAATTTAGGCATTATACTGAACATTTGGCAGGTGCTCAGACTTTGTAATTGGTGCAAGCTGGTTGGATCTGGATAAAGGGTATTAGGATTTCACTTTCTGTGAACATATCTAAGAATTTAAATATGTTTTGTGCTACAGTGCTACCTTGAATTGGTCAGTGCTACATATTAAAAAAATACTTGATTTAGTATTTGTTTTAAGATTATGATTTTCACTCTGTCCATGATTTGCTCTTTCTTGCAAATTTTTCTAGGGATCAAGGAGATTTGAGACACAACTATATCAACTAATAGTAAGTAAATCTATTCAAATGATTTTACAATGTTGTGTCATCAAACTTTGATTGATCAATAGAAAGTATTCATGGTTTGTTTACCTTAAACACTTGTAAGGAACAGAGTAAAACTTTTTCAGGATAAATTTTGGTCCATTTGGACTTATTTTATTTGTCTTGACTCAGCAAAAATAAAAATGGTCTTAACTTAATATAAACTGAAACAAATATGAAAGTTGACAATAAAACAAACACACAAAATGAATGCAAATGATAAAGTTTGAAGCACATTTGGAGGGTATTGTTCTACCCACATAACAAAGAAAGTTGTCATTGTCATATTTTTATAAAAATAAAAAATCACGATATTTGTGCTGATATATTTATATCATTCTTCTCATGTTTTAAAGCGAACTTGTCACAGTAAGATATGAGATGGTATCTAATAATTAACGTAAAATGTCTAATTTTAACAAATAAAAAAATGAATTTATTTCATCTTCCTATGATGCATAAGTTATAATAGATTGAAAAAATATTTCATAAACGCTTTTTTCAAATAGAAAAATAAAAAAATAAAAAATAAAAAAAACTCTCTTATATTATTCAAATTTTAATTTTTTAATAAACAAATTTAACTTGTTAGGAGTATCTTTTCAAAAAAAAAATTCTAAATTTTTTACAGAGATTACACCTTTGATATTTCTATTATCCATTGTTTTTCGAATTCAATCTATTTAATTATTTGCTTGCGATTTGGTCTGTGGCGTGTAACTTTAATTAATCTATTAATTTGACATCTAATAGTTTTTTTAAATGTTGATGTGACATTTGAGAATCAATGTGAATGTATAATAGTATCGTTTTAGCATATTTTGTCAAATATTGGATCTATATTTATTTTATGCATAAATTAATTTTAAAAAAACTCTTAGTTTTTACAAAAGTTAATATTTAACTATACAATAAAAAAGGTATGAAAAAAAAAATTATGCAAAAAATTAATTTTAGTTAATGAACAACTTTTTTGTTTCATTAGTATTGTGTATAGACAAGTTTTTCCCAAATGAGTGGCAACAATATTTCATGCAAATATGAAGAGGACATGCAATTACTTACACAGGATAATGAAATATAAACTGAAAGAAAGTCAGAAGTTGAAGGTACATTGTCTTATACCAGCATCACAAACCATCTGTTAAACTCTACATTGTTACTTAAAGTGAAGCCATAAGAAGCTAATTATGAACTTAAACTTCTGAGTTATTAAGTAGAGGAAGCCTGTGGCTATTACCACCCCTTCCTGAATATTTGATTGGCATCAAAGCTGGATCATTATATGCAATGGCTAACTTGTCATAAAATTCAGACATGTTAGGCTCATTTTGGTCTTCTCTGTCCTTCTTGATCAAACACTGCATGCAGGAGACTTAGCTTCATCAGATTGCAAAAAAGGGAACACAACTCATAATTAAAAAAGAATAATCATCTGTAACAATGTTAAGAATGGAAAGTTAAATGCTTAGCAGGGCATGCAAAAAGTGCATTAGTAATAATCATAACTTCACAACTAAAGGAAATGAACAACATACAGAGATAGTAATCAACAAAAGAAAAAGTAAAATGAAATAGAATGAGTTGTCAACAACCACCATACTTCGGTAGGAAAAGCCTTGAAAATAGGAAAGAACCGTTTCCTGCAATACTCATTGAATAGAAGTGTGAGAATAGGAAGAGGCAGAATCAAGGCAGATGCCAGTGGAAGCTTCTTCTGCCCGAATATCCCAATTACTATAATGTGCATCAGAATCAATGAAAAAATTGTGCAGTTGTGCACTGTAGGCCAAAACTCTCCTCCAGTGTGGTACTTTGCCACATAAACATTTAAGAGCTGTCACAGAAACACAAATTTAAGATATTATAAGAGCTTTAGTAATCACATGGGAAACAAATGATTGGCATTTTTTCAAAGTCACAGAAACCCTCTAACAATTACAAGTTCAAAAAATGGTGTTCAGAGTTGCCATAGAGTTAGACCATATGTGACAAAAAAATTGTGATAATTTGATAACACTTATATTTGCATCTCAAATCGTCTTAAGTTTGCAAAGTGCTCACTTTTAAATATATATTATACGAGAAATCAGGAAGATAAAAGTGTATATGGAAAGAGGAAAACAAAAACAATTTGCAAACCTGGTTTCGATAAATGATGTATCCCAAGCAAAAGTAGACTAAGAGAAATGGAAGTATTAGAGGAGCAAGGACGAAGTATGTAACACCAAGAAGATCAAAGAAAAGAATCCTGGGAATTTCCCTGTGGTAAGGAATTGATGGTGCCTCAAAATCATCAGTGTCACTATCTCCAACAAAAATTATATTAATATAGTTGTAAAGAAGGGGAATCAATTGAAAGAGTTCTGATGCTATGTTAGTCCATCCGAATGTCACAACATATGCTATGAAGAATGATGCCTGCACCAGATATGTAGTACAAAATTATGAACATCTTAAAGCACAACATATGAAGCATTTTCCTCACAGCATCAACAAATAAGCCTAAATTTTCATTTCAAGGAAAAGTATTCCCTCAATATGGTGAGATCTATAGAAAATATTGCAGAAGTTTGTTTAGTTTGTGAAACAAGTAATTGTTCTCACCTGTGCTGGTACAGCTTCAGCTAGTACTCTGGGAAACTCTTTGGGCTCGAGAAAGACAGTCAATCGATAGAAAACTGACCCTGATAATACATTTGTAAAGAAAATGTTCCATATAGTGAACCATAATACTTTAGTGCATGCACTTTTTTGTATCTGACTCCATGATATGCATCCTTGCAAGGATGAAAGCATAATCATAATAGGTGGCACAAAGGACAGAAACATCTGAAGAATCAGAATAGGAAGGTATCCTGTTATAACTTGGGTGACAATTGCCCTGCAACAAGCAGACAGAGGAAGCTCTACTTTAGTTGCCATTCCAAACAATTACTGTTTCTCATAAAAAAGACAAACCATTCTTGCAACTTACAAGCCGTCAAAGTGGAATCAAAATCCTTAAAATTTCATTATACATCCAATTGTGCAACTTGGTACGCGCACTGATACTAGTTCACAAAATCCACCTATCTAATCCAATAAACCTTTTACACCCTCCTCTCAGATAAGTTTATTTCTTCCTCACCTTTATACTTTCTTTTACTACTCTTATAATGTAAAAAATATCATCATAATATATTTAGAATATATTTTCGATTATATAATTTAGAATATTCAGATTACATGGTCCTTTATAGATTACATAGTCTAAAACAAGATTAGATTGTATAATTCTAAATTGTAAGATTACATTTCCTACTTACGTTCTCAATATGCATTTCAGAGCAGGGAACATGGTTTCCAACTGCTCAAGATGGCTAAGACCTTGTACTAGAGCAACTGGGATTAAAAATAGAATTGTAAGAACATTGCAGGCAACATAAGCCACCAGCTTGCTGATCCATCTTCTAATGAATGTGACAGAAAAGAAAGGCCAATAAACATCTTGAGGCTCTGGAGCTTGCTCAGTAATCCAGTGTGTAGGGTTGACACTTCCTTGAATGTTTAGAGCTATTGCAGCACCAAATCGTGACTTAAATGAGACAAAGGCAGCAGGAACTTCCTTTTAAATTGAAAGAGTTGTTAAAAAGTGCATATATATTAGATATTCAATTTAACCATGAAAATTTATATCTACTGCAGGATAGAATATTTAGATACAAAAGCTTTTTATAACGGATATCTACTATTCAACCGATAGGTTAAGGAGAAAACAAAGGTTGATCAAAACCAAGCCTGATTACATGAGTCACAAGACTGATTTATTTTTATTGGTCTGAGTTTGACATTGAGTAATAAATGGGTACATCAAGTCTTATTTCCAATAAAACAAAGAAAATTTCAGTTTGGCATGTGGTTGACAGTATTGGAATTCATTGTTCCATGCTCAAACCAAATGCATCTTTAATGCTTCTTTTTGTTTTTATTTTCTTCTAGACAAATTTGTGCCAAATGATTTATTTATACAGTTGACTCTACTTCTCCCTATATGATGCAAGTTTTTCCCACTCCTTTGATTTTCTTTCTGTCCACATTGAGGTTTTACTATTTAAGAGAGACTAAATCTTAAGGTAGAATCATAATTCCTGTGGTGTAAGCATACAATAAATCAAGTGTCTATTTATTGGTCAACAAGACCAAGCAAAATGTGTAACATCAATCCATAGAAAAGTCGGTTTAGACACCTTCATTCTTGTATTTCCTTTTTTCCTTATTCATATTTTATTTCTCCAATCTAATTTAATATAGATCTTCAATTGGAGTTGTACAGATGTTGTGTTGGTGTTAAAAAGATATGTAAGAATGAACAGAATCAATTATGAACAACACAATTTGGGTAATATTTTCACTTACTGATGATTTTATGTAAATTGATTATTTAATGAAAATTATCACCAATTATTTGCTTTATTCTCATATAGGGTGTAAACCACACTACATATTAAACAACCCTAAAAAATTAAGTATTACTTAAGTCCTGAAGGCTATTAATAGATATGATAGATAAATTACCTTTCCTGCCACTGAACACTGTTCTATTCTCACATTGTCTGCAATGTCTCCCAATGTCTTTTCATAATGATCTAACATATCAACTTTATGCCCAAAAAGTCCCAAACATCCATCACGCCTTTGCCGTTGAGGAGTATTGTCTTTATTCAGTTGGGTAAGCCTTTTGTACAGTCTCTCTGCATCTGTCTGTGAGGAATATAGTTTAATAAGAAACGAGTATAATATAGACCTACAGGCAATATTGAAAAAAAGAACTGAAGTTAGATACAATACAACTATACATTTCTAAGAGCATCCACACTTTGGTTTCTTATTCCCATTGGAGATCTCTAAGAAGTTCAAAACTTTACAGTAAAAAATATTTAAATCCAGACCCACCATCATCCCTCTGCCTCCAAAAAGAGAGAATTCTTGGCCTCTCTGGCTTTCAGCTCATTGGTGTTCACAGGAAGTTTAGAATGGTATGAACTCACTAGCTGTTATTTTATTCGGTTTTTCTGTTCTCGTGTTTGCTTTTAATTTTAGGAATGTTCCTGATTTCCGACCATATTTCTTTTTCTCTTAATGGATTGTAGATATTGAGAAGACATATATACTTTAAGTATTTAAGTATTAAGAAGTGGACTTTAAGTCTAATTCAAACTCATAAAATCGGTGGCCTGATAAGTCCAACAAACAATTCATAGGATCAAATCGAAATGGCTCTGATACTATATTAAGAACTGGACTTTAAACCTAACTTGACCTCATAAAACCAGCTTATAAGGTGAGGTTTGCACCTACTTATATACTATGAAATATTCTAATTTCTAGTCCATATAAGATCTCCAGATCAAGAATTTGAGTTAACAATAGACAACTTAAAAAACAAAATTAAGCAAATGTCAAGAGAAACTATTTAAACCAATTAAAGCTCCATGAAACTGCTTACAACTAGAATTTGAAGTTTACTGCTTCGACGAACAACCGCATGTGAATGATAAGTAGAAGGGTGATACTCCTGGAAGAAGTGCTCAACAATATCGCTACAATTGCTTCCAACTGGAACAGGAATACCTCTTACTAATATACTAAAGTGATGAGGCTCAGGCTTGGATGAATAGAAACAAGCAATTCTTTTTGATGAAATATACTCATACTCCTGCATATGGCAATAAACATCAAGCATGAAATTCAATCACTGTATTTTTGTCAAAGCTGGAAAAATCATGTGCATGTAGAAAGCAATTTGAACAAAAACTACTTACATAATAAAGAAGAATGCAGACAACTCCAGTGAAGACATATGCGGCACAAAAGTGAATCCATAACCTTGCGAAAGGCCAAATCTAGCGATCAGAGTTACCATGTTATGATATAGATAAAAATCATTAGCACTCATGAGGAAATCTTTTCATTCTCACAAATGGTGTAATTACAACAAACAAATATATTTTTGTCACAAGTGCTAGGATGAACTTGCATATTTTGGGGAAGAAAAATAGTAACTAAAAACAAGGACTACCCAATATAAATGCATGACAGTGGTAAATCAGAACTTCCTCTTCCATTCATACAGGGAACAGAGTGATCAGATGAAGAGTTGAAACCACAATGGTATACCTTTAATGGAGAAATGAAAAAGGGAATGAGAGGCTAACTATTGAATGCAGCCAGCAACCTGATGGAGAGGTGAACCATCTAGTAATATGTTATAATACTACATGATAAAATCAACACATAATGGTATGAGATTACATAAACCGAATTCTCTTGACATACCCAGAAGTTTTCCCCTTCCAGCGTTTAGTGATAAGATGAATGGATCAATCCTATTTTCTTATAAAGATTTCTTTCTAACACTTTAGCCAAAACAAATTTTTAAAATATTTTGTAGTGGACTTTCATGGTGCTGGAACTCTAAAACATCAAGTAGGTTTCTTTCTGGACCAGTCTTCACCCTATTGGACAGTCTTCCTTAAAGTTAGCAGACTGTACACAATAGATGTGACGAGTCTATGAAATAGTTAAAATGTTGATATCTTTCAATTCATAACTAGGCAACTAAAAGCAAGATTATCTATTTATGCCAAGTGAGAAGGATTTTTCTAAGTCTCAAACATACATCGAAGCATTGTATACAACCAGCAGCAAGTTAAAAGAACATAATCCATAAGATTGTCTTCATAACACAGTCAGTAAATGATCATTTTAGGTAAAACATCCACAGCTGGTTTTATACCTTTTAAGCACTTCAATCCCACCATGCAAGTGAAAAAGTAAAAGAAGAGTATACTTTGGTCTAATTCACGTAAGCATGATGAAAAAAATAGCATATGTTGTTGCTTCAATTCTACTCATCACAAAACACATCCCAATATTTCATATAAACGTAGAATAAACTTTACATATATGAGATTCATCAATCAAAGAAACGAGACTTCTTAAATTTGATGTTGAAATAAAAATATTAAGTTAATAATTCATATAGTGCTGATATTTATAAGAAATAATAATACCTAAAGAGTTAAGACCATCTTGATCAATAATATTCACCTGTTTGAACCATTGTTGACATTTGAAATACTGAAGGAATCCAAAGATTTGTTTTGAAAATCAGATTCATCACGAAGCTGACTCCCCATACAATTAATTGGAAGAAGAATGAGTAGCCCCACAATTCCACCAAAAGTAAATATTTTTAAACTGCACAATGTACAAAGAGGAAAAACATTAGTAAGCAAAAGAAGTGATCATGTTTTGACAGCAGGACGTTTTATACTCTTTTGGACTGTGTTCATGTTTCTTAGCACAAATATTTTTTGTAACAGGGTTGGAACATGTTTAAATGTTTCAATTAATTCTTTCATTTCTTGCCGATAAAAAAACAAAAAAGTATCCCTTCAAAAACATACAACATGCTGACAGAAAATTGAAAGACCAGTATATATTTTGAAGAAATGTTGATATAAAAGTAGTCAGAGAGACAGTGATCACTAATAAAATTTAGTCTGAGTTAACTAATGAATACACATTTGAATTAAATTTACTACAACAAAGGGAATCCAGTTCTGATGCAGAAACCACATATACATGTTTACCTTTATGTATGAACTTGCATAAACATGATATTGGAATGTCCATCAGAATTAGTAAAAGAGGCTTGGTTAGCCAATATAATGAGTTTTAAAAAAATGACATGAAAGTTCTTTAAATCTAGTCATTTGAATAATTTAAATCACCTGAAGACAAATATGCGCATAAAGACAAAAGCGTCTAAGCCAGCAGTTGATAAAAATTCTTCTTCAGTGGTCTCCCATGCTTCTCTGGCCCAATCAGTAGTAGCTAATAAACGTTCCAAGTTAGATTGACCACCCTCTTGACGTTTTCTTTCAAAAACTAAGCGTGGAGCATAGACACTAAGATTACAAGGTTGTTTCCTCAATATAGAGTAGAGGGTGAAAAATATAAAACATAGCCCAAGGTTAATTCCAACTGAAGTTAGAAGAGCAGCAAGAATCATTATTGAAATCTGCTTCAAAACCAGCAGATCAACTCTGTGTAACTCACAACACAACACCAGTCGTGACTCCTGAAATCAAATAAATGGAACTCTCAATAGTTGAATCGTAACAAGGGATGCACGTCCAGATTATCTCTTTGAACAAAATCACCTCAAAAAATAAGGACGAAAAAAAACTGTGACTTGGAAAAAATTTAAGAATATTGGCCATTGAAATGCACTATGAGCTAAAGGATATTGAGCTTTCCACACAATAAACGAAGTGCATAACATGCATACGAGGACTACAAACCCCATTGTCCTTCTGCTGTTAAAACTTAGATAGTAGAGAACATTATGATGGTATAGATGAAGTTTTGGACTTTCAAAAGTTATAAGTATTATATAGCCTTAACGTTTATACTAATGTCTGATGCTAATTATACAAGTTCAAAATAGAGTATATAAGTGGAGGGTAGCCTCCACCTATACTCAAATTCAAATTCCAATAATGTTCTTATATTGCATCAGCCATCACCAACATTTTTTAGTCTATACACATGTATACAGCCAATGCAATGGACTGATTAATTATTAAACTTTACTGGTATCTTGCACACAATCGTTCAATTATTAAATTGAAAATCTAGAAACAAAAACTTTGAGACATTCTAAGTCTATAGGAAAACACTATACAATTGTGACTCAGTGAGCATTATAGGTTACCTTACACCCAGAAGAAAGTTTATCATTTCACAAACCACAAGAACTCCATTAAGGGTACAAATCTTCGTCAAGTGCAATCTTAAAGACTTTCCATTAATTTACATCCATTAATTCAACATGAAGAAAGAACTGTATAAGGTTGATACAAGATAGCGGCTCCAGATTTCAAAAGGTCTGCCAGATTATTCACATATCACAAAACAGATCTACACCAAAAGATTTCTTTATACAATTTCTAACAAAACATCCTGTAACCATACATCATGCAAGGATATGTTGCTTTGCAAATTTTTGTTAGTTATGTTATGATAACAACCAATTAGGTAGATTTCATATTAAAACAAAATGATATATGTATGAAGTATGGACCAAATGATAGAAATTGAAGAGTTTGTGGAAAGAGAGAAACCTGGCTATGAAAGCATCACTGAGTAGAGTTGCGGGAAAGATTCATGATACAAATGCAAGGAAGGAATTTGTGTATATGTGAATATGAACAACAATAAGAACAACATGGTACCCGACAAAAAAAAACAAAATAAACTACCGATCAAGTTTGCTCTCCCGCCTTTTTTGGTGGCGATGATGAAACCCCACAGAAACATCCACTTGTCAATGCCTGGTTTGTTTTGCATTGGAATCTTATATTTTTCTTGAACCCAAATGAACATTGCTTCAAGGCTTTTGAGACTACGTGTTCCAGAGGACATGCGAAAGTTCCTTAAAGCCATATTCGTTCGTGGACAATAGTGTTTTTGGGATAAGTTTAATATTCATGCAACAGTGGGAGTCTAAAGATGGTTAAATTATATTTATTTTATTTTAAGATTTATTTTGATTTTGTATCTTAAAAAATAACTTACTTTGATTATTTATCTTTTGAATTCAGCTCAATGATTATTATGAAATAGTAATTAATTTCAACTCTAAAGCACTATTTGAATTTAACTTGTTCGAAATTATATATTTTATAATGTGAGGGATTTATATATCAAAATTAATACACATAAAACAAATTACGATTTCCAAGTAAAATAGAATCATATTAAATATAAATAAAATCTTAAAAATATTTTTTTTATTAAAAATATAATATTTAAAATTATCTTATTTATATTAAATAGTCAATATACTACTTAATTAATTAAAAATATAAAGAATTAATCCTTTTAATTTGAATTTTTTTCTGAAATATGTTATTTAATAATGTTCATTTTAAATTAACCATACATAATATTAAATACTAAAAAAAATGTAAAAAATAGACAATGGTTCCAATATTCCTTTAATAGTACTTAAAAATTAAACAATATAATAATAATAATAATAATAATAATAATAATAATACTGAAAAAATATAGTGCAGCCACAAATATTATTCCATAACAGGTGTTATCTACGCAAGTGTCCACGTACACAATCCACGTCAGTCCCATAAAAAAAACATGCAAAGCTGCCACATCATCATCGTTCTACTTCTCTTCATATCCTTCTCCTTTCCTCAGAAACCAATAAACCAACACACTCTGCTCCTAACTTTCTCACGTTTTCCACTCAAATTTCAGGTAACCTCTGCATCAATCCTTAATTTCATCAATCTGTCTTTCAGTCTAGTTAAGTAAATCTTCTTGTTCCTATCAGAAGGTTCTGGATTCTCTTCTTGTTTTCTAAATTGGGTAATTTTTTAATGACATTGAAATTTGATTGTTCAAAGGAGGTTGCAGAGAATGAGTAACGAGTTGGAGGGGTATGAGCGTAAATACTGCCAGCTTTCAGCAAATCTATCAAAAGCATGCGTTGAAGCTGCTGCTACTCATGGAGGTACTTAAGATTCATTTTCATCATTGCTATTTTGATTACATATATTGTTACATACATTGGTTTTTTTTTTTTGTAAAAATATTTATAGTTATAATTAGTAAGTATTGCAATGTTTTAATTAAATAGTCCATAGAGATAATTGAACTAAATCAAAGCACAATCTTTGTGTCTATAGGCATGATGTTTTCAAATTCAACTCAAATTTAAGTAATTGAATTTAGAGAAAATATATTTACTTTATGGATCTTATTTTGGTCAAGATTTCTAATAGTTTATGTTTAACTATTATGAAATTTAGGAGTGTTTTTTTAGATATTTTTTTGGGAGAAGTTTGACCTGGTCTTTTTCAATTATCATAATTGGAATGAACTCACGATTTTCTAATATGCTTAATCTAAGTATAATGAATGAGATTGTGTTCTCATAATATCAACGTTTATTTTTTATAAAAACAATTATGACATTGTGGAAGGGTGAATTTACAAATAATTAACATATTTTAAAGAAAAAAACATTTTTTGTTCAGAAGGATATCAATTGATATCTTTTGTTTTAGATAAGGAAATAACATAGATTATGTCATGGAATTATAGTTTCGTGCAACTTGCAAATGAATTAGATATTTATTTGGCTAAATCAATGTGTTAAATTATGAACAAGGTTTGGTGTCTCTTTGAATAAAAATAAATAAATAAACATGTCCTTACTAAGATATTTTGTAAATAAAAAAAAATAGTAAGGAATCTTTATTCCTAGAAAAATGGCAACATTAGCTTTTAAAAGATTGAAAGCCACTAATTCAACAAAGTTGTAATTTGTCTTACTTAAATTACTATTATTTCGACTTAAGTTATACTTAAAATAAGATAATTACCACTTTTAACTTCAATTTAGCTTCTATTTAATTAAAATACTGTTTTTGTTTAAATTCTAACGGGTAATACAATTTTAATATTAATGTTACATACTTTAAAATTAAGTTTAAATGACCCAATCTAAACAGCTAATTAATCTTCTTCTTGCTAATAGGTATTATAGTTCTTTCAAACTCATTTTTCTTTATCCTTGATGCCCCCTCATTTTTTATCATCTTGTTAATTGACAGGTGCATTAATTGTTTTCTGATATAGTGATCATATACTAATGGCGCATTCAAGAAAATTCAATGGATTTTAAATTATTTCATCTTACTGCTGTCTTAACTTCAAAATGACAACAAAATTGATCAAGATGAAAGAAATAATTGAAACTTATGATTTCATTGTATAGCAATGTATGCGTGTTATATACATACATGTATATATACACATACATGTATATATACACATATATGTATATATACATATATATATACATACACACACATATACCTTTTTATATGGTAATATGCACTATATATGCATATATATTTTTTAAACTTGTATATTCCTATTCAATCTGCAGAGCTAAAGAAACAAAAAGTTTCAGAAATAAAGGAGGGAATTGAGGAGGCAGAAGCTTTGGTATCCTCATCACTTTGTATTCTTTTGGTTAGAAAAGCTTCCTTTATTTCCTCTCTATTCTGGCTTTCTGATAAGTTGGTGCTTGTGAATTTGTAGATTCGAAAAATGGACCTTGTGGCAAGAAGTTTCCACTCAGATTTTAAGGCTGTGCTTCTTGCTAAGGTGAGGGAGTACAAAGCAGATCTGAACCACATTAAAGGAGAAGTGAAGAAAATTGTATCTGGTGTGTTAAACCCTTCTGCACGGGATGAGTTGTTAGAATCGAACACAACAAATGTTATGAAGGTATATTTTTAAGTTAACATCTGTTACAGATGTTAAAGGTTAATCCACTGTCTTGTTTAACCACAATGAGGCAACAATTTGGTCCTCCTTTTCCTTTATGGTTATGTTTATGCACTAATTGGTTAAGTAGTGGCTACTGTTGCTAATGTGTTTCCTGTGAAAAGAACAAGTTGTGTTTTCCCCATCTTCTAGTGAAGCATATTCAAGTAAAACAACAACAAAAAATACAAACTTATTTTAAGGGCATGTATAAAATTTACTGTCCGGAAATATTATTAAACCTTTAAGAACAGTTGTCACGGATTGTTTTTGCTAATTTTGTGGATTGTATTGAAAATTTTAAGTAAAGAATAAAACTTTGGATGCATATTGATGTATGTTAATTTAAATTAGATTAGAACAGAGATGTGTCAGATATTCTAATAAAATTAATCTTATGATTGGTAAAACTTAATTAGAAAACATTAAGGATTATGAAGTTATCATATGATGACTGATGGTAAATATACCATTTTGCTACTAAGCATAATTAAATCACAGAGATAACTTCATCCACTATGGTAGTTATGGATGGAGAGGGAGATTTAGGTTAAATTAAAATTGTCATCTTTACAAAAAAATGGTGATAATTTCTGTCCTAGAGTGGAAAATAACATTTTAACTGGTTGATAAGTGATAGTAGATTTTGAGATTGATTAAGGGGATTCAATCTGAACACTCATGTTTCTTGGAACGACACCACCAATCTGATACTTATTGCTACTATGAATGCAATAGGCATCAACTGATCACAGAGAAAGATTAATGACATCAACAGAAAGGTTGAACAGGTCTAGTGACGGAATTAAGGACAGTAGAAGAACAATGTTGGAAACAGAAGATGTGGGCGTTATGATTCTTCAAGATCTGCATTCCCAGAGACAATCTCTGCTGCATGCACATCACACGGTAACTCTCCCTCTTGCTTTAACCTTTTTTTTGTTTTCTTTTAGTAACAAGATGCTTTTCAAAATTTACTTTCATATAGTGGTAAATTACAATTTTTGATATGCAGCATTTATTTGGATTGTACCCTTTAGACTTTTTAGTATTGCGATAAATCGCTTGTCAGAATTTATGTTCTTGCCAACTCTAATCTACATATGTAGATTGTGTTTGTCTTTTATTAACTTTCTGCACATAGGTTTTGTATTCGCACTTCAACCACTGATGGCTGTATACCCTCATGCAGCTTCATGGAGTGGATGATAACATAGGCAAGAGCAAGAAATTTTTGTCTAACATATCAACAAGGATGAACAGGAACAAGTGTATTATCAGCACCGTTGTTGTGGTCCTGATAGTTGTTATCACCTTGATTCTGTACTTCAAGCTTTCTTAGTAGCCAATACCAGACCATTACTCTTTTAATCATAGACAGTCCATTCTCAAATTTCTACTATTACAAGTTTATTGACAGCGGTAACATAATCAACCTAACATTAGTGGTAGAATGACACATTTAGGAAATGAGAAACTCCAAGAAAGGTGTTTCCCTTAGTTTCCTAAATTAATAAATCTGTTCTACTCTAGCTCTTTGTTTGTTACCAACAGAATTGTGAAAAATTATGAAGTTATTCCCACCCATTGTCCTATTTTACAGCTTAATAATACACCTAGATATTAATACTTTGTGCTGTTTAATTTGAGCCGAATAAGTAAAATAAGATCGAATAAATTAAAAAACTATCATGTATGAACTGATTAAAACTAACTGCAAACCAAGTTAAACCATGCTAACTCAAATAGTACTTGGTTCACCCAATGTACTGACCAGATAATCATCCGAACTCAAATAACCGATGTGTGCTTATGGTTGAATTGGTTCTGATCTGATGCCCATTTTCTGGCCTGAATCGATTTTGGAAAATATTTAAAAACAACTCAATCTGAGTCTGAAACTAGAGTCTCAAGAACGAATTCCTACAATGGCAACCACTAAAGCACATCTATATTTTGCATGTGAAAGACTTTCTATTTATTACACATTCACACAACTCTTTAATGAAGGAAATATAACCTCTTCGGAGAAACGCATCATCTATCACGTCAGACGGATGCAAACAAGGCATATTTTCTTAAGCGAACAAACAAAATATTTTATGCGTGCAAACTGTGTATGGCCGTTTGGAACATTCTCATCAAGGGTCCTTACTAATTTTCATGCAGAGTATGGAATTCTGAGGGCCATCTTTTGAGCAAGCCAAGGTTTCTCTGGTTCTGGATCGATGAAAAGATGTGTGAGGAACTGCAAAGCTTCTTCATCCAACAATTCTCTACACCATGTTACTCGCTTCGGTGGAGAGCAACCAGGTCCAAAACACCTATAGTTATGATAAAATTACTTCAAACTCATTTAACTCAGCATACAAATTTTGCATTTTAAGGCAAGTAAAAAGTGTTTCCATCAGCATATTCATGGTGTCAGCACAACACATCACATTCTTTATTCAAATCAAACTCCTTAATTTTGAATCTTCGGCCAACATGAAGCAGTTCACTATCTCAATATGATCTACATTTATACATTATAATGGTTACAGTATCCTACAACTGTTTGATACCCTGCAAAGCATAAACAATGTAAAATGGAATGTGACATGAACTACCTGTATTCATAAAAGCAAGCACTTCTCTCATTCTCCATTTTCCCCCAGTTATCCCAGCCAACATGTTTTATACACTGATCCATGTAAGTGTATGCAAAGACCACCCTTCCAAAAGGGCCCCACGGTCGCCCAAGATATGCATAAGAATTTCCTCCATTACCTGTAATAACGCATCTGCAATGGCAACAAAGACCACTCGGGTAAAATACTTATGAGGAATCAAATGGTCCAGAATATTTATATATTTAAGGATTTCTTGAATAGAGAGATCTGCAGCCAATGAATTACAGAAAGTACTGGCCATACATGATTTTACTTGTAAACCAATTGAAAAAGAAATATGGGAACATAAAATATATTAATATCATAGTTCATAACAAGTATTCATAGAGTAAGTTCCAAGTCTCAAAGGACTTCCAAGCCTGGAACAGTAAAATGCAGTTATGTAGATTTATAGAAACAACAAGGCAGAAATGATACTGATTCATGAATTAAATTGCTTAAAAAGACCTTATGAGTTAAACCATTCCTATTAATCAATCATAAGCCTAGGGAGATAGACCCTTGTGAAAGACAGGGTATCTTGTTAATCACCTGTGCCGTTCGGTCACGATCGGGTCGAAACCGATCGTGTGGATCGGGTCTTTTCGGTCCAATGAGTCGGGACCAATAGACAGAATAAGGTTGGGTTTGGCAGATAATGGGTACTTTGAATGTTACGCGGATTTAATAACGAAAAAACATAAACTACGAATATAACTGCACTGTTCGGTTTAAACAGGCTTTTGTACCAGTTGGATTGGGTATGGTAAGTCGGGTCGAGTTACCAAAAGTTCAAAGGAAGTACTTAATATTTGATTCGTCTATATAAGTTAATTATGATTTCTTTTTCCGCACAAAATTAGCAGAAACATAATCAGAGACGATACTTAGTAGATCATCACTCCTGAATAACTGGGGATATACCGACAGTTTAAAATGTTGTTACAATCTCATGAGAAAGGATCTACACAAGTGCTATAAAAGGGGTCCTGAGATCCCGAACAAAAGTAAGTATTATTTTATGTAATAAATACTACACTGATATTTTATACTTTTTCCACTGCCTTTATCGTCGGAGTCTTGTCAACAGGTGAAACTCTCCTCATCACATAGTGATCCACTGGTGCCCAGAAAGCTACCGTCATGAAGGACTAACCCGGAGACCACCTCTAAGATCCGACTCCGAATTGTTGGTGAGAACATCACCATTTGACAATTTCAGCACCATCAAACAATACTAGCTTGTGCATTCACTTTTCAGCCTATTTACTTAGAGGCCCTCAAACAAGTCAAATGCTAAATTCAGTATTTCTTTTTTTCTATAAGAGTAAGTCCAAAAACAACTCACGAAGAAATAATTTAAATTAAATTTACAAAAGGCTCTAACTCCTAAAAGCCTTAACACTGGAAAGTGATCAGTTACACACCTTAAGAATACATAACCAGTTGTTTCCTGTGATGATTTTCTGCTCTGTGCAGTTATGAAGCCCTCAGACTTGCAATGGATATGACAATTCTCCAAAAGTGCAGTGCTATTACCAAAGATGAAGTCCACACTTCCTTCAATGTAACAATCTTTCAAATATTGTTTACCGTAATGCAAGTACAATGTGTCCTGCACCGCAGTCATTGAAGAAATTTATCCACTTGTAACTTTGATAAAATATCCTTAATGAAACAGAATAGGGGGATTGAACGTAAAACCAGATAGTCTACTGATCATGGTCCCAAGTTAATTTAATATACCACTCTTTTCAAGAGAATGAGCCAGAAAAGTAACAATCATAACTTGCACAGGAACACATCCATCAAAGAAATCATCACTAACGCACTTCAAATTATTTTCAGCAATTCAACATACGTATATCACCGACACACAATCATGCCATGAAGCCCCAAAGCTATATAAAATGACATCGAGACATTGGAGCTACCTGCCATCCAAGGAACCTACAATTGTAGAAGGCACATCGATCTGCTGTTACTCTAATTGCAACTGCTTGCCCCGAACCCTGTCAAAAGAGAAGGAAAAGGAAGGATCACTATATAAGGTCTAACATAGTTTCTACCTGTAAAAATATGTTTTGTCTCCATTAAACTTATGCAGAAACAAATTGGGTTATTGGTGTATAAAGCAGCAATACCAAATTATCTAAAGAATTTACAACCGGATAATTGCCAATCAAAAGAATAAATGCCAAAGGATCTGAATGCTCTATCTACAACAATAAGTAGATCCAAAAATGAAAAGCGTCTAATTACCGATATTCTTTCTATTAAATAAACTATTTGTAAGTAAGACAATGACAGGCCATTTACATGTATCAACATGTCAACCACTGACAAAGGGGAGGGTAGTACAAAGAAAAACCTTGAAAACAGTGAAATTTTACAACACAAGCAATGCATTACCTGAGGGGCAGAATTCTCAAAAGTAATATTCTCAGCAATAAAGTCCTCCCCTTCCACAATGGTACTTCCACAACCGAAGGTCCCAGTCCCTATCATCCTCGCAGGCTGAAAAAAAAGCCAACAAACAAAAATGTTTTTTTTCACACATACCCACTAATTCAAATGAACAATTTCGACGCACACCCATTAACCCTCTATTCAAATGAAGAAATGATCAAAACAAATTAACAATTTTAACAAACAACCAGTAACCCAAACGACGATAACATAAAAAAAATAAACAGTTTTGACACATGCCCACAGACCCATCTGAGGAAAAAGTCGAAGAGAAGAACTGGTGCGTACTTGATGGTGATTGATTCCGGCGGCAGTGTTGTTCCAGGTAAGCACAGTTTCCTCAGGGGACAGAGCAGCGAGAGTGATGAAATTCTTGGTTTTGGGGATGTACACCGGCTGTGGGTAGATTCCCGGCGAGACCCGAATCACCGTCCGGCGAATGTTCCCAAGTGGCACGGCGTCGATCGCCTCCTGCACCGTTAGGAAATCAGCGGTTCCGTCCAGTGAAACCGTGATTACGAACGCTGCCATTCTGTAAAGCGAGAGAGAGAAGAGAAATTTTGGTGACAAAGAAAACGCACGGAAGGTATCGTCACAACATCTCTTTGTATTATGTCAAACCATAATGAGAAACCACTGCATGAAGTAATCTATTTCATCTGGCGGCTAATTCAAGATGACTAATATATTCACAACTTGCATCAACCTATCACCTCATTTTTCACTCTAAAATTTCACTTTTTTTTCTGATGAAATGACAAAAATGTTTTTTCTCATATTTGTATACTGTTATCCAAGTATCATAATAATTGAAATCCTTAAATTGATAGAACCAGTTAGCTTTTCATTAACTCTAAACATTTAACCTTCCATAATTGTTACCACTTCCAAAAAAGATTTACACCCTATTTGGATCCACAAAAATATATTGTGGACTAAGTAATACAAGTAGAATAAGACAAGTATTCTTCAATTTTTAACACTAGTATTTGTTTTTGCTTGTATATTATGATAGATGAACATCTTAAGTGTTTGTTTCTATGTATATGGCTGATTTGTAAGCGAAAAAATTGAGGAAATGCGTTGATTTTGATTATGTTCATCCTCTCTCACTTGCGCATATTCATGAGGAAAGCCACATGAAATAGAAATAGATCACTTCATGCAGTGTTTTCTCATTATGGTTTGAGAGAGAAAAAAAATAGAGAAACAGAAGGATGCACAATATGGTTTGACATAATACAAAAGAGAGATATAATGACACTTTTAGACACTCGTTTTAAATGACGTGTTAGTGTTTGATATACATATCGAATACTATACTGTATTACATTCATAGGATACGTTTCGATAAAGTGTCGATTTTAAAAAAAATTATTGAATTTTTTATAATTATAGTACGATTTTAGAACAATTCGTTATGAACCCATTATTTTTTTTGAAATAATTGACTAATATATTAAGTTAAGTTAATTATTTTAAAAAATATTGTAGTAAATCTAACTATCTTATATGTGTTGTTCATTCCCAAAAAATATCTCACAGAACATATTCTAATTTCTGATCTTTGTATTTTTATGTATTATTTATAATCTCTTATAGTTCATATACTCTAAGTTCTTTAAAAAAAATTAAAAGATAAATTTTATAACATTATAAATTCTAAATGAATAATTGCAATATGTACACACACAAAATTCTCTATTACATTACGAGGATAAAATAAGTGCATAAGTATAGATTATAAATATCATAAATAAAATTAATAATTCAATAAATTGTCCATAAGTAAATAATATTGCCATAAGTAAATCATGATAGTAAATCAATTTGAACATATAATTTTTTGAAAGAAAATAGTACCCACACTATACTTCATATCGAATTATTTTAGTACACTTCATAAAGAGAATGGTTCTAATTCTACATTTGACAAACTATTTCATATTTAAAATTTAAAATATTTAGTATTAAAAATAAAATAAAATAAAAAGATTTCAATTAATTATAAAAATAATTAGTTATTTAGTAAATACTTAAAAAATAGAAAATGATTAAAATATCCAAAATAAAAAAATAAAATATTATTAAGAATAAAATAAAAACAAATTTGTATATAAAAAAATAGTTATAATGGAAAATCACTTTTTATATAAGTATAGATGATAATAAGAGATAAAAACCATAATTTTTAAAAGAAACGAAGATATGAAAAAAAATAAAATTTGTTTCAACTGATTCACATATTTAACAAACTATTTCATATTTCATATTTAAAATTTAAAATCTACTTTTTACGAAATGATAATATATTAACATTAAAAATAAAATAAAATAAAATTTTCAATTAATTATAAGAATAATGAATTATTTAATACATATTTAAAGAATAAAAAATACTGAAATATCTAAAATAAAATATTAATAAAGATAAAAAAATTACTGAAATATCCAAAATAAAATAATAACATAAAATATTAAATATATATATATATATATAAATAAATTTGTCAAAAAAATAGTTATAATGATAAACTCTTCTTTGTGTATAGGTATATATATTTCCATTAAATATGAAAAAGAAAAGTTTACTTCTACATTGATTTTACTCTTACCCAACTCGAATAATATTATTGAATTATCATTTAATCTATTAATCAAATTATATTATTTTAGATTAATGCGTACAAGTTAAATAGATGGAAAATATTGATGCATTTTTTAGACAAAAATTTGGTTTTGATTTGAAAAGAGGTAAAACATTTTGAAAAGAAAAAGAAAAATGCGGCGGCGAACAGAGTGTTTGGGTTGAGTGGGATGAAACTGAAGTTTTAATGTTTTCAAACTGCAAATATAAAATAACCTGGTTGAGAGCCAAATCAAAGGTTGTTGGTAGGGTGAAGTCGCCGCCACCACCATCATCACCACCACCACCATCATCACCACCACCACCACCGCCGCATGTGTTCTCCTTTCCATGTCCATGCGGCTTCGTGCTTTCAACCTTTTTTTCAAGACCATTCACAAACCCAACCTAACACCCTTTTCACACCCATTTGCATCCGCTGCACTCGCCCACTCCACCCCGCCCTCTTTCTCCGACGCCACCCCTTCCACGCCCCTTTCACACCCGTCCACCCTCCACGTTCTCCAAACCCTCCACCGTCTCCACCACCTCCCCGTGCTCGCCCTCTCCTTTCTCAACCACCTCCACCGCACCGGCTTCCCGCACACTCTCTCAACCTATGCCGCCATCACCAAAATACTCGCTTTCTGGAACCTCCCCAGAAAACTAGACTCCCTCTTCCACGACCTCATTACGCTCTCAAAACACCACCGTCTTCCCTTTCACCCCCTTCAACTCTTCGAAACACTCTTCCAGGACATGGACCACCACAACCTTTACTTGCTCAGAGCTTTTGATGGCTTTGTCAAAACCTGTGTCGGCCTCAACATGTTTGATGAGGCCATTGATTTCCTGTTCCAAACTCGGCGCCGCGGAATTGTCCCGGATGTTCTCACTTGCAACTTCCTCTTCAACAGGTTGGTGGAACATGGCGAGGTGGATAAAGCACTGGCTATTTATGAGCAACTCAAGAGGTTTGGTTTCAGACCCAATTGTTATACTTATACAATTGTCATCAAGGCGTTGTGTAAAAAGGGTGACTTGATGCAACCTGTTTGTGTGTTTGAGGAAATGGAGAGAGTTGGGATTACCCCTAATTCGTATTGCTATGCTGCTTACATTGAAGGGCTTTGTAATAACCATAGGTCTGATTTGGGGTATGAGGTGCTGCAGGCATTTAGAAAGGGGAATGCCCCTTTGGAGGTTTATGCATACGTTGCGGTTGTTCGCGGATTTTGTAATGAGATGAAGTTGGATGAGGCTCGGGGTGTTTTTGATGACATGGAGAGGCAGGGGGTGGTTCCTGATGTGTTTGTTTATTCTGCGTTGATTCATGGGTATTGTAAGGGTCATAATCTTCTCAAGGCATTGGATTTGCACGATGAGATGATTTCGAGGGGTTTGAAGTCGAATTGTGTTATTGTTAGCTACATTCTGCGTTGTTTGGGGAAGATAGGCATGCCTTTGGAAGTGGTGGATCAGTTTAAGGAACTAAAGGAGTCCGGGATGTTTCTTGATGGGGTTGTTTACAACATTGTTTTTGATGCTTTGTGTAAGTTGGGGAAGGTGGAGGATGCGATAGTGATGTCGGAAGACATGAAGAGCAAGGGTTTGGCTTTAGATGTTAAGCACTATACAACGCTTATCAATGGATACTGCCTTCAGGGTGATCTCGTTAATGGGTTTAGGGTGTTTAAGGAAATGAGTGATAAGGGTTTCAAACCTGATATTGTAACATATAATGTACTGGCGACTGGGTTGTCTAGAAATGGTCATGCTTGTGAGGCATTAAAGCTTTTGGATTATATGGAGAGTCAAGGTGTGAAGCCAAACACTACTACACATAAGTTAATCATTGAAGGTTTGTGTTCAGCGGGAAAGGTTTTGGAAGCCCGGGCGCATTTTAACAGTCTGGAAGATAAGAGTGTTGAAATCTATTCTGCCATGGTTAATGGCTATTGTGAAGCGAACCTTGTAAAAAAATCCTACGAAATTTTCCTTAAGCTGTCGAACCAAGGAAATTTGGCTAACGATGCTTCCTGTTTTAAGCTACTTACTAAACTCTGTTTGACAGGTGACACTGAGAAAGCTGTTATGTTGCTGGAGAGAATGTTGTTGTCAAATGTCAAACCTAGCATAAAAATGTTTTCAAAAGTTTTGTCTGCACTGTGCCAGGCTGGGGATATGGAGAGTGCTCTCTCTTTGTTTAATAGTTTTGTACTTAGAGGATTCACTCCTGATGTTATAATGTACACAATTATGATAAATGGTTATTGTAGGATGAATTGCTTGCAAGTGGCTTATGACCTCTTGCAGGATATGAAAAGAAGAGGGATCAAACCTGATGTCATTACCTACACAGTTTTACTTGATGGGAACTTGAAAGCAAATTTAAGAAGGTGTGTCTCTCCTCGTGGGAAAGGAAAGAGAACATCGAGTGTTTCCTCCACCTTGAGAGATATGGAGCAAATGGAAATAAATCCGGATGTTGTTTGTTACACTGTGTTGATTGATGGACACATGAAGACAAATGACTTTCAAGAAGCAATAAGCCTATTTGATAAAATGATTGACAGTGGACTAGAACCAAATACTGTAACATACACTGCTCTGGTCTCTGGCTTATGCAATAAAGGGCACGTGGAAAAAGCCGTTATATTGCTTAATGAAATGTCTTCCAAGGGAATGACACCAGATGTTCATATCATCTCAGCTTTAAAACGTGGTATTATAAAAGCTAGAAGGGTGAAATTTCATAATTAGTCAGTCAGTTATACGGTTTGCAGTTGGATTTATTCTGATTTCTAAAGTTTATCCAGTCAAAACCTAAAGGTAGAGCAAACTGACATATGCTATTGGCTTGTTTGCTAAGACTTATGACTGAAACATAGTTCTTTAATTACTGAGCTGAAGGATTGTGTTTCTTTCTACAGGTTGAAAAGAGAAGAACTATGCTGAAATTGCATATTGGTTACCATGTCATTGCATGTAGGTACGTATGGCTGTAATTTATACAAAATTAAAATGATACTTAATTATGACACTATAAGGAGTGTAGTTAAGTAGAGTTTAAGAAAGTTTTTCTTGTTTCTACTTATTTAGCTTAATATAACGTGCATATTGTGTTTGAAATGGAGTAATTTGAGTTTGTTGCAATTTAAATTTGGATTGAGGTCTTTCTTCTATATCTAATGAGGAATTTCTTCTGCATTGTAAAGAAACAGAAAAGTATATTCTACACACAGTAGTGAGGCTCGACATTCCTTACTGTACCGATGGCATCTTCCTGAATTGGCTTTTTTGTCCTGGAGTGACCCAGTCTTTACCATGTGATCTAAACATCGATTTCCCTTCTTTCAGAGTATGCCAAAGGTTTGTAACCCAACCCATATCAACTATCCTGTGAATATCAAGTAACTGTGCTCTATTATGATAACCCTCCCTACACTGAATGAAATAAAGATTTGTTGAATCTGATTTATATTGCCCTTGATCACAGTTTGTTTTCCAGTAAAAGTAACAAATTGTAGTTTAGTGAATGTGATTAATATTACTCTACGGTGATGAAAATAAACCTTGACAAACCGACAATCCAATGATGGTCCACACATCTTAAACCTCCCACTACATCTCTTGCATTAATTAAAGCATTGCCATTAACATTGAGTTTAATAAAGTGACAAGTGTCACAATTCAGTGAAATATCATGTAAAAAAAGTTAGGCACTTATGAATCTTAATTGTTGATTAATCTATGACTCAATCCTAATTTGAGAAGTTTAGACTTGAATTATATATTTTTGAATCATAAGATTAATGAAGCCATTTGATCCCAAATTTGTATTAATCTCAGGAAATTAAGGAAAGATGGAGCAGAGGGCTAAAGGACGAATAGAAAGGTATTAGAAGATAGAAAACAAGGAGTTGGACACCCAGGATTCTTGCTCAGGCGAACATGTCTCGCTTAGGCGAGAATGGTCCAAAGGCAAACCTAGTTCCAGTACTAATGCTCGCCCAAGCGCTAAGAAATCACCCATAACTCGCTCAAGGCTCGCCCAAGCAAGAATGCTCCAGAGACCAAGTGCCAAGCTCACTCGGGATCGCTATGGTCTCGCCTAAGTCTTGCCCGGGGCTCACTTGAGCGAGAGTGTTCTAGAGAATGGGGGTTTTTGATAAAAGATTTCGCTCAAGCGAAATATGGTCCGCTTGAACAAGATATCACAAATCCAAGCCCAAATTGTTTAAATATGAATGTAGGGCAGAGATGGGGGGGATTGGAAGAAACCCTAGAAGACAACCATTAAGGAGAAAAACCCTCGATCTTCATCTCTTGTTTTCCATCATCTTTTGGTGCATATAATGGCTACTATGAGTAGCTAATCTTCTTTTCTTTTGAGATTGAATGTAAAATTATGATAATATTTATATATGATATTTTGTTCTTATTGGATATTGTTATTTTCATTTAATGCATAAAAGCTTGATTTTTTATTATTGAATTAAATCCTTGGATTTGATTGGGAAGTATTTTTGATGATCTGACCTAAATGAAGATACTTTATATTTTTTATGCTAGGAATAAATTTTAATATATCAAATACTTTATCTTTTCTTAATGATAATAAATTTGTTTAATAGCTGATGAATCAATGATTAGGAGATGTTTGAGGAATCAATGTGAATAACTCTTTTTGTTGCATTAATATCAATTATGTTAAAATATTGTATGTTTTTATTTATTTAAAATACATGTGAGTAAGAAAGATTAACTTTAATCTCAATTTTATTAATTAAATTTTTATAATATATTCTACTCTATTTTTATTTAATTTACATATAAACTTTATTCAAACAATAACAATATATTTTGAATTAAACTATTGTAAATATTTCAATATTTAGTGAATGTTACACATTAAAATTTTGATAATTTTTTTTATTGTAGGTTCGATATCCTTGTAGTATTCTCTGCATTGTATCTACATACTTGGTTGGTTGCAGTCAATAGACACAATTATTTGGTGATTTCCAATAAAATGAGATGATTTGCCTTTGGATGCTTTTGTTATTTTGTAACTGAAAGAGGAGAGTTAAAGAAAATTGGAAGATAAAAAAAGAGGGAGGAAGCCCTTCTCCTACAAAATTGAATAAATAAGCCTTCCGCCAAAAAGAAACAGAAGCTAACCACTGACGAAATTTAATTATAAATCTACAATGAGGACTATTTTTTTTATAAAATTGTCAAAATGCCTAGTAAATAAGCTGAATAGAAGATCATCTTTTCATGAACCTGTTAGGGTCCTGAAGAACCTCTGACCTTTAGGAGCACAGTCCTGCAGACTCAACCATGTGACAGTTCTAGCAAGTGGACAGCTAAACATAAAATGTTTGTTTTCCCATCTATGATATTCACACTTCCATTTATTAATTGCAATGGTCTATTACTTTAGTTATCTAAAACAATATGCAATCAATTAATCCTCATGAAAACAATACAAGAGTGTTTCCAGAGAGAATTCGTATTGTACGGTTTATATCCTGTCTCACTATACTTACTATCATGCTTTGACCCTTTCCAACTATAGATTTTTGTTTGGAGATAGTCCTAACAGGTTTTTTAGGAATACTCGGATTTATTAAGGAGGGAAATAATTGTAATGTGACACTGAAATCTGGATGGAACTATCAGATCCTTTATGATGCCTTTCATGTTCCCCTAATTGTTAGCAGTGTCTGCTTTCTTTAGGTTTATTCTATATTGATTATAGAAGCTGCTGACATATTATCCAAATTTATGTTAAACTTTAAGCTTACATTTCTGGCAAATTTCCCCTTGCATTTCCTCTCTTGTACCCTAACGTTCCTTGGTCCCTCATAGCAAGCTTTTAAGAGTAATCAATCTGTTGTGTAATTTTGGACACTCACATTGCATCGTCATGTCATGTTTTATAGAATATAGAAAGATGTTTTGCTATTTTTGCTAGTTAAGTTTATTGACCTTAATAGTTGGGGAATGCTTAGTTTAATTATTCTCATGAGAAGTTATTCTGATTTCATGTGATTTTCAAATGCCTTTTAACTTTATATATGGTATGTGGCATTTCTTTCTAAAACACTGTTGGCCTCGTTATATACCTCTTTACCAGACTCATGTTCAAGTTCGGTACTGATATGAAAACATATAATCCTTCTCGTCTTTTTGTTTAGTTGAGATTCAATATTGATCTCCAGTTTCCACCTCTTTGCAGCTTCTTTTGGGCATTATTATTTTTGCGATGCCTCTATCCATGTATTTTCCCTCAACGAATATACTAGAAGATCTGCTGTTAAGAGTGAAATCAGATAAAGACTAACTCTGTAAAGTATCCGTTGGTGGAAGAACACAATCATGATATTATACTGCTATCCGAACACAATTCTTTGGTAAGCCAACTTTCATTTCAATTATAGTTTTCCTTATGTCTCTCTTTTAAGCACATGAAAACAAGATACTGGTGCAGGTCTGGCAATTTAGCTACCTCATCTGTGGTGTTGTAAGTATTTAGTTCATTAATTTTGATGAAATTAGTCCTCTTGTGACATCTAACTAACCGCATGAAGATGATCTTGTGTCCCGTGATTGATTTTTCATATAAAATGATAAAAATATACGTGCAGGTTCATATGGACTTTTTCGTGTTCCATGTCTAGCTAAATCCCGTGAGTACAATTTTGGATGTGATGAAAGAGGGAAGTGGAGATGAAAAGAAACAACACACTCAAATATTGATCCACTATAAACCTATCCTGTGTGCCTAGCTTTGGCTGTCACATGAAAGTGGGAATTAATGATGTTATAATAATTGCTTGCCAATTACTCTCGGTTAGAATATGGTTTACTAAATCATTGTTTCCATTGGCCTGACGAAGCCTCATTTCTACAACATTGTATGATTTCAAGATTGAATAAAAATAATATTTGTTGACTTGCCGAATTAATGTTGGTAAGGTCCACTATGTTTGGAAACTGAGTATATATTATTAAGAAATGAATTTTAAATCGATTTTATAAGATTGAGTTAAATTTAAAATTTAATTATAAATTAGTTTTATAAGATTGAATTAGATTTCGATGTTCTTAGAATTGCGGAGCCTTGGGCCTCAACTTCTCTGCCAGATCATATAGGTTGTAGAGTAAAGGTAGTTACAAAGTAATAGATTAAAGAAGTGTTACTATAGTGTATAATCTGGAGAGCATTAGATCATAATTCCCTCAGTAGAAAATCTTCAAGTTAAATAACAAATCTGATCAATCATATACATGCCTGTATGCTATAAGATTAGAACCTTTTATTGATAGCTCTTCTGCCCTAGGGTTGACAATCCTTCAACAATCAGCAGCACGATACTGTCATTTGATCATTATTTCAACTAGTTATAGTATGGTTAGACCCTGTTCCACGAAAGAAAATGCATCCACACTATAATGACCCAAACTTTCAAGCAAACACCGAGTAATTGTAGATGGGCATTATTTTAGAGTCAGATCCAGCTTCTGCTTGTTTAATCCATCATAGAACAAAATCATCAACTTTTATTTGCAAGAATAACACCAAACTTGCTGCTTCATGAGATATATACAGAAACAGTAGGTTCCTGAAAATCTTCATCAGTACCAAAAATTGAAGCGAGACTTCAAGAAATCATCGGCTGATTCAAATTTGAAGTAGAACAGTGCAGGGAAACCGTTATTAGGTCATCTAACAATTCTTTCAGCCATTCTACTTGCCGATTTGCTGTCTTGTATCAACAGCGTACTGGCTTATGGAGATTCCGTGCAAACAGCTCTACGCCTGTGCTGCACAGAGGGTATCACCATTGCCTTGCATGATGATTGCTTTGCATGCACACCTAACCTTCATCCTTCCACCCAACTACAACCAGGGTTTTTCCTTGCTCCACTAGATAACAAGGCTTGCCTCATCTCATTGGCTTCAACAGGCCGGCCTGCTGCAACATAGATATCACGCAGGAGAATATAGTATCCTCCTTCATCTGGTTTCAACTCCAACAACTTCTTTATAATATTTTCCCCCATGTCTACATCACCATGAATCCTGCAAGCTCCAAGCAGAGCTCCCCAAACAACGTCATTGCATGGAATCGAAATATTTGTAAGTAGATCATAAGCCTCCTGTAATCGCCCTGCACGCCCCAACATATCTACCACGGCTCCATAATGCTCGATCCTGGGTTCAATTCCATAGTCCCTTTCCATTCTCTCAAACAATCTAATTCCATCATCCACCAACCCCTTATGAGCAAAGGCAACCAGAAGCGCCAGAAGTGTCACTGAATCAGGGACAACCCCGGAACAAACCATCCATTCAAACAACCTGAAAGCATCATCAGCATTCCCATGGTTCGCACATACGGTGATCATCGAGTTCCATGTGATCAAGCTCCTTCTCGTCATCCCATGAAACACGTACCATGCCTCCTCCAAGCATCCACACTTCCCATACATATCAATGAGCGCATTGCAAAGCGCAACCATCCACCCAAACCCATTCTCGTTCACGAAATGGTGAACCATTCTCCCTGTCTCTACATCTCCCAAAGTAGCACAAGCTGAGATCACGCTCACCATGGTAACCTCGTCTGGCCACACCCCGGCATGCCTCATCTCCCTGAACAACTCCAGAGCATCCCTGGGTCGACTCGCCCGAGAATACCCCGACAACATGGCAGTCCACGTGACCACATCCCTGTGGGGCATTTCATCAAACACCCTCCTCGCAACGTCCAACTCACCAGCCTTTACGTGCGCCACAAGCAACCCTGACCAGGACACAACATCAACCTCCAAACCCAGGTGCAAAACATCCTCAAATACCCTTCTTGCCAAAAGGGTCATCCCCCTATGGGCATACAAGTGTATCAGCCCGTTCTGGACGTGCAAGTGGCTGCAAAACCCGAACTTCAAAACGGCGCCATGTATGTCGTTGTGGTGGGTCAAAGGGGTGGTTCTTGAGCGGGACTTGAGCAAGAAGGTGAAGGAGAACTGATCCGGGGCGATGTCGTTTTGCCTCATGACGTTGAAGAAGAGGGAAGAGACAGAAGGGGAGGTGGAATGGGAGTGGGCGCGTATGAGGGTGTTGTAGAAGAAGGTGGTTCGGTGGGGCATTATGTCGAACATGTGGTGAGCGTAGCGCAAGTCGCCCATCGGAGACACCGCAGCGAAGCGAAAGAGCTTGCCGAGGACCACCACGTGGTCATGGAGGTGCATGCGGAACGCGTGCGCGTGGAGGATCTTGAGGTCGCGCATGCACGTGCACCTCTGGGCCATTTGGGCAAGGGTTGTAGCAACAGTGGCGCTTCCCATTGTTGCTGCAATGCAAAACGCACACTGTTCCGCAGATACCAAACGTTGGTAACGAAAAGAGGATATTACAGTTACCTACGCTTAAACGAACATGCACGTATGTGATGTGATAATTATGTAATTTAAAAATAAAATTAAAAACTTTCTGTTCAATATTTTAGAACATTTTTTTTTCAATTATAACGAGAGATAAAGCAATCTGAAATTATATATATATGCAACCATTTACTTGTGTTTTTTTATACACCAACACGAGATTAACTGTCATATCTTTTATGAAAAAGATATATTAAAAATTAAATAAAAATGAGTATTTATATAATTATCAAATAGTTACTTGTTTATAGATAGATGTTAATTACCTTACCTTGTATTAACAGGATAGTGGCAAAAATCAGGACTAGGAAAGATTTCGCACATTTTTTTAAATTACAACAGATAAAACAATATATAACATCATTGTTTTAAGGTTTAATGTGATTAAACTATGGTTAAATCTGTGTTGGTAAAATAATTAAATAATATTAAAAACATGATATAATGATTATTTAACACTAAAAAATTTATGTATTCTCAAAATTTAAGATACACATAAAAATCTAAATAAATATATTACAATATTACGTCTCAATTTCAAAATAATAATTTATATTAACAATCACAAGATTTTATCTAAAATTTAAAAAAATGTTTTTCTATTTATTAAATAAAACTATCAAAATAACATCGATTGAATATTTTTCATTCACACATATATATATATGTATTAGTTTTTGACCATTATTTTCAGTTTTTGATTATTTTTTCAATTTTTTGTAGATTTTTCTTATTCAAACCGAAAGATTATAAATACAGATTACGAAAATATAACATAAGCTAATATTAAAATTCTATTTATATGATTTAATTATCACATGAAGTGTTATTAACATGAACATATATTAACATGATTGCAGGTAGATAAAATTATTAAAAGGAAAAACGCAATCTAAATACTGTATATATCAAACAATCAGTCAAGACTGTCAAGTGCCAAAAAGAATCAAGCTAAGTTTTTGAATAAAAGCCATCTTAGAGGAGCTTCTTCCTCTCAAAGAATGTCTTCAAATGCCATAGTTGCAAACCAGCCACAGACAAGCAAACTAAAATTGAAATGAAACTGTAGTTGAACATCTTCGTGTTAGTCTCGTCGGTAAGCTCTTGCATCTCTATCTCCCTGTATCAGCCATCAAATAAATGTCATCAAAATTCATCAAAAGCTCTGTAAGAAAATGGTATGTAAGAAGTAAGAGAATCCACAGATTCTATCATTTCTATCATTATTAAATTAATTATATATAATTATTATAATATCGTACAATATTGCGTATAATAATGTTTAGAATTTTCGATTTAGAGTTTAAAATTTAGAATGTGTTACCATATTGGAATCTATCATTTATCAGTTTCATCAGACCCTTCCTTCCTTGGTTTGTTGTCACATTTATACTCTTGAATAGTATAAACACTTGGTAATATATAGTTAATACAAGGCATACATACAGAGAGAGATCCATCTCTGAAACTTGATGACAGAAACTATGAATTTGTACCTTTCACGAAGATAAAACATCTCGTCGTGGATAGATGTGACGGCCTCATTCAACTTCCTTAACTCCAATTCCATTTCCTAAGATGTCAAGAAAACACACAAGATCATAAATCCCACATCCCTTTACCCGACAAAGATAGGTTGAGGTTTAGAATTAGCTTATTCATGAAAAACCCTTCAGGTGTTAGACAGGAAATATTACAATGATAGACTGAAATGAATAATCACACTAAAATACATGTTAACTGTTCGTAAATCCCTATACTCTTACAGGTTCTGCTTGCTGTATGTTTCCGTTATTCGTTCAACCTAACTTATTTCAGAATTTCCATGGACTTGGCCCTTTACACAAATATAAATATGCAATTTTATCATAGAAAAAGTAAACAACATTAAATTTCAAAGAAGAACAAGTTAAACGAAGAACACTGATATTAGCCTATCTGCTACTGATTGATTGAACACAATCTACACTAACAAGTTGCCAATCCCATTTGGTAGAGAAAAAATTAGTAGCAGATTAATGAGCACTGCAAAATATAGCTGACGGGTTCTAAAAGAAATTTGAGCTGATAATTATAGTGCAGGTGGTGGCTCAATAGAATCTACCTATGTTCAAGCTCAAACAATTTGGTTCATGCATAATATGCTTTGACTTTGGCTTAATTAAATGAACAGAAATACATGACATGTATCTGAGAAGTAAACATTTGATTATTTATTATTGAGATGCACAAACATTCAATACAAAAATCTAAAGTAAAGCTAACACTAAAAAAAAAACGAAAAGCTATTTGAAAAATAAACAAATAAAAGGTGCTCTATTGAAACAAGAAATAAAAATTCAAAAGCTACCTAAAGCCAATTTAAATAAACTTCTCAACAATCACTTAAAAAAGGTGAAACAAATCAAACTTCTATATAAGGCTCCAATTGGAAGGTGTGAGATTCAAGGACTTGTGAGTCCTATGTTGAAGTATGGGGTTCAGGTGTGAGACTTATATGGTCTTGAATTCCCCTACTACAATAACTAATTTATGTGATGTGATTCTCTCAATATTATTATCAATTGATATTAATTGAACCATTAGTTTAATTATATATTTATTTTATATTTTTTTGACATATCTTAATTTGTAAATCTATATTTAATTTTTTATTTAATTATAATCAATTTATATTATTTTTTTATAATTATTCAATTTTTAAGTAATAATAAAAAATAGTAAATACTTTGATTGAATTCTTTATTTTTATTAAATTTCTTAAAAACTAACCTTTATGCAGAACAGATAGAGAAATCAGTTCATAAGATAACCTGTGGATCAACTCATATTGTCATCTTATAATCAATCGACTTAACACCCAGGTTATAGGTTATATGATGGAATTTCTAACACAGTTGCAAGTTGCGAGAGATTCATAAAACCTTGGGCTCTCCATCTATAATAGCTAGTTTAGTGGTGTGGTTCTCCATAGCTTTTATCAACTTTTGTCTAAAAAAAAGCTAAAGTGCAATTTTAGCTCATTGATTATGAGTTTATTTCTTCTGCAAGTGTTCGTGAATGAGTTTATCCAACTTAACGCTGGTAATTTATTATATATATATATATATATATATATATATATATATATATATATATATATATATATATATATATATATATATATATCTTTACACATACAAAATAAAATATCTATTAAAAATTTTTTTCTATTATATATTTTTAAAATATATA
>Ga0123342_1001097_pt1 | contig 45049 bp, 20 predicted proteins | sample Turbeawhitnodule_FD_89960 | JGI IMG/M metagenome (GOLD analysis project Ga0123342, IMG submission 89960) | Root nodule microbial communities of legume samples collected from Mexico - Turtle bean Mexico white nodule | ecosystem: Host-associated > Plants > Roots > Nodule | place: Mexico: Nepantla...
AATTTCAGGAAAAAAACTATTTCGGGAGAATTTTTCAGAAATTTTGTGCAAACCAAGGCTATCTGCAATTTGATTCTGGGCCCGTATTGCGCTGAAAAAATTCACACGAGTACTTTCCTATGTTGTTTGCACCCAGGTAAGGATGCACGTCCATAAACAAATCACAAAAAGAAGATACGGGGAAGAAAAGCCAAGACGTTTTGTTTTCGGAAAACCAGTTTTGTTCGCTCTCGGTCTGGGACTTACTACGCCTTACACCTTGGGTATTTTGGTCTGAAATTTTTACCCTACGTTCGTCACTGTGTCTGTTGAGTTTTGGCTGAGATTTGAGCCCCAGATTCGTCCCACAAGATTGACAATAAATTTTTTATTCATCATTGTCAGGGCTGAAAGGGGGGTTCGTTTGTGTGCGAAACTGTTTGATTTTTTTCGTGGGTGAATACTCATCCGTTTGACCTAAAATTTGGCGCATTTTGTCCCAAATTCAGTGGAGATTATTACGTGGAATTTCAAGAAAACACTATTTCGGGAGAATTTTTCAGAAATTTTGGGCAAACCAAGGCTATCATCTACCAAAACTTGTGAAAATTGACCCTACTATCTGCAATTTTATTCTGGGCTCGTATTGCGCTGAAAAAATTCACACGAGTACTTTCCTAAGTTGTTTGCACCCAGGTAAGGAGGCACGTCCACAAACAAATCACAAAAAGAAGATACGGGGAAGAAAACCCAGGACGTTTTGTTTTTAGAAAACCAGTTTTGTTCGCTCTCGGACTGGGACTTACTACGCCTTACTCCTTGGGTATTTTGGACTGAAATTTTTACCAGACTTTTGTCACTGTCTCTATTGAGTTTTGGCTGAGATTTGAGCTCCAGATTCGTCCCACAAGATTGACAATAGATTTTTTAGTTATCACTACCAGGGCTGAAAGGAGGGTTCGTTTGAGTGCGAAACTGTTTGATTTTTTCGTGGCTGAATACTCCTCCGTTTGACCTGAAATTTGTCGCGTTTTGTCCCAAATTCAGTGGAGATTCTTGCGTGGAATTTCAGAAAAAACCATTTCGGGAGAATTTTTCAGAAATTTTGTGCAAACCAAGGCTATCCTCTACCAAAACTTGTGAAATTTGGCCCCACTTTCTGCAATTTTATTCTGGGCCCGTTGAAAAAATTCACACGAGTACTTTCCTATGTTGTTTGCACCCAGGTAAGGAGGCACGTCTATAAACAAATCACAAAAAGAACATACGCAGAAAAAAAGCCAGGACGTTTTGTTTTCGGAAAACCAATTTTGTTCGCTCTCGGTCTGGGACTTACTACGCCTTACACCTTGGGTATTTTGGTCTGAAATTTTTACCAGACGTTCGTCACTGTGTCTGTTGAGTTTTGGCTGAGATTTGAGCCCCAGATTCGTCCCACAAGATTGACAATAAATTTTTTATTCATCACTGACAGGCTGAAAGGGGGGTTCGTTTGTGTGCGAAACTGTTTGATTTTTTCGTGGCTGAATACTCATCCGTTTGACCTGAAATTTTTCGCGTTATTTCCCAAATTCAGTGGATATTTTTACGTGCAATTTCAAGAAAAAACTATTTCGGGAGAATTTTTCAGAAATTTTGTGCAAACCAAGGCTATTCTCTACCAAAACTTGTGAAATTTGGCCCTACTTTCTGCAATTTTATTCTGGGCCCGTATTGCGCTGAAAAAATTCACACGAGTACTTTCTTATGTTATTTGCACCCAGGTAAGGAGGCACGTCCATAAACAAATCACAAAAAGAAGATACGGGGAATAAAGGCACGACGTTTTGTTTCCGTAAAACTAGTTTTGTTCGCTCTCGGTCCGGGACGTACTACGCCTTACTCCTTGGGTATTTTGGACTGAAATTTTTACCAGACTTTCGTCACTGTCTCTATTGAGTTTTGGCTGAGATTTGAGCCCCAGATTCGTCCCACAAGATTGACAATAAATTTTTTATTCATCACTGCCAGGGCTGAAAGGAGGGTTCGTTTGTGTGCAAAACTGTTTGATTTTTTTCGTGGGTGAATACTCATCCGTTTGACTTGAAATTTATCGCGTTTTGTCCCAAATTCAGTGGAGATTCTTACATAGAATTTCAGGAAAAAACTATTTCAGGAGAATTTTTCAGAAATTTTGTGCAAACCAAGGCTATCCTCTACTAAAACTTGTGAAATTGGGCACTACTTTCTGCAATTTTATTCTGCGTCCGTATTTCGTTGAAAAATTCTGAAAAAATTTGCTTGGGTTTGAGTGAATTGTGCAAATTTTTTCGGAATTTTTCAACGAAATACGGACAAAGAATAAAATTGTAGAAAAGTAGGGCGAAATTTCACAAGTTTGGTAGAGGATAGCCTTGGTTTGCACAAAATTTCTGAAAAATTCTCCCGAAATAGTTTTTTCCTAAAATTCCATCTAAGAATTGTACAAAATTTCTGAAAAATTTTTCCAAAATAATTTTTTCTTGAAATTCCATGTAATAATCTCCATTGAATTTGGAACAAAACACGACAAATTTCAGGTCAAACAAATGAGTATTAACCTAGGAAAAAAATCAAACAGTTTCACACACAAACGAACCTTCCTTTCATCCCTGGCAGTGATGAATAAAAAATTTATTGAGAATCTTGTGGGACGAATTTTGGGCTCAAACCCAAGCCAAAACTCAATTCACGCAATGAGGCACGTCCATAAATAAATCACAAAAAGGAAATATAGGGAAGAAAAGCCAAGACGTTTTGTTTTCCGAAAACCAGATTTGTTCACTCTCGGTCTGTGACTTACTACGCCTTATGCCTTGGGTCATTTGGTCAGAAATATTTACTAGACATTCGTCATTCTGTGTGTTGAGTTTTGGCTTGGGTTTGAGCCAAAATTCGTCCCACAAGATTCTCAATAAATTTTTTATTCATCACTGTCAGGGCTAAAATGAAGGTTTCTATTGTGTGTGAAACTATTTGATTTTTTTCCTAGGTGAATACTCATCTGTTTGACCTGAAATTTGTCGTGTTTTGTTCCAAATTCAATAGAGTTTCTTACGTGGAATTTCAAGAAAAAATTATTTTTGAAGAATTTTTCAGAAATTTTGTGCAAACCAAGATTATCCTCTACCAAAACTTGTGAAATTTCGCCCTACTTTCTACAATTTTATTCAGGGTCCGTATTGTGTTGAAAAATTTCAAAAAAATTCACACAAGTACTTTCATATATCTTTTGTACCCAGGTAATGAGCCACATCCATAAACAAATCACAAAAAGTAGATATAAGGAAGAAAAGCCATGATGTTTGTTTTTCCGAAATCATGTTTTCTTAACTCTCGGTCTGTGACTTACTACACCTTATTACTAGGGTATTTTGGTCTGAAATTTTTACCAAACATTCATCATTGTGTGAATTGAGTTTTGGTTGGGTTTGAGCCCAAAATTCGTCCCACAAGATTCGCAATAATTTTTTTATTCATCATTGTCAGGGCTCAAAGGAAGGTTCGTTTGTGTGTGAAACTGTTTGATTTTTTTCTAGGTGAATAGTCATCCGTTTGACCTGACATTTGTCGCATTTTGTTCAAAATTCAATCATGATTCTAGCATCGAATTTCCAAAAAAAATTATTTCAGGAGATTTTTTCATAAATTTTGTGCAAACCAAGACTATCCTCTACAAAAACTTGTGAAATTTCGCCATACTTTCTGCAATTTTATTCTGGGGCCGTATTTTGTTGAAAAATTCTGAAAAAATTAATACAAGTACTTTCATATGTTTTTTGCACCCAGGTAACGAGGCACGTCCATAAACAAATCACAAAAAGGAGATATAGGAAAGAAATGTCAGGACATTTTGTTTTCCTAACACCAGTTTTGTTAACTCTCGGTCTGTGACTTACTATGCCTTATTCCTTGGATCTTTTGGTCTGAAATTTTTACCAAACATTCGTCATTGTGTGAATTGAGTTTTGGCTTGGGTTTGAGCCCAAAATTCGTCTCACAAGATTCAAAATAAATTTTTTATTCATCACTGTCGGGACTAAAAGGAAGGTTCGTTTGTGTGTGAAACTATTTGATTTTTTTCTATGTGAATACTCATCCGTTTGACCTGAAATTTGTCACGTTTTGTCACAAATTCAATCGAGATTTAGATAAGGGATAGAAAGATCAACACAAGAAGTTTTTTAATGGTTCACTATTTACCAAGAGCTACATCTAATCCTCATAAACTTCTGAGAATTCCACTATGCAATCAAAACACCTTGATTACACAACACACACCAAAGTGATGATCTTGAACCCATTAAGAACACACACCACATTTGACTAACAACACCATAGATCACAGAACAACCTCTGGATCTACCCAACATTAATTCTTACATAAATACAATAGTCAAGAGAGAAAAAGAATAATAACACCTGGTGCATTCACAAATTGAGAATGAAAAGTACAAAGCAATCCTATTCCACTTTTAGAAAGAATCCAAAGTTTGAAACAATCTTGGAAAAACTTATTTGAAAGAGATAAGTAAAAATAATGTATAGATTGGAACGGATTGGTTCATTCAATAAAAAAAAAACTGTGGAGTGAAAATGTAAAAAATCAAAAGGATATTTAGAAGCCATACAAACCGGTCAAACTTGTACAAAATGGGTCAAAAAATCTAGAATACCGGTTTAAAACAGTCTTTTTAAATTTTTCAAAATTTTAAATTTATTATAACTTATTGTAAAACCAAATAAAATAGATTATTTAATAAGGATTATAAATAGATGTAAATTATTTAAATAAGTGTTATTAATCTTTTCTTATAAGACATGAATCTACTCAAACCTTCCACCCTTAATTTTCCCGTTATACAGTTGTTTACGTGAAGCATTAACACGTTCTCGAGTTACAAAATTACTTACTTCATAATACAAGCTACATGTTTAATAATGGAAATATTCTTTAAGATTTTTTTTTTAATTACTATTGTTGCCGGTGAGAATTGTTTACACTGTTACATACACTAATAATAATTTAGGGTGATAGTAAACAATAAAAGCATACTCTTCACACTTTCATAAATTAATATTTTATTGATTTTTATTTTACTTTTAATTTAAAATATTATTATATTATTATAAGTAATGTTAAATATATGTTTTTTACACTGCTAAGCTAAGAAGAACTTCCACTTTAATCACTTTTAATCTGAACAAGTTTTCACTCCTTGCCAATTTTATGTATTGGATTAGAGAAAAATAAAAGTTATGTGGGTATTTTTTTTATCAACAAATAATAAATAAAATATTTTTAGAGTGTCTTAATTTTTATAGATAAAATGATTATGTTTAACCTGTTGAACACCTTATCTATATAAATTCAATGAATTCTACATATCAACAAACTAATCTTCAAGAATTTATAAAATAAATCACATCAAAATAATTTAACAATCCTCAAATTATTCTTCAAAGTCCTTAAAACCAAACTTCGAAAAAAAAAAAAAAAAAAACAAAACACAATACACACAAAACATCATTAAAACAATAGAAAACATAGGTAAATCCTAAGAGAGTAAAGTAATGTATAATAGTCCTAAAAATAAAAAAGTCATAGTTGACCTAATGTGTTGTATTTGTTGTTGAGATTGGGAAGGATCATTGGTTGGCTAGTATCTACCCAGTTAGTCCAATCGTATAAAATCATTAGGTCGAAACAAAAAGGTGATGGTTCACCATTCTCATTGTTCTACTCGTGCAAAATATTTTTTTTTTATACAATTTTGGACAGTTATGATGTAAAGACGTTGCAACCTATAAACTTATATTTTATGCATCAACATAATAACCAAAAGGACTTCATAATCATATAGTGGAGCTAGTTTCACAGCATAGTTTGAGAACAAAAGACACTTTGAACTTTGGAACCAAAATTGACAGGGCAACCGAATTAGGTGTTGGTGAGTCTGCTCAACTGCCCCCAAAATCTTTTCTTCCATTTTTATAATTCCATTCTCCAATGAATTATTGAGACATTTTTGTCAAAAACCTGAAATTTAAGCAAACAAACTTTACTTACACTCTCTAATCTTGCACAAAAGGAAATTAACCTTCAAGGAAGTACAAATGGAGCTTCAAAAAGGGCCTTTCTTGCTTTGAGATTTACTCATGTATATAATCCTCTAACAACTCCTTACAAATTAATCATCATATACTTTAACCACAACTACTTCATCTATATTTGCTCTAGAGGGAAATCATTTACATATATATAGTGCAAAGGTCCCCTCCATTTAAGCCACTGTTGTTGCTGCTAGAGATATGGAAGTTTCAAGTCTTCAAAAGTTGGTGAAGACAGCACCATCTAAAGCATTGGTCATCAGAATCAATTTGTTCTGTCTTGCCATCTTTCTGGTTGTTTATGCAGCCCTTCTTCTCCAACCATCTTCTTCTGTCTACTTTGAAAATGCAGCCTCCCTTGTTAGGTGCTCCTTGAGGGAGTGCCATCACAAGGTAAGGTGAGCCTACTCTAATGGCATAGTCCTTTCTTTTTCTTCTTCTTCTTCTTCCTCTTCCCCTCTTGCTTCTTTTATAGACCAAAACCAATGTTTTTTCATATTAAACAAAGTCTTCTTAAAGAAAAAGGTTTTTTCACATTAAATGAAGTCAATTTTATGGTTCAAGCAGCTTCAATCATGTCACTTTCTTTCAGTGTTTATAAATATGCAAGTGTTTGTGTGTGCATTTCATAACTTGTATGAGATATTGAAAATCATAGGAAGAAAAAGGCTTAAAGATGAAAGGGGTGTTGGAGGAACCAGAGGTGAAGCAGAGGATGCCAAAGCAGAATGCGAGTAAGATAGAGGTGCCTAGCTTCTTTGGTGAAATGGGGAAAGGAGTGAAGATGGGAATGGTGAACATGCATGAAGATGATGTGAGTGAATGGAGCAGCCTTGGAGAAACAACACAGGTTTATTTCGAAAGGGTATCAGAGTTTTTCAATTGGACAGATTTGTTTCCGGAATGGATAGATGAAGAGGAAGAGAGTGATGTTCCATCATGCCCCGAGATACCAATGCCAGATTTTGCAGCATTTGAAACCATGGATGTGATCATAGCCAAGTTGCCTTGCAAGTACCCTCAAGAAGGCTGGGGAAGAGATGTTTTCAGGTTTGACCAATACAATTTCAAAATTGTTTCATTTTTTCAGTAGTAGAATGTTATCTGATAAATGGTTGTGAATATATGATCACTATTTTTTAAGTGTTTAGATTCATTATTTATGTTTTTCAGGTTACAAGTTCATATGATTGTGGCGAATTTGGTGGTGAAGAAAGGGAAGAAGGATTGGAATTGGAAGACAAAGGTGGTTTTGTGGAGCAAGTGTAGGCCAATGATGGAGCTGTTTAGGTGCAAGGATTTGGTTAAGCAGGAAAATGAATGGTGGTATTATGAGGTTGATGTAAAGTGGTTGGAGCAGAAGGTATCTTTGCCTGTTGGGTCATGTAATTTGGCTCTGCCTCTGTGGGAACAAGGTATGCTTAGTTGCTTACATTTTCATCAAAAACTCATATCTTTGTTTATGTTACTTTTCCTCAAGTGGGTGGGAATTAATTAATAAGCTAATAAAATTATAATTTGAAAATTAATGAGTATTAATTAAGCTACTAGCCACTTTTTTTAAAGTAAGGAAAAATTCAAAAATAAAATTAAAAAATAACAAAATTTAAAAAGTTCGCGCCAGGTAGGGGTCGAACCTACGACTTTCTGCTTAGGAAACAGACGCTCTATCCACTGAGCTACAGGCGCTTGCTTGGTATATGGTGACAAAATAAAAAGTATATTTTATCATTTGTTTTCTTAACTTTGCAGGTGAAGGTTTTTGAGTTAGGTGATATCTCACATCAAGCATAGCTAACAGCTTAAAATTGTTTTTCAAGACATGAATATCAACAAAGACCATCAACTACACCTTTTCCAAATTATTTTTATTTATCCCCTTGAAGCAAGGTTGTGTTATAGTAGCATTTCTGTTAAAATGAAGATACATTTTATAGTATTATAAACAATTTTATTCCATTTCTTTTATTTATTACATGTATTGTTTTATTTTACTTTTTTCTTCATATATCTTTCTCCTTTCCACCTCAATTTATCCCAAACTGGGGTCAAAATTATAGAGACTTTTTTTCTCGTACAAATTCATGGGAGTAGGAAAATTATATATATATATATATATATATATGAAGTTTTCTGAAAGCAAATAAATAAAGTTTGATACGTTTGAGGAGTTTGCATGGAAATTGAAAACGTGTTAATATTTTATTGGTGAGTTTGCTAATAATTATATCTTAAAGATGAAGCTATCTCTCTGTTAATCTTAAAGAATCATTAGCAATGTGAAATATACAGTCCAACCGTTAATCATATTCTGTGCAGCTTCTTCTGGAAAATTGTTCTTTTTCTGTGTAAACCATATTTTATTAGACATCACTAACAACTACGATGGCTACCTCAGTTTTAATTTCTTCCAAAAACTCATGCTATATATTATATATGAAAGCTAAAGCGTAACTAATTAACTTTGATTTGAAGGGAAAGGGTTTCTTGAAACACAATTTTTTTTCGTAAGAATGCAAATTGAAGAAGATATTATAATTAACAAAGATTTTTTTAAAACATTTTTTTAATTTGAGCTTGTGAATTTTGGTTGCAATTTTCAGGAATCGACAAGGTGTACGACACGTCGAACCTGGAACAGAGCGTTCAGAGCGAAGCTCGAGCGAAACGCGAGGCCTACGCGACGGTTCTTCACTCGTCGGAAGGCTACGTTTGCGGCGCAATAATGCTGGCGCAGACGCTCCTCCGCACGGGAACCAAACGCGACCTGGTGCTCCTCCTCGACAGCTCCATCTCCGCCGTCAAGCGCCGCACCCTCGAGCTCTCCGGCTGGAAGATCCGAGTCATCACCCGGATCCGGAACCCGCGGGCCGAGAACGGCACCTACAACGAGTACAACTACAGCAAGTTCCGGTTGTGGCAGCTGACGGAGTACGAGAGGGTGATCTTCATCGACGCCGACATCATCGTCCTCCGCAGCCTCGACATCCTCTTCCATTTCCCACAGTTGTCTGCCACCGGTAACGACCAGTCCATTTTCAACTCCGGCATCATGGTTCTCGAACCTTCCAACTGCACCTTCGATGTTCTCATGTCGCGCCGCCACGATGTCGTCTCCTACAACGGGTACGAAGTTTCATGCGTTATTTTCCCGCGTAAATCTTAAACTAACATTTTTTATGATTTTGTTTACTGTTATAATCAGTAACTACGTAACAAGAAGATTTTGAGTATAATAGTTAAAATGTAAAAACTATATCAATATTAAGATCAGATAATTTATTTCATTTTTAATTTTAACATTTATTTTCAAAATTATTTTGAATTTTTTTAATCAGATCTTTAAACAAGTTAGCAATATACTTCTTCTAAGAAAATCCTCTCTAAATTAGAATATTATATTTAATGCGGACATTTTCAAAAAAATTGCTAACAACATTTTTCAATAAAGATATTTCTTTAACAATTAAAAATCACAATTTTAAAGTTAATTTTTGTTATATATTTAATTACTCATTTTAAAAGAAACATTACACATTCAGCAGCACTTACAATTTATTTTTCAATCCCTATACTTCAAAATATTTTATTGTATCTCATTTTGATATTTTTTAGTCATTACGTAAATTATTTTTAATCTCTGCCACATTAGCCTATAAAAACAAAAAGGAGATTTAAAATAATATATAAATACCAAAATAAATTATTTTTTACTATATAAACCAGAAAGATGGGTTTATATATTTAATTATAAAGACAAGAAGATTAATTAATCATCATAAGATAAATGAGTAGCCATAAAATAATATAAAATATAGATATTTGGCTTTGTAAAACAGTAGTTATAGTTTATAAACAATTTGTAACATGTATGTAATTATATATTTATATTAATATTTTTTTATATCATTTAATTATAAATTTATTTTTAAACCTATTACATGAGTTTAATCTGTTGACTGCAGGGGAGACCAGGGTTTCCTGAACGAGATATTCGTGTGGTGGCACAGGCTTCCCCGGCGCGTGAACTTTCTGAAGAACTTCTGGGCGAACACGACGCTGGAGGCGAGCGTGAAGAACGCGATGTTCGGCGCGGAGCCTCCGAAGCTCTACGCGATCCACTACCTGGGCCTGAAGCCCTGGCACTGTTACAGGGACTACGACTGCAACTGGGACGTGGAAGATCAGAGGGTCTACGCCAGCGACGTCGCACACCGACGGTGGTGGAAGGTTCACGACTCCATGGATGAGCGGCTGCAGAGGCTCTGCCGGTTGACCCGAAAGAGAAGGACGGAGCTCAACTGGGAGAGGCGAAAGGCAGGGAAGCTAGGGTTAGCAGACATGCACTGGAAGATCAACGTGACAGATCCAAGAAGACAAGGCTCGCTTTTGATGGATTAGGGTTATACGTATAAATTAGGTTATAATTGTACAATTATACCTCCTTTTGTATTTTTCATTCTTTCGTTTTTTGTTTTTGTTTTTGTTTTCTTCATTATCATCTTCCCTACAGAGACTTGTGCAGAGTCTTTGTGTTTTTCAGCAGTTTATTTATTAGTCACTCAATAATGGAAACATACATTATAACAAAATAACATTGCATTGCACACTCCACGTTTATCCTGTTTATTGTAATTTCTTTTAAAATGTATGATTAGATAGATAAAATAAGTGTTCCATAACAAAAACATAGAGTAAATGTTTAGTGAGTTTTTTTATTTGAAATATAGATATTTTTAAAAAATATTTCTACCTTTATATTCAACTATAATTAGTAACACAATTTCTAATACAGTTTTTTCAGTTGGGTTTGTCTAGTGAAGGATTGCTTGAGCAAATCCACCATTGGTACACCTACTAAAATGCATGATAAGGATAGTCTTAGTGAATTCTTCTATATAACAACTATTCAAAATATTTTTAAGTTATTATATAATGAGTTGTTCCATAACACAAGTATTGAAAGTATAAGAAAAAAATAATATTTTATAAAACGTGGACTCATTGAAATTTGTCATTTATTTCTTGTTTGGTTCTTATAGAGCAAAATGTTAAATAGAGAATTTGTTTATTTTTATATAGGTGAGTAGAGGAAGAAAGTCTAGATAGACTATCTATCTTTCTTGTATAAAGGTTAAAGTAACCTTAAAATACTTATTATTCATTATTTTATTTATTTTTTCCGAGAAAAAAAAAATTAAACTCCCACATCACAATCAACAACAATATTTTTATTTTATCTTAAGACTTTGTTTATATTTATTTTTATTAGTTAAATATGATATAAATTTATTAGAAGGAGTTGTTAAGGGTAAGTAAAAGAAAAATGTGGACGTTAAAGAATTATTAAGTAAAATGTAAAGCCAAAAAAAATATCTTTTTTGGGTGGGAAAATTTGTTTCACAACCCTTTGAACAACTCTAAACAATAAAAAATATTAAACTGAGTTATTTAATTTAAATATAAATAAATTATTGAATAAAATATCAATAAAACTGAATGTAGGATTGTGATATAAATGTATGTAGTTGGTAACATATTATCACTCTTTTACGTTACTTTTTTTCTTAGTCAAAGAAGGGTGGTTATACTTTTACGGTCAATAAAAAGAAACTCACTTAATATTTAAAAATATTAACATTAATATATGAGATCTAATGTTTAATTAGAGAAAAGTAAAGCTCTAAAAACTTAGACCAAAATAAAAAATAATAACCGTATGGAAATTTTAAAAAATTATTAAATTGTAGATTTTCTAGAATCGGAGAAAAGTTACGAGCAAGATATTAAAACTGTAAATAAAATATTAATAAGAAGATAAACTAAAAGAAAAGACTCCATGGGTTGACGCATTTATGAAGTATTATGCACCCACATGTTACAGAAACTATAATTTTAGTTATGTAGAAAGAATAAGTTCGCTCATTTTAAAATACAAAATAAAATTCAAAAGATAGTATATTAATTATTATTTTTAATTTATGTAAAAAAACTTTAATCATAAATAATAGTTATAAGATTAAAAAAAAAAGAGTTTTAATTGCGTTTTACTGTACCTAACAGTCTTAATCGCTTGACTAACATAAAATTGCGTAATTGAAGGTTTAGAGATCATCGGACGGTGGTGACCCGATCCAACGGATGACATTTTGTCTTATATGATTTGAACCCTTTCAAACCATTGGGCCAATGGCCCAATTGGAAAATCTCATTCATGCTACGTGCGCCACACGAAACCATGCCATGCCACGCTACCATTGGTTTTTCTATGATTTCTTATCTTCTGGTTAGGTATTATTAGATTTTTTTTATCCAAATAGTTTAATTTTATAGGATAATTATTCAAATAGATCAAATTTTAAAAATTATTAAAATAAATAAGTTGTAACACGACTTTATAAGATGATATGAATTTAGTCTATTTAAGCTATTAGAAATTTAATGTAATTAAATTTTAAGTTTTAAGTAAAACCATTAACATAATTTTATTAGTTAAAATTTAATTATACTTATTTAAATTTTTCAAAATAATGTAATTTATAGAATAATTATTTAAATAAATATAATTTTAAAAAATTATTAAAATAAATAAGTTGTGTAAAGTTGATACGAATTTTATAAGATGATATGATTTTAGTATATTTAAACGAGTATAAATTTGACGTAATTAAATTTCAAGTGAAATTATTAACATGATTTTAATATTATTTAAAATTTGAATAATATGATTTATCTATTTTAATAGTTTTTTAAAAATTTACTTATTTTAATAATTAACTTATAAAATTTCTTTAATTTGATAAAAGAAAATTGAAATATTAAAGTGAGTTTTAAATTTTAATCAATTCTTTATATTAGGGAACAATTCTCTATCAATTATTTAAAATTTTAATTATTTATCAATTGGATTGGATTTTGTAGGTACTCTTACTTCATTCAACTTCTTTATTTTAATTTTAATTTGTTGAATAAAACAATGCTACGTAAAAAATTAAAACTAAAATAAGTATTTTTTTTAAAACCTCCATTGAATTAAAAGATAGCAAATTGAATTCTGGGAGCAGAACAGAACATTATAGTATTTCTTGGTGATGTGTTGATTATGACGTTTGATTCCTGAGTTAATTTTGTGTCTGCTAATACATTTAATAGTGTCACACGTTCACACCTAATAATTAATGTGCATTCATTTTCTTTTACTTTCTCAACATTTTAACATGCAATATTACAAATGAAACGATGAGATAAAAAACACACACACACGTGATTTTCTTGCATAAATAAATACAATATTTTTAAAATTTCGGAATTATGTTGATTCAATTATAAACAGAGATGAAAGTAAAACTAAAGTTCATAACGTATATTTTACAGATTTAGTATCAAATTGATTAAAACAAAAATATGCAACATCTTCATTCAAATAAGATAGTTGATTCAATTATTTACTATAATAATGTAAAATCTAAAATATTAATTTAAAAGAAATTGCGATTAATTATAGTTTTTGGTATAATAATAAAAATTTGATGTAACATATTTTTCTTGCTATATGCATATATAATACATATATAAAATGTTATGCATATACATATAATAATTTTGAAGTCTTGATAATTAGAATGAGTTTCGTAAATAATACATTTGAAAATTTAGATATTTTAATTAATTTATTGTATTTAAAATATTTGTTAGAGTAAAAAGATAATTATTATTCATTAAAATTTTAAAGTGAATATCTTACATTTATTATATTGCTAATATTCTTATCTGTTATACATTTTTTAATTTATTTCTGAAAAAAAAAATTTATTCATTGAAATACAACAACTGCATTAAATATATATATTTTAAATACTATGACATATCTCACAGATTTGTGTTTTAATTTTTTATATTTACGATTAATTAGATAAATAAAATATGTTCAATTTTAAATATTTGAATTATTAAAATATACGTTAGATAAAAAATTATACAATTCAAAAAATTATTTATTAAACTAATATTTTACACTAAATTTTTAAATTTTATTTTTTTATCAAAATATATTATTTTTTTATCGTGATAATATTATTTATTTATTTGAACATATTAAATACATTCCCTACAAGAAAATCATGAAATAGAAACCAATTTATAGAAACCAATTTATAGAAACCAAAATAATTAGTTGCAATAGTAACTAAATTAGAGACCATTTTAGAAACTAAAACAAAAATTAGTTTCTATTATTTTCTATTATTATTAAATAGTTTTTAAATTGGTATCTAATTAGCAACCAAAGTTTTTGCTACCAAATTTAGAAACTAAATAATTGGTAGTTAAAACTTTAGTTGCTAATTAGATACCAATTTAGAAACTATTTAACAATAATAAAAAATAATAGAAACTAATTTAGAAACCAATTTTTCTTTCAGTTTCTAAAATAGTCCCTATTTTAGTTTAACTAATTATTTTGGTTTCTAAAAATTGGTTTCTATTTCATGATTTTCTTGTAGTGATTACATCAATTTTACCTATACTTTGCACAATGTTCCAACAACCTTCTTTTAGAATATATATATATATATATATATATAAAGACATGTGTTAGAGTAGAAATAATATAATTCAAATAATTACTCATATATAAGTATTAAGATATTAATATTTATTACTGCTTTTATGTAATATTATTTATTTGACCACTTCAAATCCTATTCTAAATGGGGGAAATAGATACTTCTAAACTTGTTTTTTTTTACATGTATTTAGATGGCTTATGTAAGCAACTAAATTATTTGTTTAAAGTTGTGAAACAGGTGTCAGATTTTTTTGGTAGATGACAAGTGTGATGTTTGAAATTTAGAAAAAGAAGAAAGAGAGTACAGAGTGGACCTTGAATGTTTAGTTTGTGTGACAAGGTAGGCTTCATTCTTCTTGACCCTTTCCTCTTCTTTTCATCACTTCTTCTAAATTTAGCTCCAACTTTTTCTCATTCTAATTTTGATTCCTCATACTTTTTCATTGATCATTAATATGTCTCAATTCTCAATCATCAGTTTTGTTTCTGCTTAATCCGGGTATTTTCCCTCTCCTTCTCTTTTCTCTTCTTTCTCTTTTGCTTTCTCTTCTTCCTTCTTTTTCAAACCACCATCTTATTTGCTTAATCTGTTTTCATACCCTTCTTGGCCCCTCAATTCATCTATCCACTCTTTGCATGAACACTGTTTCAAAAATTCATCTTTTTTATAAACACATGCAGTCATGTCATATCATAATAACTTTTTTTGGTTTGCAAAGTTTGGATTAATGTTTTTCTGTATCTGGGGTTGGATATAATCAAGAGAGGAAACTACAAAGCTTAGGGATATATGATATATTGATATCTATTGTCTTTTCCTTAAGCTTTTGTTTCTGTTTCTCTCCATTGGCATGTACATATACCAGAAGAGTTTTCAAATTTCATCAACCCAGTTAAAAATTGGCGAACTTGTGTGGATGCATGGTAATTACTACTTGAAATGTTAGTTTTTGTGCACCTGGGTGTTCTTTCTTTTATAGCTTTGTTCACGTGATTGTAATTTTTTATTTCAATGTCAACGTGTATGAAAAAGGAGGATCTTTTAGCTTTTCATGCATCATGAGATTCTGTATTTTTTTTATCATTGGTTGATGATGTTCAAGCACAATTGAAAAAGTGTATTAAATGGTACATATGGAAATCAATTATCATTTTATTACTTCTCTAGATGCTGTCATCCCCCTTAAATTTGAAAGCTCTACATGGTCATGTTTTATTCTGATTCTAATTGAGTTTACTGAAAAAGGTTATACATGCAGCAACAATTTCCATTTTTTTACTGATTGAATCTTTATTATTTGCCTTTTAGATGCCTTTAACTCTTCCAGATGCTTCTAACTAATGGAGGAAGTTGAAGACAAGCCACCCTCAGAACCATCTATAATAAGGGCTGAGCAGAAGCCACAGGCAGAAACCCCTGAAGAGAACACTGAGGTGATGAATCCACCCAATAATCAGCCTTCCATTGAAGTTTTGGATAGCCAACATAGTAATAATAACAGTAGAATGGAGTCTGGCCCTCGTTTTCCCATGGAGTTCTCTGACTCAGAAGTGTCCCTGAATGCTTCTAGCCATCAAACTATAGCACAAGTTGTACATCTTCCCACAGGTGATTCAGCTTCTACTCCTGAAGCTACAGTTCATGGAACAGAAGAAAGCCACCAAGGGGCCAAGGCTGCAGATTCTGAACCAGGAGCTTTAGAAGAAGGTATCTTCAACAGGCAGGAGGAAGGCGTTTCTGCTGTCACTGCTAGCAGTGATGTTGATAATCTGATGAATCCCTCAACATCATATTCTGAAAGAAAAGAGTTGCAGACTGGCCCCATAGAACTAATTACAGACTCACCTCAAACCATGGTTGCTGATGTTGCCATAGATAATTCAGCTTCAACCTCAAAAGTTGTAAAGGAACAAAGCAACCAAGGAGCCATGCCTGCAAATTCGGAAGCCGGAGCATTAGAAGATATGTCAAATAGGCAACAGGATGGTGGTTCTAGTGTCTGTGCTGGCAGTGATGCTGAAAATCAGAAAGAGTTGCAGAATGACCACAAAGAACTAAAGATTAATTCACCTCAAACAATGGATACTGATGTTCTTGTGGGAGCTGTTGATGACTCTTCAGAAAAAATAGAGTCGCAAAATGATCACAAAGAGCTAAAGATTGAACTGCCTCAAACCAAGATAGCTGATGTGTCTGTGGAAGCTGTTGACTCACCTGCTGCCAGTGATCAAATGGCTTCCTCTTCTGAAGAAATAGAGTTGCAGAACGACCAGAAAGAACAAAACACAGATCCGTCTCAAACCAATACTTTGAGAGCTGATGATCAACTATCTGCCAGTGATGATAATCTGATAAAACTCTTGGATTCCTCTTCTGAAAAAATAGAGTTGCAGAATGACCAGACAAATCAGAAGACAGATCCATCTCAAACCAATGCTACTGATACTTCTGTGGGAGCCGTTGACTCACCCACTTATGCCAAGACGATGGCTGCAAGAAGAAGCCATATTGATACAGCTGCTCCATTTGAATCTGTCAAGGAAGCTGTTTCAAAGTTTGGAGGCATTGTGGATTGGAAGGCTCATAGAATCCAGACAGTGGAGGTATATATGTCTTCCATTTACTTAAATTTTGCAACTCTATTACTTCTTCCCGAGGAAAGAGTTCTATTGAAGGTTTTGCTTGCTTTTTAAAGATAACAAACAACTAGAAAAATGACAAGATATGAGTAAATGGGATGAGAACAACGACCTCCCTACTGTTTTGGTTGTCAACTGCTGTTATAAATGTTAAAAAGCAATTACCAATGCTGAAATGTTGCTTTGTTGACTCTTTTCTTGTCTAGGTTAACGATAACAACAAGAAACTATTATCTGCTGAATCAAGCCACAACTTCATATAGCAGATTTTATTCATCAATTGTCAATGACCAGAGTGTATTCTATATCTCCTTTTTGTGAAAAATATCATGACATAAAGTTCACATTTGAAATATATTTTGCTATAAAGTTGTTTGTCTTCCATGGTTGCTTCTTCTTGCCAACAATGAAAGATAAATTATTGATTCATCACCATTATACTTTGTCAAAAACCAAATTACTTTCTTCAAAGCTGGAAGATAATTTATTGATACTAATGAGTAATGACTATGGTAGCTTTTTTTATATATATAAAAGTTTTCATGTTAGACATCATTGTGTAACTTGACATTTTAGTTATGCTGACACCTCGAGTAACAACAATCAGCTGTCATTACAATGCTTATGGTAGCTTCATCAGCTGGAAAATCGCTTTTAACTTCAATTTTTTTTTCTGATATTCAGAGACGCAAACATGTAGAACATGAACATGAAAAGGCACAGCAGCTGATCCCGGACTTCAGAAAAAAAGCCGAGGCTGCAGAGAAAGCAAAAATGCAAGTTCTGCAGGAGCTGGATACCACTAAGAGACTAATAGAAGAGCTCAAACTTAACCTTGAGAGGGCTCAAACAGAAGAGCGTCAAGCAAGACAGGACTCAGAACTTGCAAAGCTGAGAGTGGAAGAGATGGAGCAAGGTATTGCAGATGACTCTAGTGTTGCAGCCAAGGCACAGCTTGAGGTAGCTAGAGCTAGGTATGCATCAGCTATCACAGAGTTAACATCAATAAAAGAAGAGTTGGATGCATTGCGTGGAGAATATGCATCCTTAGTTGATGAAAAAGAGGAAGCTGTCAAGAAATCTGAAGAGGCTGTTGCTTCATCAAAGCAAGTGGAGAAGACAGTGGAAGACTTGACTATTGAGCTGATTGCAACAAAGGAGGCACTGGAAACTGCACATGCTGCACACATGGAAGCAGAGGAACAGAGAATAGGGACAGTCATGGCAAGAGATCAGGATTGTCTCAGTTGGGAGAAGGAACTGAAACAGGCAGAAGAAGAACTCCAGAGTCTCAACCAGAAAATTTTGTCTGCTAAGGACCTCAAATCTAAACTGAACATTGCCTCAGCTTTGCTGCTTGATTTGAAAGCTGAGTTAAATCTTTATATGGAATCAAAGGTTGACCCAGAAGGTGAAGGAGAAGGAGAAGGAGTCTCCAAAAAGAAGACACACAGTGAAATACAGGAAGCAGTTGCATCTGCCAAAAAGGAACTTGAGGAAGTGAAGCTCAACATAGAGAAAGCTACCACTGAGATAAATTACTTAAGGGTGGCTGCAGCTTCCTTAAAATCAGAACTTGAAAATGAGAAATCATGTTTTGCCTCCATCAGGCAGAGAGAGGGAATGGCCTCCATCACAGCTGCATCTCTTGAAGCTGAACTGCAGAACACTATATCAGAAACGGTTTTGGTTCAGATGAAGGAAAAGGAAGGCAGAGAGAAAATTGCTGTGCTGCCAAAGAAACTACAGCAAGAAGTTGAAGAGAATAATCAGGCCAAGTTGCTTGCTCAAGCAGCTCGTGAAGAGTTGCAGAGAGTAAAGGAGGAGGCTGAACAAGTAAAGGCAAGTGCAAGCACCATGCAAAGCAAATTACTAGCAGCTCAAAAGGAGATAGAAGCTGCAAGAGCTTCTGAAAGGTTGGCAATAGCAGCAACCAAAGCATTGCAAGAGAGTGAGGCATCACCTATGAACAACAGTGAAGTGGATTCATCCACATGGGTGACCCTTTCGGTGGAGGAGTACTATAATCTCAGCAAACAAGCACATGATGCAGAAAAAGAATCCAACATGAGGGTTGCAACAGCAAATTCTGAAATTGAGACAGCCAAGAAGTCTGAATTGAAAACCTTGGAGAGGTTGAATAGTGTGAGTAGAGAAATGGCTGCTAGAAGGGAATCTCTTAAGATCGCCATGGAGAAAGCTGAAAAGGCAAGGGAGGGAAAATTAGGTGTAGAACAAGAACTAAGAAAGTGGAGGTCTGATCATGAACAACGAAGAAAGGCTGGTGCATTAGGCCAAGAATCGGCTAAGCATCAAAGTAGTAAAAGTGCAGGAGCTAGTTTTGAAAGACACAAGGAACCAAACAGTTTAGAAAAACCTCATCGTGTACCTATTCCTCTTCGTTACTTCTCCAGTTCAAAGTCTTATGTCCATTCAAACAGTGGAGCTGTGCCATCAACAGATGCAAAAACCGGAAAGAAGAAAAAGAAATCATTTTTCCCATGGGTTTTGATGTTCTTTGGGAAGAAAAAGTCGCACACAACACATTCAGGGTAAAATCCATTTTGGAAAATGCATGCATTGTGATGCTCCAGTTATCTGAACATGTGACCCTTTTGGAGATTATTCAAAACTGAATCATACTTTGTACATGTTAGTCATTGCTGTATGTATGGTTGATTCATCTCTCTTTGAGGATTGTGAATGGTCTCCAACTCACCGATTTATGACAACATAAATATAAGCTCTTCATCACAGGTGAGAAAACAAAAATAAGATCATTCTTTACTGTGTATAGGCTTCTGTTCTGATATATTGAACTCAGCTTTTGTAAAGTTATGTATCAAAATTTTTGAGTTTGAGATTTGAATATGAATGGGTGAACATGTCATTCAATTTAGCTGCTAAAACTAAGAGAGATTCTAAGGCTGCGATTGAAAATATGTTTTACAGAATTGGTGTTACTTTGAACTTATCAATCGTTTTGATTTATTTATCACTAAATCTGTGGGGTATATATACCATCTAAAGATGCATCGGTTAGTTTATATCTGAAATTTCTAAAATTTTATTTTTGATTTTTTTGATTTTTTTTTCTATAAAAACTCTCGTAGATATTATTAACTATAAATTTAACATGTACGATAAACAAGTATAGTAAAAGATGTTAATTTCGATATAAACAGTACTGAATAAAGTTTAGATGCAAAATACAGGAGTTACTATGTTATAAAGCATAGTGTAATTTTTATTTCATAACAAGATATTTATTTTGTCCCTTTCTTTAAACGAACTAGATGATATATTTGTTGGATTTGGAAGTAAAACAAGATAATTAACTGCGTGGATATTATTAATGTAACTAAAATATTAATTAAAAAGTAGATTTATTATATTTTTTAATATACATGGTCAAGATGTTCTAGACATGACCTACAATATCTCATACATGTAGGAAAATAAATACGTCTGCACCCTTTATTTTATATTTATGAAGATGAAAAATTAAAATATTTTGTGAATAATATATTTTTAAATTTATTTATTTTATTATATTTATTATTTAATGTACGTTAAAGTGAAAATTACATAATTCAAAAAAATTATCTGTTAAATTTTTAAAGAAAATATCTAGTAATTATCGAATCGTTAGCATTTTAATACAACTTTTATAAAAAAAGAACATTAGTTTAATATCAAAATAATATTAATTAATTATTTAAACACAATAAATATATTACATTGAAATATGACTTCCATCTTGTTTGAAAAAAAAATGTTACAATTTAACATAATCAATCTATTCTATGTACGGAATTTTAGATCAATCAACACGGATAGGTTCATATTGTTTTAAGAAATAACATGCTAATAGTTTTATTTTTTGAAAACTAATTCTTACCAATCTAACGTTGAGTTATTATTAATTATGATTTTAATTATTTTCATCAAATTTGTAAAAAATATGGTAAAATTATAATAAAATAAGTTTGTTTTTATGATTTTCAAAAGCGTACATAACAATCATGCTTTTCTACGCCAAAAATTAGTTCATAGTTGAAGATTAATCCTTTCAAAGTGACAAATATTTTTATCCTCGTTCAACAAACCCCCTTTTTTTTTAAGTTAATATTGACCTGCATCTATGAAACACTAAATAATTTCACAAACAAACGTGGTATATATGAGAGAAAATTTTAATTTGGTGGTGAAAATTTGTAATAATGTTCTATATATGAAACACTTTTGTTCAAGACTACCAATTGATTCATGTTGTCAGTGAGTTTTAATGTAAATGAACATGTTAATAAAAAGTTTCTCGATATGGTTATCTCATTTATTTGTTTAATTGTTGAGTCAGCTTTGGATTTTGAATAGTTTTTGTTAGAATCAAGTTAATTTTTATAAAGAAAGCGTTTTAAAAAAATACACTCTACTGTTTATAAGTATAATATAAGAAATAAGTTACAAGTGTAGCCAAAACTGGAAGAGAAATGGTTCCACATTTTGACTTGTTTCTCTTAACACACTATAATTTGCCTAATTTCACATAATTTAAACCAAAGAAGGGATAAATAGTGTTGATGAAATTTGGCTTAATTAAAAAGACAATGGTGGACATCAATGCTCACATAATCATCCCGGTAATGCCAATCAACCGTTTTAACAACTGTTAACTAACTGAAACTCAATTTCGTAAAAAGTGAGAGTTGAATTACTATTGCAAATTCAGTTTGTAAATTTATTTTTGTACCTAATTTAAATTTGTAAACAATATTTTGTGGTCATTTTCACTACAATTTGAACGTAATCATATTAGTGTTATTAGAAGCTTTAATGGAAGATGTATTTATTAACGAAAAATAGTGATTTGATACTCAATAGTCTCACTTCAAACTAATTTATCTACTACAGGTTTTAATTAATTTATTTATTACAGGGTTTAATGGCTTGTATATTTGTTACATAAAAAATAATGATCATAAATCGATATCAAGGTTTAGACACAGGATGTAAAATAGCAACAATCATTGAGCCGATAACTTATGGCAAAAAGAAAAGTGGTTGCAAATAATGCATGATGAACTATTTTCGAACATAAAACATTCAATCAGAATGCAATAAAGACATGACCGATTTGCAGAACAGTGTAAATATACTTCAGTATTCAGAACTATATTTTAAAATCATGAACCACCTACAACCTTAGTAATGATGATCCTTGTATTACCTGAAGATATATAATTATATTCCTCAAACGTTGATGCTATCTATTTTGGTTGACTGCATCAAACGATAATTCTCGCAATCTTAAGTAGTTGAAAGCATCTCAGCTCACAGCTTGGAAGGCTTTGGGAAGATATCCGGAGTAAATTTCTGAGCAGCACTCAAACTCCCCTTAATCTTCATCGCACCCCTACATTCATTCGCCACCACATGAAGCACATGGATGTATTAACAAAGAAGAAAAAAACAACGAAATTTTTTTTTGGAAGGAAAATATCCATTGAAAAGTTGAACCTCATGAAAGCAATCTGCGGATTCATCTTTCCCAAGGCAACCTTAACAAAGTCCTCATCCTTGAATGAAAAAGATGCATCAGGTTTTCCTCCTTCGTATGGCCCTAAATACACACAACCCAATAAATACTCATACAGGATAGTATTGTCAGAGAACGCAATAAAATTTAGCCAAATTAAGTAGAATTGTAGAAATACAACTCTAAAAAACATCTGATCTCTAGCAAAGTTGTAGAAACTATTGATTAATCTCTGGCTGCCAAGAAAATTTAGCGTGCATTGAAGAGGCCAGGGTAGAAAAGCTGTTTAGTTAGCTTTAGACAATTTAAATGTAGTATTTTAGATATTTTCAGTTCTATTCCTTAATTAAAATTAAAGTATTATTGCCATAATTCGCACAATAAATTCATTTCAAAAAAATTCACAATGACAATTTAGCAATTCACATATAAAAAATTTCACTATGACAATTTAGCAATTCACAATGACAATTTTACACGGGAATAGACTATTTACACAAATAAAATTTTAACGCTCTAACAAGTTCAGATAATGTACTAAGTTCTGTCTACTCTAGCTACTAAGCGCAAGATTTTGGCAGCAAGCCTTGATACTGATCACAAAAGATGAGAGGAAAATTCTAAAATCCTGATCTACCTCTGTAACACACAGGGCCCTAGCGTAAAGGTGAAACAGTGCGTTTGAACGAGTTTCTCAAAGAATTTCCAAGAGAGAAAAATAAAAAGAAAAATTGAAATTACACAGGTTAATCTGTAGAAGTTTTCTCTTCTTTAATTTGTGTAAAAGTTAATTCGTTAGCTTCTGGAGAATCTCTTTTAATTTTTTTCTTCGTATTTTTCTCTACCAGAAGTTTTATAGTTTGTTAAGCTCCTAGTTTCACCATACTCAGTACGGTGAATACTGTATATTGCTCATCATAGAGATTACAATACATTACATGCATAGCAGCAACATTCAGAGAGTGAATTCAAAGGTTCATCATCACGATTCCCGAGACACGTGCACGTCTTCGATTGCAATTCACATCGAAAACCTAAGTATGAACAAAAAAAATTGAAAAGTGAAAAAGAAGAGAAGGAAGCTTGCTAACCTTTGGTGACCTCTCCTTTCTTGAGGTTAACGGTGTAGACGACCTCATCGAATCCAAGTTTCTACATATCGAAGCCATTCAATAAGACCGATAATGTAATTCACAACAATTAGGTTAAACGAAGAGTGAGAAGAAGGAAGAAAGAAGGTTACCTTCGGAGCAATGTGAAACTGATAAACGAGTCCAATTTTTTCCGTGAGCTGTTTGCCTGCGTCAGTGGCGAAGTGCTGCTTCATCTGCTCCATAATCGCGTCGGATTTGAGGTTCGAAGAATCCGCCATGGCTTCGCGTCGCAACAATCAAACGAAACCTACCAGTTCTGGTTTGTTGAGTTCGCGTGTGTAGGTTGGAGGAGTGGGACCGGCACCATCTGATTTCAACTTTCCAGTAACTTCCACATTTATAATCCTCTATCTGTTTCGTTACGTTACGTTACGGTGTTGTGCATTTAAAGAATTAGATAGAACAGTTGTTGGACTCTGTTGTAAGAATAGGATGAGAATGGGTTCGCGATGAGGCCCATTTATCTCACGCGTTTCAGCCATTTTCTTTCTGCACCTCCATATTTTCTTATACACTTCCATATTTTTGTGAAAAGTCTAATTTATTCTTAGAAATTATATTTCGAATTATAAAATTCAAAAGATATTTTCTGAATTCTCAAATACCTTCTAAACTCTACATTTCAAAATGTAAAATTATAGAGTTCAAAATATAGTTTAAGACGTAAAAATTAATTTTTAAGATTCTAAAATTTAAAATATAATTTATATTTAAACTATAGAGTTCAAAAGATATTTTATGAATTATTAAATACCTTCTAAATTAGAATATAAAATTACATTTTGTAAAACTTGAAAGATATTTTTTAAATTCTCAAATACATTCAAAAATCTATAATTCAAAATATAAAATTATATTTCAAATTTTACAATTTAAAAAAAAAATTGAAATTAAAAAAATTATGAAGGTGCAAGGAGACACTACGAAGGTGCTTGAAGACTGTATGGAGGTGTTGGAAGAGAGAAGGGAGGTGTTGGAAGAGAGTAGGGAGGTGCAGGAAGTAAACGCCGTGTTTCAATATATGGATAAGATAGATCCATACTCTGCTCTTATTACATAAGGCTTCTCTTCGTTTTTTTTTATACATTTTAATATTTTTGGTTTAAATTAAATTATTACTATAAAAATGCTTTATATTAATATATATTATCCACTCTTAATACTGTAAATTGAACCTCAAAATTTGAAGAGTGAGATTTGTATCATCTTCACTCAATTAATTAACGATTATCTTTTTTTTTTACTAAGAGATGTATTTCACACATGGTTTTAGAAATAATAAAAGGTATACATTTCAAACTATCAACTTTTAACCATTTATTTTCTCAATTAAAAATAATATTATATCAAAATAATGCGAAAACAAATACTTGGAAAAATTTCCTGGAGAAATAAATAAAATAAAAATTGAATACTTGACCAGAAACAGTTGTTGTGAAGAATTTTAAATCATATAAAGAGGGTTGAATATATTTTTAAATATTTTTCAAACTTTTTTGCAAGAGAGAGATGGTGTCATATGAAGTTTAGTATTGAGAAAGAGATGAATGAGATTTAACGTTTGTTATGTTCAAAGGCAACTTTGACTTACAACATGATATTATTTTACTAACTTTTTAAATTAATCACAAGTATTTTTTGGAAAGTTTTTTTGGATTTGAAAAACAAATTTAAGTATAAAAAGAATATGTTTTGATGATGATATTTTAAAGTTGTTGATGTTAGAAGATGTATTTTATGTATTATACCTTTCATTGCATTTGTACAAGAATCTTAAGATTTAGCACACATTGAATCCTAAAATTAACCAAAAAACATGTAAAAAAAATTTAAGTTTCTTTTAATCTATTAAGGTTTTATGTTGTTCATTTAAATGTGAAGGCAATATACATCATTGATTTCTTTTATCAAAATTTAAATATAACAAATGAGGTGTAGCTTTGAAAAACTACAACTCTTGAAAGATAATACAAGATGTTCAAAATGAAGGACAATGAAAGTGTAGGCAAAATGTTTGTCAGATTTCAAAGTATGTTCAAAATGAAGGACAATAAAAGTGTAGGTGAAATAATTGTTAGATTTCAAACTCATAAATAGGCATCAGAAAAGCATGGGGTATAATACCCCAAAGTTCAACACAATAACTTGCTAAAAATCTATAAATCAGTGTCAGTGCAGAGGACAAGATGACGATGCTGCAAATGTCACTGTGTCAATGTAAATAAAATTAAAGAATGTAAACTTTTTATTTTTGCAATGGTTTCAAAAAATAAAACTGACTCTCAATATCAGTATTATGGGAAAAAAATACAAAGGTAAATGAAGATAAACATAAGTATATTATTTAGGAGCTTAAAAGAGAATGAACAAAGATAGATAAATAATTTAGAAGTGTTATTTGGGAGAGTGGTCCTCATAAGTCTCAGAACATTGTTAGAACACTGGTCCCCACTAACAAAATTTTCAAAACAGTGCCAGAAGAGACAGTACAAGGAGAAGGCTTCATAAGGCTGCCAACAACCTCATGTACCTAAGTCTGTCAAGGTCCTTCAGCAACAACTGCAATAACTATGTGTTGCACATGACTAAAATCAAATCACAAAGTTAGGTGAAAACAAAATATCAACATACATACCCTTGTGTTATACTGTAAGTATTTCTATATTACCCTTCATTGAGTTATCATGTAAAATTAACAAACCACACCACATTATCTTGTGAAAATGGAAATGCCATGGGAGAGTGTTCATTTACTGTGTTAGGTTCCCTGTTATTAAGTGAGAAATGACCCTTATTAAGTGAGAATTCTTTGCAGCATTTAACTGCTACATTAAAGATGAACATGACAGAAGGTTGATTATATAAGGCCAAAGCCAGATTATGTTACACGTTGGTTACTTGTCATGTGATGAAAACACAGGTCTTATAAGGAATGAGTGGTGAATGTGAATGTTCTAGTTGTTGGATACTTAATTTGCTGCATTATTGGTTCCAAATTTGATTCTGATACACGCACATAAGTATATATATATATATATATGTAACAGAAACGTAGAGGTAAAAAGTGTTTTGACTCAAAGATAATTGAAAGTGATGCTTGAAGAGAGAAATAAAGGTCCACCCTCTTTTTCTTCTTTGTTTGAGGGGTGGAAAATGATCAAGGATAGAGGGGTAAGTATTGAGGTGCCCCACCATGGAGAAATAAAAATCAAAGAGTCAAACTAGAAAAGAAAAAGATGAAAGGTTTGAAAAGTGGGTTGCTTCTTCTTCCCATGCTACTTTTTTCTAGCTGGTAGATTCTCTCCAACACCTAGCTGGGAGTCCATTCAGTGGCAAGGGGAATGGACCATACTGAATTCCACACTTGGATCCTACCACTTCCCACCTGTGCACAAACACAAACCCTTTCATCAGTCACATACCATGCTCACAATCCTTTCTATATAAGATCTACCTTTTCTTACTTTCCCTAACTTATACATGCTTTTATGCACTTCTGCTACTCTCGTTTTCTTTTCTTTTCAATCTTCCTACAATTCATTTTCTACTATTCATCCCCATAAGGGTATATGTCCAAGTTAACACTTATGGTTCATAACTTGATCCATTTCCAAAACCAGAAACTACAAATTGTTCAACCTTTTTGTTTAGTTCTTCTATATTGCAATATAATTACAGCAGTATAATTTATTTTTTATTAGGAGTCATTCAACTTTAATTTAAATTTATGTAATCAATCATTAGATTAATTTATATTTATATTCTACAATCAACAGGAACCCACCAGTTTTAGAAAATTCAGCATTACTCTTTTTTGACAGACACACTTTACAACCAATGATGCCCAGTTCTGTCATGTGAGGAAACATTATTACCATGATCTGTGTAATTCCTCAATCAGGTTTCATGTAACTCAACCCTACCAGAGCAACGTGTTAGTTTCTGAGCTCTTCCCAGTAGGGTCTTATCACCATGTTTGCTTTCAAGAAAAAGGTGTATTTCTACTTCTGCACACCCAGATTCTCTCATCATTCTTATTCTTTATTTTTTTAATCTAACAATATTTGGTAAAAAGTATATACTTTATAATATTAATAAAAGCAAAAACTGAATGCATATTATGCAGCAACTTTATATTTTCCTATTCACATTTTTAAATTTCAAAAATACTAATGATAGTAAACTTATCTACAGATAATGATAAATAAAAATTATTATTATAACCCTAAACTTTTAAATATTGAGGTAGGTTCAAAAGTTGCATATTATAAGAAAATTTATTAGGGCTCTAATTAGTGTTTCCTTTATTTTTTAAATGACTATCTTAACTCTTTAATGTAATGTTTATGTATAAATATAAATGTGTTCATAACTTGAAACTCAGTATAAAAAATCAATCTGCAATAAGAGTATTTTCCCACAAATGTATATATCAGTATTGGTCTCCAACATAAAACTTTTGAATCTGTCATAAAGAAAACATCATTTTATATGCAGAAGTTTGTAAATCAAGAGTTTGAAATAACAGTTTAACCAATTATAAAGATTAGTAATAATATAATTTTCCAAACACAGTGAAGTATGTGATGGTTTGTGATATTGAAATTGATTTTAGATGGGCCCTTTAAGTCATTATTTTGCATCAGTTAGTATGTACTGCTATAGCTTTTAAGCTGTCTCTCCTTGGTGTTAATAATAATCCATATTCATTATTCCTCTCTTTTTTTCTCTTTGTTTTTAGCATATTCTTTTCTACTAATTAAACAACAGTACCTAAATTTGGTGACCAAATGATGGATCATAATCAGTGTCTCCAGCTTAGCAAGCTCATTGCCAGGGCAGGCATGTACTCCACTACCAAATGGCATGAAAGTATTGGGCTTTGGTGCCACCTATTTAACAAACAACAAAGATAAATAATTGTTCTTGCTGTTTGAAAATGATGAAATATCTTTTGCAGTACACAATAAGATAAAATTCATTAATCATCCTTATCCATGCATATATCATTATTACTTTTTTTTCATCTTTTCTCATTTCAGCATACCTCAAACCTTGAAGGGTTGAACTTCTGAGGCTCTGGAAAATATTCAGGATTGTGGTGAATATTTCTGAACAGAGGCATCGCTTTCCACCCTTTTGGTATTAAGAATCCTGTGGTCAAAATCCATGTGAGTCATTGATTTATAAGACCATAAGTTTTCAAAGGAATGTGTGTTTTCACTTTAGGCCTTTGCAGAATGTGGTTTTAAGAGCTCATAACACTAGTCACTTTGCATGGTGCATTTTTGGACCCCCAAGAAAAAGTTTGAAATCTTGCTTATAGGTTAAATATTCTTCTTACCCTTGTACTCCACATCAGCTATTGCTTCTCTGAAAGGGAATGAAATAATGCTTGCCATTCTCAAACTCTCTAACACAACCTGACCAAGGTCACAGTTTCCCGTTATTAGTCACTTGCAACAAACTAACTCAACATTTGCTTAAACAACTGCAATCAGCAGGGTCTTCTAACACGTTTACTTTTATTTTTGTTGGACCAATTGTGGATAAATAAGATGAAAGAACTTCTATAAAAGTGAAATATATAGTTGCTTTTAAGTTATGATAACAAAAACTGTTTTAGTTTATTTGAATAAAGACAAACGATTATTTTAGTTCATGTAAATCAATGATATGATTCTGATTTTAATCTTGGAATATAGGTAAAAGAATATGACATTTATTATATAACTTAATTGAATGATCAAAATATTATGCAGAAGCTTAATTATTGAGCCTACCTTGTGAGTAATTCTCATGTTTCTGGTCTGATCCCAACTCAGTGGTATATTACCTTCATTGGACTTGTGAATTGCCTTCTGCTCTGCCTGCAAAAGCCAACATTACCACAAACTATAGTCATTATTACTAACATAAACATCACAATACTACACACCTTTTTTTCTCACAAAGAAGATAAGCTCAAGTTAAAGTTTCCTTTCTTTATACCTTTACTGACTCCAGAAGTTTCGGTTCATCATGCAGGTACTTTACAACCCATGTCATGGCACTAGCTGTGGTGTCCTGAGCAGCAAAAAGCACCCCAATAATGTTATCTGCAATTTGATCATCAGATAACACTTCTCCTCCTTCGCCTTTCCAATTCAATAGACAACTCAACAGATCCCTTTCGACCAACTTCTTCTCCTTCCTCTCACAAATTATATCACTTATAATCTTCCCAAGTCTCTTTCTAGCCTACAAACAATATATAAGTACATTTTCATACTTCCATTCAACCCAATTACAATTCTTGATGCTGAAAGAAATTTTGAACAAATGCAACTAATGTGATCCTTATAGAAAAACCTTGAAGTTGTAGTCAAAATCACGTCTCAACCTGTGGTTTAAAACCTTCTAAACACAATACATCAAGACATGAATTTGTTGAAGAGAGTTAGTATTACTTACCAACAGTGCTTTTTTGTACTGGGTTCCTGGAATGCAAGTTGGGAAGGAATTGTAACCAGCATCCACAATACGGTAATTCTTCTTTAGCTCCTCCCTCGAACGTGGCTCTAGATGGCCAAAAGTTGTGAGGATTCCAACTTCAAAAGAAATCTGCAAGCAAGCATTCAAAGGTGGACCACTTAACTCATTGACCATCATTACACCATGACACACTTAACAGTAAAAAATACATAAAAATATGCAGAAAATGCGAGACTCACAACAAGTCCTTGAACATGAATAATACTATAATAATCGATCCAATCATTCGTCAATGTCAATGAACTAATTTAATATAAAAACAGAACATAACAGCACTACACGTGTGTAATGTTGCAGGAAAATTGAACCTACCCTTTTCATTTCCTTAAACATGTTAATGACTTGGCCATCACCCCAAGAGTTCATGCCAGATAACACTAAGGCTTCTACATGGGGCACCAAGTTGCGAAGTGCTTCAAAAGAAAGTGACCTCTGAACAAGCTTCCTCAGGCGAGTGTGGTAGTCTCCCTGGTGGAAAAACAAAGCAAAAGGACCAATCAAACGCTCTTTGCTTTTGGGGTATGTTGGTTTGAACAAGTGAGCTTGAGTCACCAGCACAAAGCGTGCAGCCTCAGGGCTGATCAGCATCACACAGGGACAACCCAGGATGTTGGTCTTAAATATTTCACCAAACCTAAAATCAAACATGATGTTTTTCATTCACAACTTCTAGCATATGTGCATTCAGAATAAGCATGTTAAAATGTGAACAAATATAGCTACTAACTTCTTAAAGTTATGTTCAAAACATTAAAAATCACATCTGAGTATAATGTAATGTAATATAGTATATTATTATATGCATGTGTGAAATTTGAAACCTTTTGTGTTTGGTGGAAAAGTAGACATTTGGGTCTTGGGAGTAGAGTTGGAGGGTTTCTCCTATGTAAGGCCACCCCATTGAACCTGGAGGGAGCTTTGCGGTTGTTTGGTTCTGAGGTTTTCTTCTGTTCAGTTTTGGTAAGAACATGAATGAAAATAAGGTAAGCAAAATGACAATGATGTAAGCGAAAATTCCATCCATTGGTGGTGTTACTAGACTCTCTTCTTTGGAAAGTCAAAATGTTAGCCTTTTCTTATAAAAAAAAAGGAAAAAGAAATAAGAATTGCAGAATAATTTGAGCTCTGCTAATTTGAAGTCATCAAGGGGGGGAGAAGCAACCTTATATAGAACAATAACAGCACATTCTCGTCCTTTGAGTTCATGTGGGACCGACCAAGTAAGGAGTTAACTTTATCAGGTTAGAAGTGAGACAAATGTGTATGAAACCTCTAATGTTAACATAAATCATTTGTTCGGATGGGTGATGAAAAGTGAGGGAGTGATAAAAAAATAGTTTAGAAAGTGAAATTGTTTATACTAAGATCAAAAGAGTATAAATGAATGATTTTTTTTAAATGACTGTGATTGATTTGAAAGAATAAAAAGGGGTAATAGTATGATTATTTGTTTAATTACCATATGAAAAAGTAAATAAGATTAAACAGTGTAGAACTTCAATGGTGGCAATTTGTTCCTTTCATCTTCTTGCAGAGAAGATCATGAGAATACAATGAAATGGTAAACTTCGTGAAGAATAGGAGAAGCTATGGCTTGAGGCTATTATTACACATTCCTGAAGCGTGGGGAACAATGATTTTGAAATTTAATTGCCCTATTGGAGTGAGGTTTGAGGTTTGAAGTGTGAAAAAGCATAAAAAGTACTTTGATGTTGAAGACATACTATACATTATACATTGTGTTTCGGTATTTTCAATATAGTTTCATATCGTTTAAGAGTCGAGGTTAATGGTAATTTATATACTATTTCCTTTTTCAATTTATCGAAACATTTTTTCAAGACAAAATCGTGATGGAACACCGAATTTCAAAGCAAATAATATCTGAATGATGTAGTTTATATACTCTTTCCTTCTCCAATTCATCGAAACATTTTCAAGACAAAATCGTGACGGAATACCGAATTTTAAAGCAAACAATTTCTGAATGATGTAATTTATATACTCTTTCCTTCTCCAATTCATCGAAACACTTTTTCAAGACAAAATCGTGACGGAATACCGAATTCCAAAGCAAACAATATCTGAAAGATGTAATTTATATACTCTTTCCTTCTTCAATTCATCGAAAGATTTTTTTCAAGACAAAATCGTGACGGAATACCGAATTTCAAAGCAAACCATATCTGAATGATGTAATGGATGAAAAATAAAGATAGAAAGTTAGATTAATTTGAAAGATGAAAGGAAAAATTGAAGAACAGATAGAAGATGAAAAAGAGGGAGTGGAGTCTTGGTTGGTGGTGAGCAGGCAGTGGCATCCAGCTAAGGAACCAGATATGGAATTCTTAAGATCTCCGAGGCTCCACTTCAGTGCCTTCTATTTCCATCACCCTCATGCCCCCACCTATGATCCTTCTCGGACCCACTTACTTGTTGACTCAAATCACACTCATCATAAATAAAAGAAGAAAATTCATATCAAGCTCGGACATTTCTCTTGAATGGCGTGTCGATGTCCGATACACCAACACTCGTATGACACATGTAGGTACACGTGTATCCAATTCAAAAAGTATTTGTTAGATTTCTGACAATTCTAATACAGTTATAACACAATTTTAAAAAGGCAAAATACATTAATTTTCTAAAAATACAAATTTTATTGTATAAATTGTTATTATGATTATAAAAATAAGAAACAAATTCTTGTGAATCAGTCATAAAAAAACATTCTTTTCTCCAAAAAATAATTTGAAACATACTTGTGCACATAAATCTTTATTGTCAATTTATATAATTCATAATTATATAATATATAGATATGTGTCCCCGTATTTTATATTTTAAAGATTTTACGTATATTCGTGTCCGTGTCGTATCAGTATCTGTGTCCATATCCGTGTATGTGCTACGTTTGCAACAATCAATCCTTCAATTTTTCATCAGTTATTGGATCAACTTTAACATTTAACAAAAGCTACAACTACTGATACTTCGATTCAATCCCTTTTAAGATAATAGTTCAAATATCAAGATTCTATTCAATTGTGATTTAATTTAGGTTCTATTTCAAAAATAATTAATGTCATTAAGAAAAATTCTCTTTCAAATTAAAATATTTTAATATTGAAACAAAAATATCATATCATTTAAATGAATTATTTATCGTTAAAAAATAATAATAAATAATTATTGGTATTTCAGGGTACATAAAGCTAATATTTTTCTTTTAACATAATTTATTTTATATTAGAAGTAATTTTTTTATCAAGATTCAACTCTATATTATTTAACTAGGGGACACAATTTGTTGCCACTTGTGTTTGGTGGTAAAAAAACTTTGCTTTAGTCTTTATTTTTACTAAAATATTGTCAATAAATATTATAGAAGAGATATAAACATGTAGTAGGATATTTTAAGATATAAATGTAAAATTGAAATAAAATATTACCTAATCAATTTTAATTATTAATTATATAAGCAACATTTTAGCAAGTATTTTTTAATTATGATGTTGATATAGAGTAGCCACGTTAATGGAGTTAGACGGATGTGAAGTTGACTATATTCATTCCAAAATAAAAATAAAAATGTTAACATTTTTTTATTTTCATATTCATGTAAAGGTTTTCCCAACATGGGTTTATTAAAAAAATTTATTGAAAATACATTTGAACAAAGTATAAAAATTATGTGATTTGGTTTGGTTCGATTCAGGTTTAATATAAAAAAGATAAAATTAAACTAAATCAGTTTAGCTTAGTTTTGTAATTTTATTGTATTATTTTTTATTAGTACATGTATTCAATTCTATCTGTTTTACATGATGATTTAATGTTATATCAGTATGAAAATTATTCGTAATGAGTCAACACAACGAGTCATGAGTCAATTCATAAGGAGATTCAAAACACTGGGTCATGAGTCAATCCATATTATTCGTAATGAGTCAAAACAACGAGTCATGAGTCAATTCATAAGGAGATTCAAAACAATGGGTCATGAGTCAATCCATATAAGATATTATGACACATTTAATCTAAAATCTGAAGATGATGAATTTGTGGGTCTCCTTCCTTATATGTTGCTCAACTTTCTCATTTCTATTCAACGTGGGACTCAAAGCTTACTTAGATTCCTAACACAAATGAAACATGACTATCTATCTTAGAAAGCAAGTTTATGTCTAACCCAACCTCACAAAATCATCTTAAGCGAGGTTTACACCTTATATATATATATATATATATATATATATATATATATATATATATTTAATCATACATCTAGTCGATGTGAGATTTTCAACACATTCCCTCATGTTAAGGAATAAACATGATGTTAGATATTTGTGAGTGATCCAACAAAAGTCTAATAGTATGTAGGTAGCACAATAGTCCCAATGAATCTCACTAGGATAAAATAATTTATATTGATCTAATACCATCCTAGAAAATGAGTTTACGTCTAACTCAATGTTACAAAACTTACTTTAAAGATAATGTTTGCACCCCACTTATATAATATGATTTGACCATATTTAATCGATGAAAGATTTTCAACATAATATTATTAACGATCCAATATCAAATGGACACACTTTTTTTTCTTCAAACTCAAATGTTACATCAATATTAAAATGGAGTATCAAATGATAATGGTATAAGTATAAAGGAAATATGAAAAGAATAAACAATTTCACATAACTAAAATTTTATAACATCTGCAACATTTTTTTTAAATATTAAGAGAAAAAATATCTTAGGATCCAAGTGAATTTAGTGGATATCAAATCCAATTATTGAAAGATAGAATAATAGTTTAAACAAAACCACACAAAAAAAATGTGATTGAAGATGTGATGAGAAAAAATTATTTTGGGGATCTAATAAACATTGTGGATCTTGAATAAACCTAATAATTAAGAGAGAATAAAAATTATCTAACAGAAAAATATTTTTCAAATAAAATAAAATCAAACACACAAAAAATAGTAAAATAATTTTTTTATATCTAATAAACTAGAACTTTTGTGATAATTTAAAATAAAGATGAACAGAGTCAAGAATGAGACAACACAAATATATATACATACTCATTTTATGTTTATTTCAAAAATAGAAAGTATCCCTATATATATAATAAAATAAACGGAGATATCTTCTACTAAACCTACGAATATAAATAATACTTACAAATATAAATCTATATCTATCTTTTCTCTTTAATATAGAGTATCGCGAAATTTTTTGATGATTAATTTCGTTTCAAAACTTAAGTGATAATTTTTGTTAAACTTTTTACTTATAAGAGTCGACGTGTGAATTTAAATATTTAAAATATTAATTTAAATTTCAAAAAGTAAAATATAAATTTTGTGATTAAAAATTTATTATACTGAAACTTTTTTTTTATGTGAAACTAGATGGATCTAAGGGGAGAATGAATTCACTATCATATATCATTAGGGGTGACAAAGTGGGACTGGCCCGCAGCCTGCTGAAAAATATGCAGGGCGGGTTGTTTATTTCAACCTGTTGGCATGTTTAGGCTTGTCCCGCATAACCCGTAATCTGTGCGGGTCAAGTACAGGGCGGGATGGTGCATAACTTTAAAATATATAAAAAAAAAATTTACACTCTCATATTTTCTTCATGTAGCCTCATATTTTACATTCCAAAATTTTTATTAATAACATCTTATTAAGCATGTTTTATGAAAATAATATTATGAGATCATTTATCTAATGCATCAAAATAAAAAAAATTCAAAAAATTTATTTAATAAATATTTCTTATACGACCGCTCTGTAGATCCGTGGGTCAATCCTTATGTATAGCGGGCCTATGCAGGACGGGACAGCTCGTATTGCCACCCTATATATCATGAGGTGTCATATTGTAAAGAGAAGTTATAATTATTTTTATAATGGAAATTATGAAATAATTAAATAGAATAGAGAAAGAAAAATTGGAAAATTTAGCATTACTGGTTTGTAACAGACAAAACTTTAGACCCAATGATACCGAATTGTGTGATGAGAGGAAACATTATTATAATGTTATGTGTACTTGATTAATGATGGTTGTTGGAAGTGAAGCCCACCACAGCAACGTGTTGATCTTTGTGCCCTTCTGGATAGGGTCCTTTATCACCATCTCTCCTTTCAACACAAATAAAGCATATTTCCACTACTGCACACTCAGATTCTCTGCTCAACCTCCCAAACTCAACATATCATCATACTATTTCTTAAAACTAAACATTTTTCATACTAAAAAATATCACCATCTATTTCTTACACATAATTCTTTACAAATATAAAATAAAAATTATGAAAAAAAATTAATTTTTAAAAATTAATAGTAACTAAATTAGAAATCATCTTAAAATTTAAAAAAAAATATTTTTAAATTAATTTTTATTATTGTTAAATAATTTCTAAATTGGTATTTAATTAGAAAACTTAAAAAAAAATATTTTTAAATTAATTTTTATTATTGTTCAATAGTTTCTAAATTGGTATCTAATTAGAAACCAAGGTTTTAACTACCAATTATTTAGTTTCTAAATTTGGTAGAAAAAAACTTTGGTTGCTAATTAGATTCCAAATTAGAAACTATTTAACAATAATAAAAATTAATTTAGAAATCAATTTTTTTTTAGTTTCTAAAATGGTCTCTAATTTAGTTACTATTGTAACTAATTATTTTGGTCTTTGCAAATTGATTTCTATTTTATGATTTTCTTGTAGTATATATAATAATATAAATGAAAAAAAAACAACCATATCAAAGTTCGTCTAAAAAAATAAGATTTAGGATTATTCATATTTTTCTTAAAGAAAATGCATATGCTAATAAGTTGGTTAGTTTAGGATATTTATTCCTAGAAAACCATTTTATTGGTATAATAGGCTTTCATATAGTTTGTTCTTTGCATTCTTGATGAATAAGTATAGTCTATCTATGTATCATTTTTGTTAGCATATGAATTTTAGTCTATTTCTCCCATATTTTTTTGTATTTTTCTAATAATATTTTTTCATGTGATGACAGATGATTAATTCCTAACATAAAAAAATTTATAAGAAAATCACCCATATCATAGGCTTAATTTTTTTACTATTCATATTAATTTTGTAAAGAAATTACCACAGGCTTAATTTTTTTACTATTAATATACAATTTTGTAAATAAATTTTTGTAAAGAAAATACTAGAATGAGTGAAATTCAAAAAAATTATGGAAATTGATAAGTTGTGCTTGATGTTGATGTGATTCAAATAGGACTTCAGTTTCAATATAAAATTAACAAAGAAGATGATTCAAATATGACTTCAGCTTAAATATAAAATTAATAAAGAAGCGTGTATACAGGAAATGAATTTAGTTGTAAAATTCTTATTCATAAAATTGTATTTATTGAAGACAACTTATTCTTTTAAAGAGAAAGTTATGATAATGATAATTTATGATGATTAATTTTATCTTCAATTTTATTAAAGTTATGATAATTAATTTTACCATGAATTCATGTTTCAATATGATGAATTCAACCACCATGCATTCATGTTACCACATATATATATATATATAGTTATAAACCCTAAACACGTTTATAATTTATAATTTCAATCAATGTAAAGATAAACTTATATCTTTAGGTTATTTTTGAAAGTAAAGATAACAAAATAATAGAAAACAAAACATTTATAGGTACGTTTTTCTGATTTATAGAAATGTTTAAATTATGGTGCAGATTTTTTCTCGTATTGTGACATATTTACACTGTCATTCTTCAATATTTAAAAAAGTACCTTCTCTTCAAAACATTTTTCTTTCATTACTACAATTTTTTAAATTCTTATATTATGAACAAATAAAATGTAGATTCTGATTGAAGTTTGAAAATGATAGTTTGAACGTTCAAACGAGAGAAGAATCTATTTGGTGGAGTTTTGGGGCAACTGCCCCCACAAACTTTATATATTTTTTAAAATATAATTTCTGTATAATTACAATATTTCCATAATTTGACACGCAATATAAAAAGTTAGTTTTTATTACGGTAGTTCTTCCACTATATATGGGTAGTGGTACCACATTTTTTTTTATGTGCTTCAAAATATCATTTTATGAAGTCCAAAATCAATGATATAAACTTATCGATCATAATTAATAGAAAATAAAGTTTAGAAATATAAGTTAGATGTTTACTTGTATTTTTTTCTAATTTTGTTGTTTTTAATTTTTTTCTACTACACCAAGCAAATGCTTTTTATTATACTTATTATTATTATTAACAATATTAACAATATGAATATAATATTAATAATATGAATATAATATTAATAATATGAATATAATCTATACTTATATATAAAGGGATTCCCCTCTTAACTGCTCTTATTTTTTTTCTTATTTTATCCTTATATTAATATTTAATTTTATTATTGTATTATGGTCATTGTGTCATTTATTATTCTCCTCTTAACTGTTCTTAATTTTTTTTTTCATTTTATCTTTACTTAATAATTTATTTTATTAATTTATTTTGGTTATTTAGACATTTTATAATTTCAAAAATTAATAAAATAATTTTTTAATTTTAAAATTTATTTTATTTGTTATTATTTAACTGGAGAGTGGAGAGATTGATTAGTTACTTTTCTGTTTTAAAGGTCTTCTTCTCTATTAAATAAAAAATTAAAGATAGTTATAATATTAATAATAATATTTATAATATTAATAATAATATTTATAATATTAATAATAATATTATAATAATTTTAATTATAATAATAATATTTATAATAATTTTAATTATAATAATAATATTAATAATGTTAATAATAATATTAATAATATTAGCAATAATATTATTTGAGCGATGTATGATTGCTTAGAAAAGGCTCAAGAAATGTGCACTAATTTCACTATCTGCTTTACGTGACTCAATCGATAAGCTTGTGACTCAAGCGGGGTGTTGTATAGCTTAAGTAAAGGATTTAGGATTTAAAATTTAGGATTTATAGTTTAGGGTTTAAGTAAAGACTTGCAGCGTGAGTGAGACAAATGTTGAGATGATTCTCTCTTCCTTGAAAACATATAGCTCGAGTGTTGGACAAGATACTTAAGCAATATGGTTAGTGGTTCAAGTGTTGTTTTGAATGCTTAAATGTGATAAAGATTATGTATATGTGTCTTAAATGTGTGATAGTGTGTGACATATGTTTTTACGTGCTCAAGTGTTGGTTTGATGCTCAAGCATCCTATGATGATGGAGGAGTTTTCGAAACTTGTTAGATTTTCTCCAAGTGTTTGAATGTACATGTGTCTTGAATGTGTGTTTTGGGTGCTCAAGTGCTAGTTAGATGTTCAAGAGTCCTATGGTGGTGGATGAGTTTCTAGGACTTGTTGGATTTCTTCCAAATAGACGTTGCTCAAGTGACAAGGTGGTTGTTGGAATGAGGGGAGCGTTGGGTGGATGTTGTTCTTGGGTTACATTTCGCTTAATCCATAAGTGTGTCGCTCAAGTGAAATGTGTTAAGCGAGAAAAGTTTGCTCAAACTGCAATATGCTAGAATGATAATGATTATCTTATGTTGAGATGTAATATATACAAGACGAGATGAGTTATATAAGATCTATCTACGTGGTGACATTAATCCTTGGGTGATAGTGGTGTCTCGACTTCATTATCTTTTAATCACGTAGAGAAGACTTTGGGTAATGAAAAATTGAGGATGACTTGCATTTGACTTGATAGTAGGTGTACTTCTAACTTAGTAGCGGATGTTTTATGTCACCTTAACATCTGGAACATAGGCCATTTATGGTTTGGTGGGTTCAAAATATGTTAGGTGTTAGTTTTTATGAGACTTGTTTATCATGATTCTAGAGTCTTTCAGAAGATGCTTTGCATTTATTCATGACATGATATGTAGTTAAATACAAGTTCATTGGCATAACGTTAGTTGCTCCAATGTCTCTATTAGTTGCTCCAATGGTATGTGTTACAAAACCAAATTCTATAATAGGTGGTGATGGGAGCAAACAAACTTCCCATTAACTTTTGTAGTTTTACTTTCTATAATAATTTTAAGGATATATATTATTTTTTCAAGGACCTATTCTAGTATTTCGTATGCATGCCTATTTAGATATGATATCTTACGTAGTATATAAGGTTATAGTTTTACAACATTTTGTAAACAAAAACCATGAAATGGAATATGTCTATCCGTAAACCTTTTGTATTTCTTCCAATTCTCATGATATATTATAATTGAACATACAATCTACCAAGAATTTAGAATTTCTAAAACTATGACATATTTAATCATTGTTTTTATGATTCATTATATCTCTTAATATTCTCTTAACATTGTTATATAAAAAAGTGTACAGTATTACAAAATAGACTTTAAACCTAACTCAACCTTATAAAACCAGCTCATGAATTAAAGTTTGCATTCATTTATATACAATGAATTGTCCTCGTTTCTAGTCGGAATGTCCAACCTATAGTGTTTTTTTATTGTCTTTTTTATTTATGATTAAAAAATTCAATTGGTTTTTCTTAATTAATGATCCACAATTTTTCATTGATTCCTTTAGTATTTCTTTTAATAAGAGAATAAGAGAATACATATATGGATATTGAGATTTAGAAGAGTTTGCTGAAGTTAAGATTATGAACGTGCAGAATGATGGTGATGGAGATGGTGTAGGTACGTATGATTCATAGGTGTCAGGTTTAGATTCCTCATCTTTTTTGTGTTGGTTTGAACGTGTTAAAGGGGAGAATGGGTGAAGGTGACAGGGTAATCTATGGAGATACTGAGGTATCAATTGCAAGGAACACTTGTCACCTTCTCAAATCTCTTCATCAACGCGTGGTCACCATCCACCCTGCACGTACCACTGCCATGCCACTATAATTTCATGGTGCATGCCCACTCCTCGTTTTGGTATGTTTCATTCTAAATCAAACGTTCAAAACAAGAAAAAAGTGTTCCCTCACTTGCATGGATATACCTCAACTAATGCAGAAATTTCGTACGTGGGACCTCTCACACTCATCTTGCACCACACCTATACCAACATTACTTCATCAATGTCTACGTAGTATTATTATTATTATTATACAACTTTGTCATTGTTTTTACATGTCATTTTTTAAAGATTTTTTAAAGTTAGTGTGATTAATTAACCTCATTAAGAGAATCGAAAGGACTTTTCATGAAGGTGGGTGATGAGATAAAGTTTGTAAACCAAAATTAGAAGGAAGTTTAGGAATCAGGGATTTGATATTGTTTAAGGTCATCCTTGAAAAATGACGATGGAGATGGGTACGGAAGGTGGGAGCTATGGAAAGGCATGTTGAAATCAAATATGGAGGATGAAGAACAATGAGTAAGAGGGAGTGTGGCTAAAAGAATCAAAGTAATGTAGGGTTTGAAGAAGAAATCCGATTCCTTATGGTGGAGAAACATTAAGAATTTAGTTTCACAGATTAAGAACCACAATACATTGCACACAGTTTCAAATAATAGATTTTGAAGAGAAAAGTTTAGGGCGCGCGAGAACAAACCTTGTGCGGAGGCGGCGATGACGGAGAATCAAGGGCGCGAGAGTGAACGTTAGGAAGGCGACAATGAGGGAAGGGAAGAGTGAGTGTTTCATGAAAGTCATAGGAGAGTTTCGTGAAGGTCAGAGAAGGATTTCGTGAAGGTCGTGTTAGGGTTTCATCAGATGCAACGCGTTAGGGTTTCGTTAGCAGAGAGAGGGAAGAATGGATCATGTTTAGCGAGGACAAAGAGGGAAGATAGGTTTTGGTTTCCTAGAGTGAATTTGGTTTTCAAAAAAATAAGTTTCCAACAAGTTTAAAAAAAAAAAATCAGTTTCCAAGTGAAAGCAAGTTTTCAAAAAATATTGAGAATAATGAGAAATGGTGCAGGGAAAGAAAGAAAACGCAAGATTTGTATTCTGGAAATTGTGACAGTTAAAAATGACATATTTTGAAAGATAATTGTGGCTCTTATTATGCGGGAACTTGTAGCAATTATTAATAACTGTCATATTAAAACCGTCACTTTATACATGATTTTTGGTAGTGAAAGGAAAATTGGTTCCCAGATAATATCACATGGAAGTTGGAAAATGGGAATGTTTTGGGAAGATTTTTTGTTAGGGCAAAGTATCCTGAAAGATAGGTTCTCAATACTTTATGTCAATTCGAACCAAAAGAGTTTGTACATAGGTCAAATAGGTGTTTGGGAGGAGAATCTCTGGTATTGGAGACTAGGATGGAGAAGATCTTGGTTTACATATGGGAAGAAGTCCTACCGAATGAAATGGTTAGTTTCATTAACGAAAAGCAGTTTGTTTTTAAATTTGCAATATCTTTCTATCAAAGGTTCAAATGGAGGAGGATTTGAGGTTTTTACCAAACTTTAGAAATCTAAAGAATTACATATGACTATTTTTTTTTTTTGGCGTGTTTTCCATAATAAAATTAATAATTCAAAACCTTCTTCATGCGAATATTCATCCTCAAAAGCTTATAATTGTGCCATGTGTAATAAGGAGTTGGAGGATTCAAATCATTTTTTTTTTCATTTATTTGAAAGCCTAGAAAATTTGGAATATGATTGCTAAATTGGCTAAGACTTGTATTCACACACCATATGGCATTGCAAAGGCACACTAAGTTCATGATGGTGTGGATAAATTGCAAATTTTCATGATGGTGCAACTAAAGTCTTGGGTTTGGATTGCAACTAAGTTTTCTTTGGCCATGTTTTTTTATTTTGAATGGTGTGTAAACCTCATCATATGTATTTAAATGTTAAACTAAAACATTAGACTTTCGAATCTAGATAAAAGCTTTCTTTGTAGCTCCTTAGGAATCAACGCCTAATGCAAGCCACATGGGTTAAGACGGCTACAAGAATGTTAAGAATGAAGTGTAATTCAAATTGGTAAACAAAACTACAACACAAAGGATCAAAGTATAAAGCTTGGGTGGTTAATGTAGAACAACAAATAACAGTTGTTGTTTGAATCCTTGTGTCCTATAATTGTATTTTGCAGATACCTGAGTTTGATATAAATTTTATATCTTCGTTTAGAACCTTCATTCTTTATGTTTAGAACCTTCAAATTCAAGAAGATCTAAGTATTTTCCAGAATGGTTCTAATTTGAATTCTTTAAATCTCTTGTCGCATATATGTAATCTATTTTATGTAGATATATTTATATAACTACATATTTAACCATTCAAACTCAAGATCACCAGTTAAATTGAAACGAATTTGACAAGCCTCCATTTTTGTTCATCCGACGTGATCTTTAAATTTATGGTGATCTTGTTAAACTAAACAAAGACGTGATATGAGTTTAAGAAACTAATGAATATGTTTAATCGAAAAGTTACAATGAGTCAAAAGTTATAATTAAAACAAATAAAAAGTTATATTGTTAATATTGTATGAATTATAGGAAAAGTGATAAAAAAATTGAGACGGTGATTTTTAGTAAAAATACGTAATGTTTAGGGTATTATAATACTTGCAGTTATTAACTATTTAAATTTATCTATTCATATATTTTAAAATATAGTTATTTTTAATCGATATGAAATTGGAAGTGCTTTTATTACTCTATTTTCCTTTTCTTTGTAACGAGGCAAAAAAGTTGCTACCTTCACCAAATCCACCCTTTTCCACATCAAAGATACTCTTCAGGTTACATATTCAACTTTATTATTTTATTATTTGTCTTATTTTATAAATATTATAACTTAGTCTAGTATGATTAATTTTATTATTTAGTCTTTACTCTAAGTTTACTTATATGTTAAATTTTATTAAGTTTAGTAGATTAGTTTTTATTAAGTTTAGTTCAGTTACGGGTTAATTTTATTAAGTTTAGCTATAAGTTATATTTAGTTAAGTTCAGTTTACTTAAATTTATTAATTAAAATAATAGTTTAGTTATATTATTTAGTTAAAGTTAATATTAACATTTTGTTTACACACTTCTTATGTTATCATTACTATTATTTATTATTATATATTTTTAAGTTATTAAAGGTGACATCAATATTTTATAAGAGAATCAAACCTAGGTTCACTTACAAGATCAAGAGAATTTAATAATCATGATATGACTTTTTTTTTAATTTTATTATTATTAATGTTGAATATTATTTTTATTAAAATTATTATTACTATTAATATTGAATATTATTCTTATTAAAATTATTATTATTATTAATATTATTCATTAATAATAATAATATTATCATTAATAATAATATTATTATTCATTATAATTATTATCAATATTAACATTATTCTTATTATTATTACTATATTATTACTAACATTATCAGTATTATTGTTATTAGTAATATTATAATAATTACTATTAATAATATTAATATTATTATTAAATTCATATTATCATTTTAATATATATTAGTATAAAGTAAA
>Ga0123342_1001098_pt1 | contig 45036 bp, 14 predicted proteins | sample Turbeawhitnodule_FD_89960 | JGI IMG/M metagenome (GOLD analysis project Ga0123342, IMG submission 89960) | Root nodule microbial communities of legume samples collected from Mexico - Turtle bean Mexico white nodule | ecosystem: Host-associated > Plants > Roots > Nodule | place: Mexico: Nepantla...
AAAAAAAAAAAAAAAAAAAAAAAAAAAAAAAAAAAAAAAAAAAAAAGGAAGAGAAGAAGAGGAATGTAACCCTTAAATCCTTGTCCATTTTTCCAGCAAGTGCCTGCAGGAATGTTGTTTTTCCTGACCCTGGAGGTCCCAGAAGCAGAGTCATTCTGTAGAGATCGAAAGAAAGTTAAATTTAGTTCAAAAAAATATCAATTAGATAGTGCAGTTGTTGATTTAGAAAGTGACTTCAATAATAGGAATTTGTATAGCAATAATAAGAATTTTTATCATTGAAATTTATAGTTTTAACAGATGACTCTTAATTTATTTTATTGGTTATTTACATGTACTTATTATAATCTTATGAAATCCAAAAATAAATTAAATAATAAAAAATAAATTTTATGTCTAATTTAATCTTATAAGATTTATTTATAAGATGAGATAGTTATATATTATATATTGTGAAATATTCTAGTTTTTAGTTAACGTGATTCTAACAATTTATTTAGTAAATTAATAAATTTGATAAATGAATTATTTAGTTAAGCAATTGTTATATTATTTCTAATGCCATGTTCGAATTACCAAAATTTAACAAATGAGTAATTAATTAGTCATCAACTTCTTTAACCAAAAATGCTATAAATGTTGTGAGCATGTTTGAATTTTGTTAAGACTTCTCTAAAATGAAAACAAAAAAACAAAAAAACAAAAAAACAAAAAAAACAAAAACTAGTGACAAAACTATTTTATAAAATAAACTGTAAATTATATAGACCAAATTATTACATATAAATTGAAATTTTATTTTATTTATGTTAGATAAATTATAAAAAATACATTTTTTATTTTTTAAATTGAGTGAAAATAATTAATGATCTTAATATAGATGAATCAAGCCGACACAATTTTTTGGGTCGTACATTTTTCCAACTTGTTCAAACTTTTATACAAAAGCAAAAGCAGGAACACGACTTGATGCAGTGAATTCATTCTTTTGCACAAACATATATTAAATATTTTATTTAAACTTTCATATTTAATCATTTTTTAAAATATTAATTAATTAGTTTGGAGATAAATAATCTAAATTATAATTACAATTAATAGCAAACTTAACATTATAAAATAACTAAAAATACAATTTAATTCTTATTTTTAGTTACTTTTTATCTTTTAGTTTGTACATAATTAAATATAATTAATAACTTTTAATATAATTTATTTAAAAAAGTATAAATAAATTAAAATTAAAAGTTTGTGTGACGGGTTGTTTAGAATATATTAGAACCCAATAAGATCTGAGAAACATAAAAATGAATAATAAAATTTTAAATATGATTTCTTAAGTATGAAGTCATACATGTTTCAAAAATGTGAGATACACAAGATCCTATTGAAACTGCACATTATGAAGATTAAAATTATACATAGAAACACTAATTACTTACCTTGATGGCTTCACAATTCCACTAATATCTTTGAGAATCTTCACAACTTTTTCTTGGAGAATCTTTACAGCCTTTGTATGTAGAGGCAAAAGGGATAGAAATCCCAAAACTCCAAACACAAAGTTTAAAACATAATTCACTAGTACCTTGTAAAGAAAACAGACTCATGTTATGCAAAGCATATTCATCTACATGTTTGCAAAAAAACAAAATAGAAAAGTAATAAAAGTATTAGTTAAGAAATCACTAAATACTTTTTCATTTGAAAATTATGTTAAGGATAATAGCTAGTATTAAATATTAATTAGGGTTAATTATGTTTTTTTTTCCTGTACTATAACGGAAAATTGGTTTAATACCTCTTAGATACTTGTAATAAAAAAATTATTGGAATGAGTCTTTACCAATTTTTGTTTACATAACAAATAAATTTTTAGTTGTTGTAATCTTATAATATGTAAGTCAATTATGAGTTCACACTGAAAATTCGTTTTTCAAAAAAAACTGGTAAAAACTTATTTCAATAGTTTTCTTATAACAAATATTCAATAGGTATAAAGATTAGGTTAAAAATATATTTAACCCTATTAAGTATGATTAGAAAAACTAAGATCATGTACCTCAATTGCATTGAGAGTAAAATTGAAGATTGTTGGTAGTGCCCTTGTTCCAACATATGCATCCCCTTCAACTGATAAGTGCTCATACCTGACTTCAATCTTGGGAATCTCAATGCCTACCCTGTAACAACAAACAAAAGCAATTAAGATTAAACAAACAAAGGAAATTGTGGTTTGAACAGAACACAGACATTTAAAAGGGCACCTATCAATTCTCTCCCTCATGATATGGAGGAAACTCTCATTGTTCTCTTCAGCAGTCCCAAGTATGTTTTGAAGGAGATGCTTCTTTTCCTGCACTCCAAGCTTGGTGATCTCAACCTCTTCATACTTCACTCCTCCATTCTCCAAAACTTGCTTCAAAATGCCTCTCCTCATCCTATCATATGTTGGAAGCCTCCTCAAAGCCTCCCACTTCAGCTCCTCCTCTTCCTCTATTTCCCTTCCACCTCTATGGAACACATCACTCTCTCCACTCACTGCATCATCAAACCTTGCTGAGGCCAAATCTCTGCTTGCTGCTGATGAACAACTCCTCCTTCCTTCACTCCTTGACCTCACTACATCTTCTCCAACACCACCCTCTTCTTCTGTTGCCATATCAATCAAAGATATGTCCCTTTTGTCAGTGTTGTACTTGTAAGTGATCAGTGTCTTTGTGTGACCCTTCTTCAAACTCTAAATGAATCAAGTAAACTTTGACAGCAGCAATGATGGACCACTCTCACTCACATTTTCCAACATGGAGGTGCAAGGAAATTGGAAGGTTTTGTGACCATTTTGGCTCAAATCATGAAATCAATTTGGTGAGATGAGTCTAAGACAAATATTACTATTTGGCATCAAAGAAAGATCTTGCTATGGGAAAAGTGTTTATGCAGGTGAAAGTAGTGAAGGTGGGAACAAAGTGTGATGTGAAAGTGTACATTTTCAGGGTTGTATATAGTTTAGATAACTTGCAATTGGTGCCAAACCACAGCATGTCAACATTTGTAATTAACTACAGGGTTCTATATAGCCGACTAAGAATATTGTGAGGAGTGTAATCCATTAAGTAAGAGTAATTGAATGCGACAAACATTGCTCAATTCAATATTTTCTTAACTGTAAGAATTTTTATTTTTGGTTTTAGCATGAACACAATTAGGAGGTAGCAATTAACATTCTTTTACAAATTAATACATCATTATCACATGAGTTTCAATGGATATTTTCCAACTTTAAACTTCACTATACATAACTAATCTAAGTGACTTTACATCGTCACGTTACGATACATATCTTAATCTAAGCTCAACAGTAAAAGAGTCATAAGGTATTATAAATAAACACAACAACCAAGATAAATGTACGTTATTATTATAATATCTATTACATTTATCGATTAAATACTTACATAAGTGTCAAAAAAAAAACCTTTTACAAATACATTTTAATTGTGAATCGAAATATTCAAACACTAGTTGAAGAATTAAAAAATTAAAAAAATCATGACTAAAAAGGATAAATTGTTTTGAAAATAGTGTCTTAGTCCCTCTATAATAATATTTTTTGTTTATTGTATCAAATTATCTTTAAATTAAAGAAATGCATGCTTCCAAGGCAAGGTAATTTTAGTCTATCACGTATTACTTTTAATAATTAGTTTATTAAAAATGTAACTAGATTAGAAGGTACACATCCAACGTTACATTTGAAAATAAATATTTTCGTGCAAAACACTCGAAATTTTTTGGAGTATGTATTCAATTTGACTCGTGGAAGATTTTATCATTTTTAGTGGTTATAAATCAATTTTAAGCACAAATTAGTTACTTGCCAATAAGTTAATCTTAGTTAAATAACTCATTTAGTGACAAAAGTTTTCTCTTGAAAACTAGTTCACCTTTCCTTAAGATAAGATAATTTACACATTTTAAAGCAGTTAATTAACTTGGTTAATAACATTAAATCTATTAATAATCTATAATTTTTATATATCCTCAAAATTATTAGAACTAATCTTCTCACTACTCTTAATTGTTTTTCACTCAATTACTTTTCAGAATAATTAATATTCGTTTGAACTCGTTACTTTCTTTCCATATTTAGTGGTCAAATTAATGAAGTAAATTAATTTGATCTATTATGTTATTATAACATTTTTTGTGAATAAGATGGGTTTGATTTAAATATCCTTTTAAGTATATATTAAGTGTTTTTGCATAATCTTATACACTCCATAATCTTATACTTTTTTATTTATGTTATTTTTAATATTAATTTAAAAATACACCAAATATTTACTATTTGGAATAAAATAGTTTATTACATTTAATATGCCAAAATATTTAAAACTACATTCACCTCATAATTGATTATCTCATCACTTTCGTGAAATATTTGTTAAATAATAGCATATGGCTAATTTTTTTATCAATAAATAATAAATTAAAATATTTTTTTTAATAAATTAGATTTGAAGTTTTTTTTCTTGTGAAAAAGAACTCTTAATATTGAATTAAATAGAACTAAAAATCAAACATATACAGGTAATAATTTATTATTTCAATTTTATTTTTAATTAATTAAAAAAACAATAAAATGTTATTAATTAACATTAAAACCATCAAAATTGTAATTAATTATCAATATTATACATAGATAGTATTAGTTTTAGTAATCAAATTCTTATTAAGTTTGATTAGGAGTTTGTACAAAGAAAACTAAATATTTTGATTATGGGTGTAATTCTTAGTTGGATATATTTTATTAAATGTACCAAATTTGGTTAATAAAATTAAGAATTTTATTTAGAATATACAACATTTGGTATATTAAATGTAACATCCTAAAGTTACTAATTAAATGTTATTACAAATATTTTATCAACAATAAATATATAATGATTAATTATTCATAGAAAATTAATACTAAGTTTCAACTTATAGTTTAACACCTCTCATAATATCAAGTTAGTATGATAATTTATCTTCTCTAGTATAAAATTCATCTAGCAAAAATAATTTCTTACATATCTCATAAGTATCGGTGACTCTCTAATTGTTAGAAATATATATTGACTATTACCATAATATCTAATTTAAATAAGAAAAATATAGATAACTAAAACTTCAAACAATAAATGTTAAGAAAAAACATAAAAATAACGTTTGTTATGAGTCACTTGAACAACAACACTTGAGTAATAAAACATATATCTTTAGCGTCATTTGATCGTTTGAGCATTATTTAATCATTTGAGCATTATTTAATCACTTAAGTGATACAACTATGAAGGAGAGAAAATTGATTTTATCTTTTTTGTTCTTATATTAAAAGTAGGATATTTGAACATCAATAAGTAACAAAAAAAAATGTTTTATGTTGTTATTCACTACTATAAAATTATTAAATAGAAATCACTTTTAGAGACTAAAAATAATTAGTTGTTATATTGGCTAAATTATATACTATTTTAGAGACTAAAAAAATTATTGATTTCTAAATTAGTATCTAATTAACTACCAAGGTTTTAACTACCAATTATTTAGATTCTAAATTTGATAGTAAAACCTTAGTAGCTAATTATATATCAGTTTAGAAACTATTTATCAATAATAGAAATTAATTTAGAAACCAATAATTTTATTAGTTTCTAAGATTATTTCTAATTTAGTCACTATAACAACTAATTATTTTTTATCTCTAAAATTGGTTTCTATTTTATGAATTTTTTTTCTTTATAACAACTAATTATTTTTTATCTCTAAAATTGGTTTCTATTTTATGAATTTTTTTTCTTTGTAGTTGACATTGTATTTGGAAAAGTGATTCCATAACGTGAAACTTGTGATTCACAGTGTAAGTATTGAAGTTGGTTACCCAAACACTAAGGAAATGAAGTGCCGTAAAGAAACACTTCAATTTCCAAAAAGAAAAAGCACTTCCTACCTAAACACATCTTTCTAAACTTCTCATTCCTTCCAAAAATTTATCTCTTTGTAAAAAGGGAAAAATCAATGGACATCAAACTTTCTCCAACTATTTTATACTTATATACTTTTAGAAACAAAAATTAAGAGAAATATTACACGTTCTTCTTTTAAGAATTCATAAATAAACAAAGAAAGAACTATAAATAATGTATTTTTGTAGGTTGAGAGATGATATGAACCTACCCATATTTTAAACATATGAATCTTTTAAAGAAATTTACATTGTATAAACTACTATATATAATTAAGTATTAATCACGTATTATTAGAGAATAATGTTGACACTTAATTTATTACTTATATCAATAACATAAAAATGGATGGTAGTGTTATAATTTAAATAGGGTCAAATATGTTTTTTCTAGTGATTTTTTTCATAATCCAAATTTTACACCTTCTTCTGAACATTTAATAAAAAATTTATTGAAATTGATATTTATGAGTTTTTTTACGTAACAAATGAATTTTCAGTGTGAATTTTGTTACAATTTTGTTACAGTATTATAACATCTATATCACTGATAAATCATTGATATTTATGAGTTTTTTTACGTAACAAATGAATTTTCAGTGTGAATTTTGTTACAGTATTATAACATCTATATCACTGATAAATCATTGATATTTATGAGTTTTTTTTACGTAACAAATGAATTTTCAGTGTGAATTTTGTTACAGTATTATAACATCTATATCACTGATAAATCAGTATGAAATATTTTAATATCACTGATAAATTAGTTTATGAGAATACTGACAATGATCTATTTCAATAATTTTTTTATTAAAGTACCCAAGATATGGACAAAAATCAATTTTTGTGAAAAAAAATATTCAACCTATTAAATAAGAGTAAAAAGGTATGCAGCACACTTTATTATAAATCTGAAGTAACTTAAGCATTTTCAGTGTACTCGGATACATAGTGATTCATTCAGTAGATAAAGTTTTGAAAAGAACACTAAAAAAAGGAGATGAAGAAAAGAGAAGAGAACATCTTAGAGAATATGATAAAAAAAACAAAGTAGAAGATATTTTCTTGGAAGATTATATACTTCTTATAGTAAATATAACGGGAGATTTATAAACTTTTGCTATTTTAGTCAATTTTAACTAATAAGAAAATTTATTTGAAAATATGTGTTAGGGATTATGTTTTAAACATTTTTACTAAGAAAAATAAAGGTCATGTTTAGGAGTTAAAAGTAAATTAGGTTATAAATAAAAGTTCAGATGTTTTTTTTTTTAATTAGTATAAAATGAAAAGAAAGAAATATAATTAATTTGGAGTTTTTATGTATAACTTAGTAGATTTTACATTCAATGTCAAACATAGTAAATTTTCATGTTCATTATCAAAATTCCATAAACTATATAACATCTAACTAATAAAATTTTATAAATAAAAGTGTGAACTGGAACAAAATATATATATATATATATATATATTAGTTAATGATTTTATTGTATTATAATAAGAAAAATATTAGATAAAATTCAATTTTAGAGTTTTAATTAATTAGATATTAATTTTAAAATTATTTATAAATTTTATTGATAATAAAAACTAATTTAAAATTATTTATAAATTTTATTGATAATAAAAATTAATTTAAATATCAATAGTTTTTTTTAGTGTATAAGATAATATTTAATATACTACTTATAGTAATTATTTATTTATTGTTTTTAAGATTGGTTTTTACTTAATGATTGTTATGGAATAGTGATAGTTTAATTTAGTTGTTAATTAGATTATAATGATATAAATTTTGGAGTATAGTTTTTGTTTGAACCTGAACTTCACTCTCGACCTTCATAGTTTGTCTTTAACAATAACTCATACTTAATTATAAATCATCTTTAACACCAATTATTAACTCAAGTATTAACAACATTTCCAATGGTTTTAGTGTAAAACTTTCACAAACATTTCATCTATAAAAAAACTATCACAAATTTCACTTTTAAGTGTTTTTTTAATTATTAATAAATGCATTATATCTGATGATTATTCGATATAGTATAGTATATTATACATCTCTAATTTAATTATGAGCAAGAGAAATCCAAAAAAGAGTAAAAAAAAAGAATTAAAATTGTACTAAATTGAATTTACTTATTGCAAATAAATTTGTTTATATTAATTGTTTAATTAAACTATTCATCTTTTGAAAAAAACGTGATTATTTTGTCATTGTCTCCCTACACAAGAACAAAGCGTGGGTTTGCTTTTGAAAATCCGCAGTTAATATATAACGTGAAAAACACTAGAAGTTGTGGGACCCATTTATAATTTATACTAATAATAATATACATATTTCATAATTCTATTCTATTTTTAATCATATTTTAAAATAAATAAATAAATACTCAAATAGTAAAAGAAAAGCTTTTACTATACTTCTCTCTCACATTTTCAGTATAACAATATATTATAAATTATCCAATACTTTTTATGTGACCATAATTATTATTTTTTTTTTAGATTCTCACTCTATCCCACAAATAATATATAATGAGATACTCATTTTATGTATACATTATTATTATTTTATTCTTAATTATATTTAAAATTTTCAATCATTTTAACCTCAAAATTACTATTATGTTATTTATGTAATAATAATAAAAATAATAAAGATATACTTAAAATAGTCACATAACCACTATTTCACAATACATTTATAGATATTTTTTTTCTTCCTTTTTCATAAAAATCTGCTATCAATATTGTTTTCCTTACATTATTTCGTTCAAATTATAAATTACACACTAAATATAAAAAAATTAATACATATATTCATACTTAAATAATATATAAAGTAAAATTGATATAAATATTAAAATTTAATTCAATATAAAAAATAAATTGTAACCAGAGAGGCTCATACACTTCTCATAAAAGGTGTGTCTATGTCGAACACATATCAGTGCCAACACTGATATGATACTCGTAGGACACTTATCGGTGAAATGATAAATTCAAAAAATATTTATTGAATTTTTGACAATTCTAACACTTCTAACACAATTTTACAAATGATAAATACAATAATTTTATAAAAACTCAAATTTATTGTATAAATTTTTATTATGATTATAAAATAAAGAACGGAGTCTTTTGACCAGAGTCTTTTTCTAAACCCAATGCTAAACAGGTCAAAGCAATGACTAGAGATGAAAAAAATGATAAATGTTAACAAATTCATTTTTTCATTTGGTTAAAACTAAAATATATCTTAATTTAAAGTATTTTGTTTTTATTTTATTTTAAAATTGTAAGGCCACTTTTAAAAAATATTGTTTTTAGAATAAAAGCTTGCTGTAAAAAAATAAAAGTTTAAATAACTGTTTAAAGTGATTATTGTCTACATCTAATCATAATTTATACCATATATATTTTAGTGACTGTTTGTATATGATTTAATTAAACAATTTTATTTTTTAATATATAAAAAATATTTTTATTAATAAAGCAATTAATTAAATAAATTTCTTTAAAAGTAACTACATAACTTTAAAAAAAAAAATAACCATCACATGTTATTTAATATTATTTTTATAATATTATATATAGATATATTCTAAAGTTCATTCTTTTAATATTATTCTTATAAAATTATATATTTTTCAAACAATATAATAAAAATAAAGATATATGAGACCTAATAATAATAATGATAATAATAATAATATTTCTAATTTTATATTTGAGTCAAAAAATAGTTTAATTCACCAATCATACATATTATTTTTAACATAACTACTATATTGGTCGCTCAAATTATCATATATAATTATGTTTAACTAATTTTTTTCATAAATATTTAAAAAAACAGATAAACTCTTAAATTAAAATTAATTTACATTTAATTTTAAAATATCTTAACAGAATTTAATATGAAATATTTTTTATTGTTTGTTCATGTACCTCATAGTGTTATTTTATATTATTTGCATTTAATTAACTGAATAAATATGTTTAAAAGAACTTTTTTAATTATCTATAATAAAATCTTTTTAATATTATTTAAGAAAATCTAGATTACCTAAGAAATGTCTAATTTAGACTATAGTATTGCTCACAAGATTTATGCTTGCTAAAATATTTTATTTTAAAATTTTTGATTAAATTATTTAATACTACATTAATTTACATTGTTTTAATTCAGTTGTTTATTTATTTTTTTGATAAAGATTTTATTTTATTTACCAAGAAACAAGTATTTGAAATAAAAATAAATAATGAATTTCTACATCAATATTATTGCAATTTAAAAAAACTAAAAGATATGTAGTTATTATTGAAAAATTGTAATCATTAAATATTATGATTTTGATTCAACAATTAATTGAATTTTTGTTCATCAGTTTACATCTTGACCCTAATAAACAATTTTAACTTACATTTGGAAGCTAATTTTACTAAACATATTTGAATTATTGATTTAAACCTGTATGTAATAATACTCTATTTTCCTTTCCAACAAAGCATTTTAATCTGTGACTGTCACATTCAAAATGTATTGGGTTATGAGGAAGTAAATAGGGATAGTTGTCCATGGGTTATTTCTTCTTACCCTACCATCTAATAAAATTCTGTCACTTTCCATCCGAAATGAATGAAAAATGTGAAAGAATTTCCATTTGTCCATTTGAATGAAGCACACAGGATCCTCTACCTTTTGAGCTGTTGTGGGCCTCAAGGTTGGGCTCTTTTGGGCCTGGCATGGCCTGGCCTACAGAGGAATAATAATTAAATATAGAGGCATAGGCATAGGGCATATGATCATCATGTGATGAGGGCTCAGAAATCCTGTATTTCATTTTTCATTTCCACTTTTTTGGTTCTATCTTCCTTCCATGGAGACCAACCAACCTCCTACTCATACAAAAGATTGGTGTGAGGTCTTCATTTAAATCCAAGTTATACATACAAGCAAAAATCTGTACAGTGTTTACAATAAAACAGCAGCAGATTACTATGACCCATCCTGTAATAAAATTTGTGGTGTGATGATTAATTAGCATTGAAGTTTCTCTAACCATCAATCAAGAAAATAAGCTGCTGCGTCGTCTACTGATTCTGCAGCAAGAGCTGCTTCGGCTATTCTAATTAACATTGTGGCCTTGTAGGTGGCCAAATCTGCATTCTGAGCAAGAGATTGAGCCCTTCTGCGTTTATGTATGGCTAATTCCATCGACATGTTTGCATTGGCTTTCGCCTCTTCAATCCTCAGCATTGCATTCTCTTCCATGGCATCTTGTTCAGCTGCAAATGCTGAAAACGAATACGAGATCAGACAAACATTTACAACACTCGTCAATATACACAAGTAGACACCTGCGAATTAAAAACCTGTCAAATAAAATCCAACATGACAAAGCAAAAGACGAATGCAAAACAAATCATTCTACCATTACCACCAACAACATCCCAACCAAAACTAAAAGTAGCCATATAACAGATCCATATTGGCATTCAAACGCAAATCATTGTAGACTCAGACGGAAGAGACTATGGGGTTGATGAGTAAAATCAGAGAATTAGAGCTTAGTTCTTCTACACATTCACAGTAGTTGTATTCTTGCAAAAGGTAAAAAGTCAAGATTTGGCAAGTAAGAAGCTTTATGAAATCAATGTAACGAGTGAGGGAAAAGTTCTAAAGCATTTGATTTAAATAATCAGCCACCAGACACAGTCATGGGACAAACAGGTTAAACACTAGTGTTTGTGTTGTGCATAAAATGAACAGCAAGAGTCTACTACAGAGACCAGAAAGGGTCAAGGAAAATTCAATACTCTTGAGAGGTAAATGTTTTCAATATAAACTTGAATAGAAAAAAAATCCACATTGCAATTTTGTTGAAGAAATAGACCATAAAAATACCTTTCAAAACACTTGGTTGATTGCTTCTACCAAACTGACTGGGTTGTCTCTTAAACGACCTCCTTTTTCGCAGCAAGGGCTTAGGGATAAGTGGAGCTCTCTTTGATTGATGACCCTGACACAATTAAATTAACTAAGTCAACTATACGATGGGGTTTGCCTACTGAAATTTAAAACAATGCCACTACCCAACATGACATTATACCCCAGCCAAAGTACCAAACGAACATTACGAAAAGAAGAAGGAAGAACGAGTTAAAAGCTATAAGATGAGTTGATAAAGACATCAACCATTCCAAATACAAAGACCAAAAAATCCCAAATATAGTTACTGGTCATAAAATCCTCTGCATTCTGATTATAAGATAACCCAACCAAGTAAGTTCATGTAGTGCGCAGATAAGCACCGAAGAATTTGGGGAACCCACCCTAAAGCTATTGAGGATTATACTCCACTGAACATGCCATACTACTCTATTTATCATACACCATATAACTGGCTATCTACAATTAAAATACCCTCCCAGACAAAATGCAATATCCAAATCATGATTGAAATTTTACCTGGAAAACCCTTATCAGCAAAGATCGTTTTTGCTTCCGTTTTCTCATCCAATAGTTATATACAGCTTCTACCACTTCCTTGCTACCAAGGTCCTGACAACCATTAGTTGCAGATTTTTCATCAAACAGTTCATCTGGATTGCAATAATAAACCTTCTCCAATGTATCAATAATTAACTCAAAATTATCATCTGACACAGGATTTTGACACTCATTGTTGAACTTTTTCAGCCACTCTTCGTCTTCAGAATCCATGTCATAATTAGCAGTTGTCCTCGCCATTGCTCTAGTTAACTCATCACCAAAGACAGATATGTATGCATCTGGTCTGTGAAAGGGAAAACTGTTACTTTCTGCATACGAAGAGACCTCTCGCACACCTGGAACTGGGATAAATTTAGCAGCAGTAGAAGGGATATTACGATCAGAACACTTCTTATAAAGGTCTTTAAAGACATTCCAGTCTTGGCGATTGGTAAACTCCAGCTTCCACCCATTGTCCAAAGAATACATTATTGCATGAGTGAATCGATTGGATGAGCAGGGACGCATCACTTTTTCTGCTTTGAATGTGCTTCTTGTTAATTCATCTTTCTTTACAGTGAGAAGCCATTCTTTTGAAGCAGACATCTCTAAAGTAACAATTGCTCCCTCTACCCTGTGGCATTGGTGTATCTCTGATACAAGTAAGTTTGCAGAGCATGAAGATAAACCTAGTCTTTCTTTTGAATCGACTATAGCAGAACTAGCTTCTTTGAGGCTACCAGTGGTGCTACCATTTGCCAAACTCCTAAGTCTCTTGCTAGAGGTCACACCAGAAAACTGGTTATTACCTTTCCTACCACCTGTTAACTCAAAAGCAACTGCTCCATTTCTGCGTAAACCCCCCATTGAAGGATTACGTGCTTTCCTTTTCCTTAGTGAACTTCTCCTCTTCTGAATGCCTCTAGAGTTCAACATGTTCCTATATTGTCCATTTCGACCAGCTGCCCGGGTGGTAGACTTGACAGAAGATTGCAATGACAAAACATCATTGATTTCAATAACATCAGATGTAACAGTTACTGTCTCAGACAATTCCCCCTTGAAGGTATTACTAGAAATCTGCTTTTCGTTCTGGTATTCCAATAAATCATCGTCTGACTCCATATCCTCAACATCACTACGCACATTTATTGGATTACATACAAGAAAAAGTGACCTAAGCATAGATTTAAAGAACATCGCAGAATGCAGATACTCAAAACAAAGAGGAACAGCAGAAAAGTCCACAGAAAACAATGGCACGAACTCTGTGACTCCAAAGAACTGGCATATTCCAGAGTTTACAGCAGGAGGACCCTGTAAGATGATAAAAGAAGCAGAAACAGTTTTACACCATTGAGCAAAATAAAAACCGGAAACCAACAAGAAAACAACGATTTATTTCTTTCCCCTTCAAAACTTTCCACAAAAGCACCTAGGAGCTTTAATTCAACTCTTTCATTAATATAAGAAATTTCATTTGCGCCACCAAATCAGTTCCATCCATAAATAAATCATCAATTTAGGCCCTGAAATATCACCCTCTCCACTAAATAGTCCTTAAAATAACGAAAATATACAAGTAATCCCCCTAAAGAATAAACTAATTTCCATAGTTTAAGACAAGACTTATAGACCAAATTGGTAGTTTAATTCAGAGAAACAAACAAAGGAGAACTGAATTTACCTTCACGAATTGCATCCCCTGCGACGCAAAAACACCATTAACAGCCCCCGACATAAAGAACCCCGAAAGCTTCCTCGGCGAAACCCGAACCCTCTTGGCATACCTCACAACCGAAGCCAACAGTCTCAAAAACAGAGCACTCTTCCCAGCACAGCGACTCACAACAACCGAAAGCACACAACGCGAAACCTCCACGCTCCTTCTAGAACCTTCCTTCTTTAACCCCTTCCGCCTCCTAACATACACAATGCCAAATCTCCTATCAACGGTACTGTCGCGTGCATCAACCACAGCCTCCTGGCGTTTACCTTTAGCGGTGCCACGTGGCGTCATCACGGCGTCCATTTTCGCCGCCTTGGCCGGGGTCACCGCCCACTCGTCCCCATCGCTGGATCGCTTCGTCTTGACCTCACCCGAATCCGGCCACAGCCGCCGCCCGGAGCGCAAAACCCGAGCCGTGTCGGCTCCTTTCATGCCGAACACTCTCGTCGTGCGGCGCATCCCCGCCGCCGGCATTTCCGTACGGTAAACTTCGGTTTTCACTACAAAAACCGAACCGAACCGGTTTCCCCTTCTGCTTTCAAGATAACAGTCTCACATGATCTTTCCAGTACTACCACGGAAAGAAAAACGCCATAGCTATACAAAATCGAACACCGATCATGTCCGATTATAAATTAAACAAAAAATAAAATAAAAAATAGGATTCGGAGAAAACTGAAGAAAATCGAAAAATTTCAGAGGTGGATCGTTAAGAGCAAGATCTACGTTTATGGAAGGAGAACGGAAGAGAACAGTAGAGAATAGAGATGGCGCTGAGAAAGAGAAAGAGAGAGAGAGAGAGTGAGGTTCACTGTTTCGGCTAGGGTTTATGATTAAAACCGCTGTGAGGGAAGGTAGAGAAAGGAAAGATAGAGAGAGAGAGAGTTTTGGGAGTGACGAGAGGCGTTGGATTGGAGTGATGGATGGTGGAGATTGATTTGGCTCGTGGACCGATGCAGCTCCCTCCAAAGAGCGTTTTTCTTGTTTCACAAGACTTGAAAGAGAGAAAGATGGATATTTTAAAGACACCTAAGAGTTGTCAGTGATGGTGAAATGACAGTTTACAAACACAAGGTCTCCAACCATTTTTAGGTTTCTTCTTCAAATTATAATTAATTCATTCTAAATTTCTAATTTATTCAACTTAATTATCAATTCAATTAATACCCTAGAAAATAATAAATTGTGAACTTTTTTATTACTTTTTAAATCTAACTTACACAGTTATTTTAAAATCTTCTTCTTTTCCTTTCGTTTAAAATTAACTTTATTAATAAACAATCACCGTTATTAATGGTGGTTTTTAAATTCTTATTGCAATTAATAAAAAACTTACTTTCTTCCCACCTTCCTTTTCTGAATAGGCTTTCTTTTTATCAAGAATAAAATCAAATCAACTTAATAAAATAATAGAAAACTAATTAAAAATAATAATTTTTGGTGTTTTTTCTTAAATCCAATAATTTGATTTAAATTTTATACAAAATTTTCTCTTATATTTCTATGCATCTTATATTTTCACAAAATGCTAATCGTTTCATGGAAATGATGGATAAAGTTAAATTGAATCTTAATTAATCTTAAGACTATTAGGAACATTATAGTAGACATTTTTATGTATTTTTTGTGTGACCATCATAATTTAAAATAAATAAAAAATACAATATTGTATAAAAATATTTATTAAATTTCTGAAGACTTTGATATAAAAGTATTTTAAAATCCTAATCCAATGCTCCTCTACAATATTTTATATCACAATTTTTAAAAATTATGTGATGCTTTTGTTTTAATAGATAAAAAATGTTTGAAAATTAAGATTAAAAATAATTCATAAATACTCATTTTTCTTCACTTATTAAAGTGCAAACATGTACAAAAGTGTGAATGCTCAACAAAATTTAAAAAAAAATCTTTATTAAATGTAGGAAGCTTAATAGTGTAAGAAACTTAGAACCAAAACATTGGTGAAAAAATAGTGGTTCAAACCCTTCGACTCCTTCCTCTTGAATGTTATTTGAGAATCAAAATTAATCATAGTTTATATAACCATTAATCTCTCTTAACCCATTCAAAAATATTTGTATAGATAAAATTATTTTAAAGGAGATAATATTTCAAATGTAATAATCTTAATAATACAGATTAACCATCAAGATCCTCAAAATCAGATCAAATAAATACTAAAGTTTGATTCTGATTCTAACAAATTTACTTGACAACTCCAATAGTGCTTCATCCAAAAAGTAATAAATAAACATCTGATAAGCAATGTTTTATCATAAATTCATTCAAATGAAGCACATAACCAGAAATATAGAAACATGATCATTGTGAAGTTAAAACATTCAGAAGAGCACAAGAAAAATACTTCAACTATACCCCACTTCACAATGTTTCCAAATCTTATTAATTGAAATCCTTAAGCCGCTTTTTGAGCACATCCATGGATTTCTTTCTAGCACTTTGCTTTGCATTTTTATTAGCAAGGCTTCCAAAGATCCCATCTGGAGAATCCTTGAATTTATCAAGGATGATAGCCACCTTCTGAATTTCAAGTGCATAATAGTTTTTCTCCCATGTATCAGGATTCAGGAAGCTCTCTGGTTGACTACTTAGCAAAAGATTCACTAACTGTCGTGCTTCTACCAAGCAGTTCTTAAAACTAACTTCATTGTACATTTCTCCCAAACCAGCAGAATAGAGCCTTTGCTCAGCAAAATTCTCTATGATCTGAAGATCATATTCAATGTTTATAACTGCATTTACATTAAATCTTTTAACACTATCACTAGAGAAAGCTGCCACTATGGAATTTGAAATGTGCTCAAAGGCACCACTCCCAACTCTGTACACGGAATCAAAGGGTAAAATTTGTTGTGCTGGGGACATGAAAGAGTCAAGGTAAATGATCACTTCATGTATGTAGTCATTTCCATTCTCATTTGTCTCCTCTGGGGTCCAATTAACACTTTCAGTAAGGGTCATAAACCCGCTTATCTTTGTGTTCACAAGGCTCTGTAGGGCAATGAAAGCTGTCTCCCTGGATGTCTTCAAGATCACCTTTGCCGTTAAAGTAGATTGAAGTCTTCCAACTGATCGTATTGGGATGCCACATAGTTGGGCAGCATGCCTAAGGAAAAAATCACAGGCTCTTTCAAGAACAGTTATGTTTGCAGCAATCTGCATGAGTTGAGATACAGTGATATTGTCACTATTGATTTTCTCAAGCAATGTTACATTGAGTACATCGATCAGGAACTTGTCTAAATACTTTCTCACAACATCAAAGAAATTCACTTGTATGCCATAAGATAAGTAATCAACAGAGCCTTTGACGAATGATCTCACAATACGACAAGTATCAGGTACCATGGAGGAGAATGGTGCAGTGTATGGAAATTCAGGCATAACATCTGATGTTTGAAGATTAAATGACAGCACAATATTCTCATAGTCAGTTTCCTTTTTTATCTCCATTTGGTCATATGGATCATTACCAAAGACATCAACAATTTGTTGGCGGCATTCTTCCAAAAGAAGCAGATGGTATTTGTCACAACTGCTATCAAGAACATCAAGAAATGAGCCTATTTCATTTCCATATTGTCTAAGAGTAGACCCAAACAGAGTGACATAATCCTTCACCAGGAGAAGATGAGGGGCAGATTCCATACAAGAAAACTGTTCCTCCAACAGTGATGTCATCTTAGCTACAGCAGTCTGCCACATTGTTTCAACCTGATCAGGTTTGAGGAGGTCCCCAGTCGTTCTAAGGACTCTATCCTCCACTATAAAGAATCCAGCAATTTGAGCAAAATATGTCTGGAATGATTCAACAAAAGGTTGTGCTGAAGTTATCTCCAGGTCTGAATTCAATTGTAACAACCGATTAGTATAGTAATATTCGCGAAACTTCTCTAGGATACCCAGGCAATCATGAATATGATAAGCGCGATAAAGTGGTGTAAGATCAAACTGTAAAACTGAATCTTCTTCAACCTCTTCAGCATCCAAAGTATAAGCTACATCTCCTAGTCCTGAAATACTTTGCTCCTCAACCTTCCTCTGTTGTTCCAGCATTTCCTGGTCCTTTTGACGAACTGTCACAGCGCGACCAATCGCTGTTTCCCCAATATTTTTAGCAGAACTCCTTATATCAACCATCCACTCATTAACTTGAATACACATTTTCTTCTCAATGTGCAACTTTATAACAGGAATTCTCTTCTCTATTACCTCTTTGAGAGCTTTTGCAGGAATATTCTGTCTGCAACTTTTCTCAACTAAATCCAAAGTTTTCAGTGCAGAATAAAACTGACCTTCTGAAATGTGACTGTTACACTTTACACAAAACTCCAGCACCTCTATACAGTTCTTCGACATTTCTATAGCTTCAGTCATGTTTTTCCTAATAGAATAAAACTCAATAAGCCCTTCAAGCTTGGCAAGAAGGGTGCTGCCAACCTGCTGCAACTTAAAATTGTCACTTTGGAGCTCAATCTTAAGCTTCTCAGCATCAACTAACACACCACGAAGCTCATCAACTGCAAGGATGAATTCATCGTAGTGGGTCTTGCACATCTCCTCGATTTCTGCTTCCTTTTGCTTAACCACATATGTCAGCTGGTGAAGAAGCCCCTCAGGCCGCCCCATTTCGAAAGAGAGCCTGACAAGAGGACCAACATCATCCCCATTTGCAATCAAATTCGCCATAACCATGTCCTCCCCTCCATTACCGTTCTCAATAACACCTCTTCTCTTTGTTTTTATATCCATGATAACATGAATCCCTGGAATTTTGACAACACAATTCTCATCAGAAACCAGAGAAATACCAAGCTTATAAAAAATAACTATACCAGAAATTCACAATTCTTCTCTTCCTGCCACAAAACTCATATAACTTATCAAATATAGACAATCAATAACAATAGCAGACAGTCACACACCACTGACACCAATTCACTTTGCAGGTTTACTATATGTACAAGTTGAGAAAAAAGAAAACAACTAGGGCTTGTTTGATTCTCTTCTTACGTTTTAGTTTTAAAACTGTTTGCTGGAGATATATTCTGCACCATTCAACCAGTAATCAATTCCTCATCCAAAATCTAGAAAGTTTTGGAAATATTTTCAAGAACAAAAGTGAGATGTTTTCATCTTGCTCGACCACTCCCTCAATTCTCCACCCTCCCAATGCACCATCCTCAGCCAGCTGTCCGAACAACCTTGTATAGTCGTATTTCAAAAACTAAAAGCAGTTTCGAAAATAAATATCAAACACACCCTAAATCGAGCTTGATAGAAAGCAGAAACCAATTAATCCGGAAATCAACAAACAAATTATTTTTCCTTCACAAAACATAAAACACAAAATCAAAGAGAATAGCAGACATCAGTAATTCAACCGAGCGCAGGTTACTATGCTTCCAATTATACTTCATAACAGCGAATGCAAAAGATACAAAATGCCATAAAAAATCCAAAATAAATAAAACCCAGAGAGAAGCTTGAAGAACAGATTAACAACAGCACAAAGGGAACTTAAAGGTAACATTTTAAGAAAGAAAAGACCCAAAAAACATGATTTTGAATAGATTTGAAGACCCAAAAGGAAAAAAATAAGATGGAAGTAAAGTGGAAAGAGAATCAAAGTAAGGAAAAGATTCTACCTGGGTCAAGCTACGAAAAGGGTGGCTGTTAGCTTAGGAATGTGAAGCAAAAAATGAAAGTTAGAGAGTGTTTTGTTTGTGTTGAAAAAGAGGACGAGAATTCCCAGGTTGCCGTAAAGCAGAGCCAGCGTTGTGACACCACTTCACCGCTTTGGCTACACTCGCCGTCAATCAAATTCGCCGGCACTTTTTTTTTATGCAATAAAATGTCTTCAAATTATAAAAATATAAAAAGAAAGTATCAAAGTACAAAAAAAAGTTGGCAATAACAGGTAACTTTACCATGTCACCCCTGCAAAAATAGTAAGCAAAACAATTTTTTCTACACCTGCTTCATTAGGGTTATGATTTTAAAATTTTGAAAATTATATTATTTTTATCATTATATTTAAAACTAAAATTGGTTTTATTTGTGACTTAAATTTAAAAAATAATTAAAATTATTTATCGTGTTAAAGTGACAAATATTACAAATAATTAAAATAAAATTCAACAAAGTTAAATATAATTAAAAATTCAAGTAAAAAATTGTACATGTAAGAACAAATTTAAGTGGGATATATTATTTAGAATTTATTTTATGCTATTTATGTTAAAGAGTAATGATACTGTATTTCCACAAGTCATGAGCTACTACATTATTAAAAAAACATTCAATAATATTATTATCTTAAAATCTATTATTGGATTGAAAAATCTAATGATATAACTTATATTTATAAACAATACTATTTTAATACTCAAAAATAAAGATTAAATAAGTGTTTCATATTTTTACTTAATAGTTTTTTATTACGGGTGAAACTTGACATCTTAATTGACACATCAAGTAATACAATAATTTGTCACCATAAAAAAAAGTATTATTAAAAAAATATGGAAGGATTATACTAAAACTTATATATTAACAAAAATGGTAGATATGTAATTTATATTTATTAATAAAAATCTCTAAAAAAAATTAGATGAAAAGTTATTGTACTTTATGAATATAGCATAAGATAACAAGTTTATCAGCACATACATGAAAAATACCTGAACACGTAGTACTTAATTACATTGATTTCCTTTTATTTTTTCAAATATATAGTTCTCCTTCAATAATTTGAAGAGTTCCACTAATTTAGTTAATGATGAAAAGAGAGATGAGAGTGATTCTGAAGATGGAATGCTTGGAAGAAAGGGTACATACTTTTTGATGATTCAGAAACCAAACTAATGATATTTTGATTATTAATGAACTAAATTGGTTCCCAAAAGTAATGAAAGAGAAAGTAAAGAAAGTTGGAGCTTGGAAAAATATGAAGCTAGGTTCATAAAATAGAAAAGAGTAGGTAACTAACTCTTCAGTCCCTACCATTTATTGTTGGCTAATTGTTTCCCTTTAAGTTTACACAACTCAATTTGCATTCTCTCTTCCAAACAATACAATTTAGACTCACAAAATTAAACTTAAAAATGTAGTTTGCACAATTACCTTTGGTGTGCATAGTGATTTCCTCTATATTCCAAATTAAATTATTTTTCAACAAATTCTACTCCATTCCCCCTCACTTTCTGTATAAATTTATATTAATCATAGAAGTTTTAACATTTTTAAAAAATTTAAATAATCTTAATTAAAACATAATTTTATATTTTAAAATAACTTCAATTGCATTTCTACCTTGTATCTCCCTCCTAGTTACAACACTATATTTTTCTCTAGTGACACCATTTGAGAGAGTAGCTCCCTCTATTTTTTTAGTTTTGTACTCTATTTTTAGTGTCAGATGTTAGTTTTGTACTCTATTTTTAGTGTCAGATGTTGACATAAAACTACGGAAATCATAGAACAACCTTTTGAAATATTAAAAACTAAGACAGTGAAAAGAGGCCAAGAGGAACACACGTTCAGATTCTAAGTTATAGCATAGTTGAAATGTATCTCATATGTGAAACACAGACCAAGAGTTATTGTAGATTAGATATCAGTAACATCACACAAAATATAATAGCTGATATGCAGAAAGCACATCAAGTACTGTTTGAATTGAACACAGACCTACTTTCACATAGAATAGAAAAATAGAAGGACACATAGGCCTTAGGCAACAGTTTCAATGGCAGTTTCTGAAGGCTTCTTTTCAGGCTCAGCTGAGGCAACAGTTTCAGTTTCTGAAGGCTTGTTTTCTGAGGCAACAGCTGCAGTTTCTGAAGGTTTATGATTTTCAGCTGAGGCAACAGGTGCAGTTTCTGAAGGCTTGTCTTCAGGTGATGCTTCATCCACCCAGAATGCAGTCTTCTTCCCACTTTTGGAGACAGCTTGCAGAACTTCATCTGGCTGAAGATTTCCCTTCACTGTCACCTTCTGCTCCTTCAGATCAATGTCAAATGACTCGACACCTATAAATATTAACACCATTATTTTGATATAACATTGCAGAAATTTTGAAGGATAAAAGGGCCATTAACACAGCTAAAAGGAGGTCAATCTTATACTTGTTTCTTATTGGAAAGTAGAAGTATAACTTCCCATTTTCTCATTCTAAGAAATGAGTAAAAACTTGGAACATTTAGAAAAAGAAACAAAATGTGAAGAATACAAATGAAACTAAATGTGTACAAAAAAAAATATTCTTCTCTTTTAGTCAAGCAACAAGACACAAGTCGCTTATTTTTAACCTTTGTAGACGCAGCATATTAAAATTTGAGGCAGTATGTTTTCTTCTTCCATCAACAAAAACCATAGAAGAAAATTAACCAAGAGACTTGTAGAATTTAATTATATAAACTTCTAGCCATAGTTTCCAATTTCATCATTCAATCAGAGGAAACTGACACAACAGTTATGGCTTGAGTAGGTTCTGATTTAGCAATATGAATGTGTCTCCTCGCTAGGAAAATGTTATCTGTTTAAATGGTATGCACAATGTCAGAATTTAGAAAGTTGATGCATGTCACAGATGGTGATGACAATGTTAGCTGTGAAATGTTCCAGGCTAAAGAAATTTCAGACCAATATAGTAAGGGAACATGATCTTTTTATGGGAATATGCAAAGTGTCATTGAATTGGATTGTTGCACCATCAGAAAGAAACTTTCTTATGAAGCTAAAGCTAAAAATGAACATGGAATGGAACAAAAATTTTGCTTGTCATATCCATCTTAGAACAATATAAGTACCAAAAACGGTTATTGAGTTATTTCCATCACATTGAGTGTCACACGGTAGTTAGGAGAAAAAAAGCTTTTGAAACTCCATCAACAAGTCTCAGCCTAACAGTGGAAGCCAAGAAGTTTAAGAAAGACAGAGATTAACCAGAACTTCTGGTGCTTAACATTAAAAATGACATTATACTCATTTGAAGTATTTTACATAGGAAAGAAATGGAACAGAACTTCTGAATTATTGTGAAACATGCAGGATACTTTGAATGAAAAATTGACAAGGGCAAGCCCATAAAAAATTGATATGCAATATATTACATTGCTACAATTACTATATCATTTTTATTTTGGATCAGATAGTGGCAAATAGTTAGCAGGAATGAGAAATACCTTCCAATTTTCCCAAAACCCTATTCACTGCTCCAGCACACCCCTGACATGACATACCAACTTTGAGGACAACAGTCTGCAACCATAATGAGAAAATTAAGATTAGAAGAGGAGAGAAAAGAATAAATAATCTCATCCTAACCCCCAACAACCATATATGAAAGAAACAAACTCATAACTTAAATCTAACATGAACTTGAATCAATTTAAGAAAGGGAAAGAAATGGAACATGCAGAGGAATTGAGTATACAATGGCATCAAACACAAAGGTAGGGACAAGAGATTATTATACTATAATTTGTGATGCGAACACATAAAAGAATGATCCCTTTAATTCCTGTTGTGAAAGTGAGTGCTTGTGAACTTAGTACATCTGATCTGACATAAAACTAGATTTTGAAGGTTAAGATATAAAAATGTAAACAACAGGATCTGTCGTAGTGGAGTCATATTCAAAGACTGTAAGAATCAACCAGTCCTCTAAACTAAACAAAATCACAGCTTTGAATCAGTTTATTGCAATCGACTTTAAAATAATGGGGCCATAAACTTAGACTTTTAACAAACAAGGAAGAACCAACCATTGTTACTTTCTTGCTATTAGATTTAAAGTTATATCTTAATTAGTTTGTTTGCAAGCAATAATGTTAGAATTTTATTTCTAGCAAATATATTCTTTATTGGAAGCAAATCATTGGGAAGAAAAATCATAAAAAGTGATAAGAACATAAGATATGTTAGACACAACCGTTTGGGACAAGTTCTGCAACTATTTCAACAGAAACTGAAGATCCATGAAAATTAAATTAATATGAATAAAACAACTAAAACCACTTTCAACTTTAACCCTTCAGAACTGGAAGCATGTATCTGCAACTTCTTTCTCATGAGCAGATGTTGAACTTTCTCTAAATTGAAACTCAAAATCGCAAACCCAATAAATTGCAATACTTATTAGGATTCTTAACCTAAAGGAAAAACAAAAGCTTTGAAACAAAATCATATTTTTTACCTAATTAAATTTCATGGGCAATCACATTTCAAACAAAAGATTCCATCTTTACCAATATAAAGCAATAAAATCACTCCTCCCACACCACACAATCCTTAAACCTTGCTAAATCAGTGATCACTATAAAGAAAACAGAAAAGTATCAACATAATCATAATCTCTCAACTCAGAAACTCTTCAAGTTCAGCACAAACACCGAGATCAAGAACCATGCAAAACAAAAATATGAAAAAAAAAGAAAAAAAACCCAGAATCACAATGATGAAGGACATGAAAACTGAGTAAAGAACAAAAAGAAAAGAAAAGAAAAAACAGAAAATGGGTTGAGGACCTGAGAAGACATTTTGTTTGAATGCAAGAAAGTGAAGAAACAGAGAAGGAGGAACAAAAGATTCAAACAGTGGGTGGTAATGGAATATAGATGTTTGTGGACAGTGGTGCCTTTATAGCCACAATGAGAGTGCGTGTGATGCAAGACAGAACACTAGGATCACGGAACAGATTGTTCTTCATATTATTTTGTTTTTATATTATATTGATCTATATCATTTTTTAAATTTCTTTTACGTTTAATTTAACTTAATTCATTTAATGTTTATTTGATAGTCAAAGCAATATATATTTTAAAATAAAAGAATAATATTTTACTTTCATAACATAAATCTTAATTTTTTGAAGACGTTATAAAATTTATATCTTAAATTTATAAGTCTGTATAATACTTTTATGATAGAGATATCTTAACATATATATTAAAAAATATATAAAGGTTGATATATCATATATGAAAAGCACTTTAAAAAAAAGCATGTATGAAAAGAATTTCGGATAAATTATTCTGTAGCTTCTCTTACTTCTATTTTAAAGTATACCTTTTATTATGATCCAATTTGATTTTTTTTTTCTGTTTAGAAATAATATCTGTGACATAAAGGGAGTTAGAAAATCTTCACAAAATAATACTTAATTTCATAAATCACATAAAAATCATTTTCACATCATATAGTGAACTAACTCCTAAAATATTACCATAATTATTCTAATTCATGTAATAAAAAGAAATCATTTGAAAAAATAGAAAATATAAGGACTAATAAATTACCTAACTAAAAAATTTGGTCAAAATCTTTATTCTCTCATACGATAGCAAAGTTTTTGAGGTACAACTTTTGAGAGATAATGCTTAGAACAAAAATATGAAAAACTTTGGAAAGATAGTGCTATGCGCCTAATGGATAACAAAGGAATATAAAGTTACATACATAAGATTTATTTGAAGAAGGTTGTTCATTAAAAACAATTTTAGTGGTGCTAACTAAAATTGAATCCACGTTCATAAAGAGAATAAAAGTTAATTCTAGATATTTGATTTGCAATCCACAACTTTATGTGATGTGTATAGTTTGGTTAGAATAATAATTGAGTAAATACTATGAAACATAGTTATTATGATTAAGTTACTTAAAAAAAGAAGTCATAAGGGAAGCATATGGATGAATGTAGGAGTCACTTTATAATATATATATATATATATATATATATATATATATATATATATATATTTTATTATTTAGGTAAAATGTTGTAGGTAAGAGGTCATAGTGATAGAATAAATCTCGATCTATTAAATATCATGTGATGATAAAAAAGACTTTAATTATAAATATGAAAATATAAAATAATGATGAATTTTAATATTGTATTAAGATTCAGAGATTAAGTTCAAAAGAATATATTTAGTAAATATAAAGTACAAAAAAGTAAATGTTCAATAAGGTTGATAAAGCTCAATAAAAAACTATATAAATAGGTGACTTAATTAACAGGTCAATAAAGTGTTTTTTAGAGAGATTATCACTTAATTAAATTGATTATGAATTTATAATCGGAGCACCTTGTAGATACATTCACCTGTCTAAGAAAAATGAAACTCATCTATTTGAGAGAATCGAAATCCACTTGTCTGAGAGAACCAAGACCCAACTGAGACCCCGTGAAGGAGAGATCATTGAAGTATACTAGAGAAGGAATAAGGAAAAACGAGAAGTGTCGAAGAAGGAGTTATAATTATCTTGTTAAAAGCTCCGTAAAAACATTTTAAATTTCTTCCTTTTTTTATGGACTGAAATTCTAAAAAAACTACAATACTACGATGATTAATTCTTTTAAAATCGCATATATTATGAAGATTATTGATAATTATACCTTAATTATTGGTGTAATCTAAATCATCAAAACCAATAAGATTATGTTGTCTACAAGTGTAGAACTAAAATGTTTAAACAGTGAATGTCCACACTATCTCCATGCCACCATCAAAGTTTTTATTAAAGGTCTTATATACAATCTGTCATGGAATGAGATTTTTTGTAGGAGTGTCTTTCACATATTTAAGGGAAAAAATCAACACAATACTAAAATCATTATACTATTTGTGGTCCATCATAATATAGCTGGTGTGAGTAAATGCTCATAAATTTTTATTCAGTTTTTATTAATACATATTTATGGATAGTCGAATAAAAATTAGATAATGGATATTTTGAGTTTAAATTTTTTATTAAGATAGTCTCTAAATGACTTTGATACATATCAATAAGTAAATTTGAACTTTAACTCAATCTTACATAATTAACTTATAAAATGAAGTTTGCATCCACTTATATATTATAAAATATTTTTATCTCTAATTAAATATATATATATATTATAGTAGTTAAAATAACTATTTGAATTTTCTTCATGTAAATCTCACTCTTCATATTATTTCATATTATTTTATTTATTGTTGATGATTCATGATATCTAATAAAATCTTACAATTTATTCCTACTTATATACGCTTAACAATGACATTATTTTGATAATCGAAATAATATTCCTTAATTTTAAAATCGTCACATGTTAAGAATTCACAAAGTTATTTAAATGAAATGCCACCTTATTACATCATTTACATAGCATTTCAGTAAATTCATCTCTCTCTCTCTTCAATGTACTTGTTCAAATAATTGATTTTAATATTTCATCACTTCTTTTCTATCATTGGTTTTTTATTTTGCTTTTTCTTTATTATTTTCTAGTAAATCTAAATAAATTGTGCCCTAAAAAATATTTTATTCTAAAATATATTTGTAACACATTCAACTTATAAAAAAATAAGATTTAAATATATGATGAATAGTTTGCCATAAAGATGAATTGTCTAAAAAAATAGTTGTGATTGTTGTTTAGCCAAAATTGAAGGAAAAGAATGTTATAATTTGATTATATGTTGGATTTGGTGGAACATAAAAGAAAGCATTTTGTTTTGACATTGGATGCTTTTGCATGCAATAATGTGAAATGGATAATATCATGAAACATGAGTGGAATCCATTCCTTAAAGCACACAATATGGCGTAGAAGAAACACAACTTTTATTTCTTAAGCAACATTGCATTGTACTTTTGTTTGGTTTCAAAAATTGGGTTGTACTTGGCAATGTTGTTGGATTCCAAATGAAATTGTGTAGTACAAAGTCACAATCTATGGCAGTACTATTTTCACCTTAAAACAGTACCAAAATGAAGACAGAGAGAAAGTAGATAACCTAAGATGTTCAATAATTAATGAGTTGTTGCCACCAAAAAAATTATAAGATTCAGAAATAGGTGTGGTTGGTTATATAAAAGGTGTGTGTGAGAGAGAGATTGTAGGTAAAATAAACATTAGAATAAGATTGGAGTTATGATTATCTACAATCTCATGCTTGGAGGAGTTTTTTTATGCTAAAATTAAATTATATGTATATGTTAAATTGTAAAAAAAAATATATATATATATATATATATATATATATATATATATATATATATATATTTTAATGTGTATTAAGTAGTGCTAGTTTACATATAAATCAATTTTAACATTTTTATTTTACTTTTCCTTTTCTACAAATATAGTCATTCATTCTTTAATTCATTAAAAAATCATTTTTTTCTCTGAATTTTCTCTAAGTTTAGATAGTAACTAGGATTTTACTGTAATGCAAGTTACATTTTTAGGAAACAATAAAAAAAAATTAAGGTAAGCTAATCAAAGTTGAGTTTGTTTTGAGGTTTGATATTTGGAGTTTTATTGATTCTTTGTCAATATACATGAATTAAAATAAGTTAATGTTAGCATATGATGAATAGATTATTTGCTCAAGTATGTGAACAAAATGGTAATTAAGTTGATTTGGTATAATTATTACCACAATATTCTTATTAGAATGACAATTCAATCATTTGAACAAATACCTTTTTAGAAGAGAGTAAGTTATCTCGATTTCTTTCTCATTCAAACCATAAATTTTACTTGAGTTTATGGTTTGAATGAGAAAGAAATCGAGATAACTTACTCTCTTCTAAAAAAGATATTTGTTCAAATGATTGAATTGTCATTCAAATAAGAATATTGTGGTGATGCATGAGTTATGGAATATTGGAGATCATGTAGTCCCATTATGGCGCTCAAGTAGTAGTATGATCACTCAAGCTTAGTGAAACATGTGTTTTATGTTCTAAAACTTGTTGAAAGAGATATAAAGTATCTCATTCAAACATTGTGAACACACTCGAGCATAGAGTAAGTGTTTTAGCAAGAAGGCATAATAAATTATGTTATTTAGAGTTATCTCATCAAGCCAAGATTATTCAACCACAAAAAATTTTCCATAGTTATAGATAACAATATTTATTTGCGTTAATATTTGTGTATGTTATAAATTATTAATTATATATTTTGAAAAATATGATGGATATATGATATGTATGTGGTGTGATCTGTGTATAATATGTGGCATCTCATAAGTGTGTTGTTCTTTTGAGGGTGTGATGAAGTATACTTAAATCAAACAAGATTAAAGTATTAAGCATAAAACTCATAAAAAAATGAAATATCTAATATTTTACTAATTATATGATGATATATATTAAAACATAAAGTAATGAAAAGATGACAAATATTTTTGAATTAAATTATTACAAAATAGGTAAATGATCTACCTTAACATAGAAAAATAATAATTAATATGTGATTTAAATAAAAATGTAATTAGTAGAAAAATATATTATTACTTGTAATATATATAATAAATATTTATAATAAAAGCACAAGTGAGTGGCTTAATAAAAATTTCTTTAAAATTAGTATTTAAGTATTACTCAAGATAATTTAAATATAAAAATTAATTCTAAATTAGATCAAAACTCATAAAACATGAATTTGTGTACTCACAAACATTCATTTTATTTTAATATTTTTTATTTCCTATATAATGTTTATAATTTAATTTCAAAATTATGATATTTTAGCACGAATAATTTTCATCATAACATGATTTAATTTAATTTAAAATATCATTTACCAATACATTTGATTTTTCATTAATAACATTTATACTAAAATTACATACATAACAAGTTCAACTAATAACATTGACCTTAATTTTTATTAATTTAGGGAATAAAAGCTCCCTTTTAACCCATTCCTGCAATGGTGTAACATTTCAACAATTATTTTTCTTTAAAAAAAAATATTAACGTATAAATAAACGAGTAACTCGATAGTATACATAACAATTCGTAGTTTAATAACTATGTAGCGTCGACATCCGTATATAGCATCGACGTCGATACGCCACAGATACAAAGATACACGTAAAATACGTCGCAGATACAAAGATACACGTAAAATTTTTAAAATGTAAGATACGAAAACACGAATCTATATATTATATAATTATAAATTATATAAATTGACAATAAAAATTCACAAAGATTAGTTTCTTATTTTTATAATCATAATAACAATTTATACAATAAAGTTTGAATTTTTTAAAAATTAATGTATTTTTTCTTTTTAAAATTGTGTTAGAACCATACTACAATTGTCAAAAATCTAATAAATACTTTTTGAATTGAACACTTCACGAATATGTGTCTGTATCATACTCGTATCGGTATCGGATACCGACACACCATTTAAAAGGAGTGTCAGAACTTCATAGTTCATAGTTTAATAATGATAATAACTAAAATGAATCGTTTTAAAAATATAGAAAGACTAACTTTTTTTTAAAATTGAAGAGATTAAACAAACATAAAAAATAAGTAGAATTTAATCTTAAAAAATTATAAATTTAGATTGGTGTCATTGAAATTATAATTTAAAACTAAGGCTTGAAATATTTCAGTGATTCATATGAGAAAGGGCTCCCACTAGTGAAACTGCTAGAAGATTGAACTCAGCAACACAAAACCTGAGAAGTATTATTTCCATACACTTCATCCTTTGAATATATCACTAGTGCAAAATATGATTTCCAAGTTAAACCCAAATTCTCCATGTGTAGATACTACTACTCTGCTCCAAAACTTGTAATCATTGGTTGAAAAACTATTTAGATCAATTAACTAAAACAGCATAACAAAAAAATAAGAGGGGTATCAAAATGGTGCAATAAGTTTCAATGAGACCTAACCTGCCAAAACCACAAACATCCTTCATGTTAAAGAACGCAGCATGTTATGGTCCGGTGACAAGTTTAATGAACATAGCATCTGACAAAATATATCACAGAACCCTGACGAGTTTGGCTTACATATTTTCTAATCACGATCCTATCTGTATGTAGAATAGAAATAAAACAAAAAAGAGAAAGAAAGAAACAAGAAATGAATAGAAAGCTTTCATATTTTAGAAGTTATAGAACCTTGGAACATCATTAAAATGAATCTCATCTTTGTTCTTGAAGCTCGGCATCTTCTACTCTTTACAAATGATTGCATCTGGAAACAGTTGGAGATATTACTTTCTGGACCTTTTTGAGTTACCCTTCTTAAGCCCTTCTGTACGATGCTTTCTCTTGGAAGCACTGCTGTGAGACACAGCATTAGGGGCAGGCTGAGATGGCACATGATGCCCATGAACCAGAGCAGGGAACCCAACAGCAGAGGTTCTGCAACATGAACATGAACAAAACTTTTAAAATGACATCTAATTGACATGATCTGCATCACTCAATTTCATAATTCATTAATGATGTCCACACGAGACTTGGTGATTTCTTTTTTTTAAATCAAAGAATCACTTCCAGTCTAGCAGCATGCAAAAAAATGAATCTTCTCGTTTGGTGAGTGATAAGCCATTTAGTGATTTTTCAGTCCCTCATCACATTTTTAGTAATGTCTCTACATATATAATTTTTAATCCATTTTAGTTCTCGCCATAGGGATTAAAAGAAATTAGAATGATGTGTAGGGGCTAAAAGGAATTAAAAGTTACATATGAAGAGACTAAATTGAGAGGCTTTTGGGTACAGGAACTAAAAGAAAAAGACTTTTAACTATAAAGACTTGAATAATTAAATGTTTTAACATCTATATGACTTCGTTAAACTAACCCGTGTGCCTTTTCAATACAGACCAAACATAGCATTACCTTACTTGGTTTGATCCTTAAAACACCTAAAGAAAATACGAAGTATCCGGACCTCAAAAAATATTAAGAACACACCATGAAAGTTACCAGACAGACAAAAAAATATCACTTAGCAGCTTAAAAAGGCTTATTATCCTTGAATGAGTTAGATTCACACATCCTCAAATTTAATATAAAGTTAGCTTGGATTGTAGATATGTTCACAGAAACAATGGTCATCGAAGACAGGGTTATAACTTATTAATGCTTTGGCGATGCCAAAACATGAAGAAGAAGAAAAGTTAGCATAAAATTCATCTATGAAAACCACCAAAGCGGAAGGCAAAACCACCATACGCCAAATCATGAAACCAAGTCAATCAAGCACTATTGTTATTGTCACCTAGATGAATACCCAAAACAAAACAGCAATAGCAATAGAAGAATGGTAATTTGACTAGCCGTAGCAAGCCTTACCCAACAAGAGCACAGCAGACTCCTGCAAGGTCTTGGAAGCACCGTATGCACCACGCGATTGCAAGCAAAGCCGCAAAGCATTGTTCTCAGCATAGCAGCACTGAAGCAAATGCCCCAGTCTTCTGCATTCCCCTTCTAAATACCTACTCTTCATCTCCAGGTTTTTCACATAAACCTTCTTCCTCTCCCTTGATTTCACAGCAGCATCCCTATTCCTCAGCTTCCTGAAAAGCACACGTTGAACACAGCTCTCAAGAACATAACAATCATCATAAAACACCCCATCAATTTTTGTTTCCAGTAAAATCTTCACAAAGTAAAATACAACATACAACCAATCCCTATTTGATTATGAACCAGTAATCACGATATCACGACACAGCCATCAACATCCAAATTCTCGAAACACAATTCCTTTCGTGCCAATTAAATCCATAAAATCTCCCAAATTAACATTATATTCCATCTATACAAAATTGGATAGCAAACTACAACATCCACCATAATTCAATCATGTAACCGACTACATCAAACATAAGCTAATTTAAACTTACTAAAAACTAAATTCCACTTTCTTCTTCTGCATAAACTCATCCAAACACACCCTTTCATTTTATTACAAACTGTCTGTTAGGAATCCACTGTCATATATGACTTTTTCCAAAGACTGAAAAATTTACACTGTCTGCAAAATCATAAGAGTTTCTTTTTACCTCTTTAACTTCTTGGAAGTGGGTTCATCGGGGATTGCATCATCGGTTCTGTCTTTTTCGGAGCCTTCATCAGACTCTGTCTTGGAACGCTCACTTTCCGGGCCCTCCTCGGGCTCCACCAGAATCTCCTCAAGAAGCCTGTAGTACTCGGACTCAGACGACTCAGACAACATCGTTCCGGAGAAGACGGCGTCGTTTTCGGCGTGGTCCATGAGCTGGTTCTCGATCTGGGACAAAACGGGGTCTTTCGGGGAGGGATTCTCGCCGGCGACGGTAACAGGAGCGGTGTCATCCTGCAAAAAATCAACGGCGTCGAATTCCGGCACCTGGTCGAAGAACGAATCCCAATCGAATTGGGTGAGCAGGGTTTGTTCGAGAGAGTCCATGGGAATTAAGAATTTGAATTGAAATTGGGAGAAAAAAAAAACATTTATTGGGAATTTTTTGGGTTTTGCGTTTGTAAAAACTTGGGGAGGAAGAAAAAGAAGAACAGTGAGGAACCGCGTGAATGAGTATGTGCCGTCACTCGACCAATGAGTCGCGTACACGTGGCATACATTTTACACGTGGAGTCGGTTCAAATTTAAAATAGATTTTTAACAAAACGTGTAAGTTTTTTTTCAAAGAAAAATATAAAGTAAAAATACTTACATTATTAATTAAAAAGAATTGAAATTTTAATATGGACTCCTTCATTTAATGTACACAAATTAATTTCGTATTTTGTCTCGGATAATATTTTAAAATCATAATACACAATTTAGAATAAAGGACACCAGTATAAAAAATGATAAAAAAAATTAAACATAGTGGAACAAAAACAAATAGGAAACTAATAGTGAGAAGAGACTATGAGTCAAAATAAAAAAAAATACTAATGTTACATTCTATGTACAATTCATCTATAGATGTTTAGAATATTTTACTATATATAATTAAATTTTTATTATAACAAAAATTTAATACGATTTCTAATAAACAAGTCATGTAAAATAAAAGGTAATAATAAACTAATAAAAACTGTGGGCAAACACACTAAAAAAAAAATATTTTTAGTCAGATTATATTACCGTTTTCGATGGTTTTTCTCTCTCTAATTGCGTTATTTTAAAAAAAATATTTAGCACGTTAACATATTATCGATGATTTTAAGTAATTCTTGAAAAGTTAATTATTTTTCCACTGTTTTACAAACTCCTGTTATTTTCAGGAGTTTTTTGAACTTCTTTTTATTTTTTTGTGTGTTTTTTTTAAATATGTTATGTTTTTTTTACTGAACATTCTTTTTGTTTGTTTATCTTTGTTTCTAATCCATCATGGATTCTTAGAGCCAAAATTCTTAGATATTTTTTTAGGATTCTTAAAGAATACGAACAAAGCTACAAAATTTGTTAGGATTTAATAGCAAATTCAACAAGAACGATAACCAGAAACATCGAAACTAAAAACATATTGTTTTCCTTAAATAACTTATTGATATCAAAATTTACTTAATTTTTCTCTTAAAACTTGCTTAGGTGCACAATTTATTGATTTATGTCCTTAGACTCAAAATGATCTTCATTGGTTGATACTATTCACAATGCAAAAAAAATAAAGTCTTCTTAAACACTTAAAATTTTGATTTAACCTCTCATAATACGTCATTATAAGATTATCTTGAAAATTCTATCAAAAGTCAAATTCAAATCCAAGATATGAAATCTTATTTCACTTAAAGTATAGGAAAAGAAAACTCAGACTAAATTACACTATAACTTCAATGTAATGGTTAAATATGATGAGCTTAACTCATATTTTATATTACTTTATTATTATATTATTATGTTATTATTTTCATCTATAATTAAGCATCTAATATATGTATTTTATGAAAAAAAATATCAATTGTATATTTATTTTATTCATTTTTAATAGTAGCACATTTCAATTTGTATAAATAAAATATTAATATTATTATAACACATTGAACTATTTCATTTTATTATTAAAGATTATTTCATATGTAAAACACTTAAACTATTTAATTTCTAATTTAATTTTACAAAATAAGCTTATAATATGATGTTTGCATTTACTTATATATTATAAAATACTTTTATTTTAATGTGATATTCCAACACATTCTTTTATATTCAGAGTGTGATCTCGTATAAAAAAACTGAATTATAAATATTTGATTAGATAACATATATAGCTGATAAGACTAATAAATGTGGTAGATAGAGTCATACAAGATATTAAGTGTAAAATATAATTCTGAGATAGTGAATTATATTGGTAAAATTTTACAAAGTTGAAGAAATATTGAAATCATTCATTTAAAAAAATATAAAAATATAATAAATTACACTTGAAGAAGATTTAAAAATTTTATTAATTTGAGAGACTCAAGTCTTCTTTGCAAGTGACCACAAAAGAAGAGTGTGCACGTTGTTCTCACCACCACCATTCACCACCATTCACACCATCATTCACCATCATTCCTCAACTTTCTCACTCACTCATTCTCTTCAAAATGTTCGCATCAGCTTCCTCCCAATCACTGTTAAGATTTCACTCACTGCACTCCACCCACCCAATGCCTCATTCACTCACCCTCTCGCGTTTTCCCGCCGCCACTTCCTCCTCCTTTCACCGCCACCACTACGCCGTTCAACCCCTAACTCTCCGCTCTGTCACTCGCCGTTTTAAACCCGCAATCATCACAGCCTGTGACCGATCAAACCAGGTTCTCTCTTCCCATCGCCTATGCTCTCAGCTGACAAAACAAAAATGAACAAAAATGTTAATTTGAACTTGCATTAGTTCCCAAGTTTAGGGGGAAAAACACCATTTCATTTTTTTTCTCAATGTGGTGAAATTTTTTTATGTGATTTTTAGAATAAAGATTATGTTGGACCCAATTGTTGTTGTGGAGTGACTAGGCTATACGAGTGAGGTGGCTGACGCTTTGGAGAAGGTTTTGGTAGTAATTAATTTCAAAATCAGTTTTGAAGGTTTTTGGTATACTAAATGTGATCCTAAATTGAATATTATTTAGACCTACATTTTAGTTCATCCTGTGTAATGTAATGTAATGGAGTTGGTGTGATGTTGTAATTTTATGAGTTTTTTTTTTAATTAATTTAATTTTGGAAATTCAGATTGGTGGCAATGGAAGTAACGGGACGAAAGGATTGAGTTGGGTGGAACCCATTTTGAAATTTGCTAGGAGCAACGTTCTACCTTTGGGTGGCTCTCCTCTCAGTCATTTGCATTCAAATTTTGTTGTTATTTTTTTGGTGATTTTGTTTATGGTTTACTTCATTTTGATTACGTTCTAATGGATAACAATTTTGGTTGTGTTTTTGAGGCAATGTGTAGCTCTGGTTAGTGCAGTGACATTAGGATTAACATATCCCAGTCTTGGTTGTGCTGCTGATAAAATTAATTTGTCAAAAGTTGGACCGTTTGGAATTTTTGTTATCTCAGGTTAGTTTTCGAGGATAGTCTTTTGCATCTTTTTGTTATTTTGATTTTATTATACCCTTATCTCAAAGCGTTATTATGGTTTATCGTATAGGATTGATGTTGCGTAGTGAAGAAATTGGTGCAGCTGTAGAAGCATGGCCTGTTGGACTCTTTGGGCTTGTATGAACATAAAATTTTTATGGATGAATTTTACAGGCTGGTTCACCACAGCCTGTTTCGATTGGTCATCCTATATTTGATTAAAATCTTAACCTATATTTGATTGGGTTTTCTGACCTCACTTTCCCTAATAGGAATATAACTGATCATGCTACAAGTTTATTATGAATTTGTATATAATATATAATATTGCAAATTTTATAAGTTAATTTGTAAAAATTCTCTTATATTAACTTCTCCAAAATCTGATTTTTAACTTATGCATGGGATAATATCAGCTTATTGGAGAAACTTATTTCATTTTTCCTTTTGTTTACTTCTCCTCTAAGCAGATTATGTGTGTGTGTGTTTTATACAGGACAAGATTTTTTAAACCTGTTGAAAACTATCATCAACCTTTATGTCTTGTTTCCTAGCAAGGAAAAAGAATGTAATATCTCATTTGTGGCTCAGCTTTCTATTTCCGTGGTCAAGAATAAAAGTTTTAACTTGAAAAACTAGATTTCGTACCTCTTGTCATATTGTTTGTACAATAGAAGTAACAACTGAGCATATTGTTAGATGGGTTTTACTACATGGATCAATTGACACCATTGAACTCTATAAAATGAATTATCTCAACTTGTTCTTGTGTGTCTGCATTGTTTTAAAAACTAAATCTTAAAGGTTATTTTTATGTATTTCCCAACGTGTAACGTGTTCTTTTGTTCTTCTTGCAGGTGTCTATTTTATTTCTTACACCATACTTTTCTAGGATAATATTGCAAATTCAGCTCCAACCCCAGGAATTTATTACAGGTTTAGCCATTTATTTTTATTCTACCTTAAGCATGAGTTGGTTTTAGCCATTTGCAAGATACTCTTATTGTAGTTTTATCATTTTTGAGCTTGTGTAACCACATTCGTATATGGCTGACCTTAGATCTTGTCAAACCCTGAATAACTGGTAGTTAAATTTTGACTGCACTGTGTTACCTTATAGACTAATTTTCGATATTTAAGAAACTCAAATTTCTATGTTGAAGAAGTATTTCATGTTTGCAGATATAAAATACTGTTGGTAACTTGAATAATTTTGCATTATTGAAAAGATCACCTTTTATTTGATAAGCATTGATTCAGTGAAACCTGTCACTGCTTTAAGTTGATGATTAAATTTTAGGTGGTTTATTTTCCTTAAAGGGTGCTTCTTTTTCCATGTGTTCAATGCTGGCTCTATTATTATTTTATCTATGTTCAGCACAATATATTGATATACATATACTAGTAGGCCTATGTCAGACTGTAGATTATGTAGGCATGCCCATAGACAGTCAGTAGAGGCATATTTACAGTGTATGTGATAACTAAACCAAAGGCTTGGCTAGATGTTTTATGTAGGTAGAGTTTTGGTTCAACACTGCATATAATGCATCCAGTTAAATGACACCTTTCAAGGCATTAATCCTCCCTTATTGTTGAAAGGGACAACCATTCCTTCAATAGTGGAAGAGGTCAACAGGTTGACTTAACATTGTGATGAGCTGTTAGATGACTTGAGGCAGCATTTTTTGAAGACTAATACCTAAAACTATATGCTGTGACTTCATTGAAGTTTCCATGATGCAAACATGTTTGTCAAATGATAGAACATAATTTGATTTAGATACTTATAATTTGGGAAACTGGCTTGTATACAGCAATCAGAAAAAATAAAGAAAATGCTGGGAGGAATGGTTGGATATATCTTGAACTTTTGTACAGTTGTTGAAGTTATGTTTCTGCTCCATATATTGAAAAGGCACCATTGGAAAGTGATATATATTGAAGGAGCTACCTTTGTTAAAGAAGAAGATGGATGCAACAAATCATCAAACAGCAAGCCTTGTTGAGAACTTGACATATATCTAGACAATATAATAAGTCATACAAAATAAACTGTAGGTATTGTCTTGTCAAATGACCAATTTTTTGAACTTTTGTTTAATTGGAGGATAGATGGACATATGCTTTTGTTTATTCATAGCAAGATTTTCTAATTTTAGCATTTTTGTTTATTTGCTTTCTTAGTACTTTGTGATTGTGCTTTATAAAATGATCATTAAAAACTCTACCTTGTGTTTATTTGCTGATCAACACTTGCTGGTATATCACTCTCCCAATTTGGTATCATATATTGCACATTTCCAACAATTGATGCTCTGTAATACCTGTACTAGTTGTTGATGGTTGGCTTTCTTAGTCATAAATAATTTTGCAATTTGAGATATGAATTTCTGGGTCTCTACAGGGCTGGCTATATTTAGCTGTATGCCAACTACATTATCGAGTGGTGTTGCACTTACCCAGGTATCATATTCTGTCTCCTTTCTTGTTTTCCTTTTGGATGTCTTTTATAATAAATTTTATATATCTACCGCCGTAAACAAGTTGAATTTTGCTTGAGTTTTCTCATTTTGCTTTTGCAGCTTGCTGGGGGAAATTCTGCACTTGCTCTTGCAATGACTGTAATATCCAACTTGTTAGGAATAATGATTGTGAGTCATAAAGAGTTACATATTTAACATTATCTTCAATTTATTCCTGGTTTCACATTTTTTAAGTTTATTTCAGAATCAAGTCCATATTATTTCAATATTTTTTATTGTTACATATACATTTTCTCCATCTAATTTTAATTCTAGTTTTTGTTAGATTTATAATAATATTTTATCTTTTAGATTCCACTTTCCATCAAAAAATTTGTAGCTGTTGGAGTTGGAGTGGCTCTACCTATCAAGCAGTTATTTAAAAGTCTTGTTCTGACCATATTAATCCCCCTTATCTTGGGAAAGGTAATTGGGTTTTCTCCTTCACACATCTGATACTATAGATGCTGTTTGAATAATTCCAAGGTGATCTGATTCTGGACTCTGAAATCTTATCTTCTCTGCATGGGCTTACTGCTGGGTTCTTTATGTTCAAAAGGTTGTGTAGTAAATATCTTCTAATTTAATTCTTTATGTACACTGTAATGTAATGACAGTATAAAACATTTGTTTTTTGCGTCTTCCATATGTTGAATTTTGATTTGGTCTCTGGAGCTGAATACCCAAATTCTTATGTTACATGAGTTTCTTAAAAGTATTTTAATCTTCTTTATTGCTTTGAATGGACAGGTTCTACGTGAATCTTTTAAAGGTGTGTCCATTTGTTTATGCTTGCTCAAGTAGCTTGTTTCTCACATGTTTTGATGGATAAAATATCTATTGTCGTTATTACATGAAATAAATAGCTGACAATGAGAATGAAATTGTAATGCAGAGTTTCTATGGAAGTCATAGTTGAAAAGTGGTATCTAATAGTTATAGGAAAAATAATTTCTGATTAGATTATTTACTTGCATGTCATTTGTAATCATCTCCACACATTTGACATTACTTTATGTCAAGCAAAGTCTGGTCAACTTAATATTTTCAAAATGTTCTTACTGAAATCCACAAGCAGTTGGTGGGTCAGGTTTAGTTTCTTTCTTTTAGTTTTAATTAGCATTAGTTAGTTTCATATTTCTCTAAACTGCAAGGACCTGTAGTAACCAAAGAGCAAATTAGAAATTTTGTCTTTAAGAAACAAGTTGTCTTTGTCATTGTTATGTTATGGGTGCACCTTTGTTGTCAGTCTGTCTTTTCTTTAGTAGATAGGAAGAAGCATAGGAGGACTCTATTGGGTGTGATCATTTGTGCTTCTTTTTATCATAAAACTTTTCATTTATAAGTTAAATGACGTGTTTACAGAAATTTATAATAATTAAGCTTTTAAAAAATAGAAATTAAGAAAGTTGTTTTAGTGCCTTTCTCAAAAGTCAAAACCCTATCTTTTAATCATTTTTTCGCTTATAATCACTTTCATATGCTCTAACCTAGTTCTATACCTTGTTGCTCTTATTTGTTGCACAAATAGGATATCTTTTGTTCTCCGTTTTCATTCTTTCTCTTTTTTTTTCTCATCATAACATTATCATTACTAAGATTATTTTTAATTATTAAATATACCTTACAGGTGTGGCTGACTTCGTCGACAAAAACCGCAAGCTTTTCTCATTGATCAGTGCACTTTTCCTTAGCCTTGTAAGAACAATTCCTTTGGGGTGTTTCCCTATTTCCTTTATCCAAGTTGGTGGTTTTCATTGCACCAAGTTGATGATTGCATAAGTTCTGTTTTGCCTTATCCTGTTTCTTTTAATTGTTTATATTGTTGGACCAGACCAGTGGCACATTCCATGTTTTAGAATCAACTCATTAAATTTAAATCCTTGTTCAAAAGTGAGCCATCCAAAATGTAAATAACTCAATTTATAACCATCAGTTTCTGGACAAGGTATTATTGTTCCTGGCTTGACATAGCCTTTAGAATTTCATCACGGCTCACATCAATTGAGTTTTCTTGACTCCTTCGATAACATTTTTACCCTTGTTGTGATGTATACTCTTCCTTCCCTTCATTTTTTTTTCATCTTTGAGAGCCACTAGTCAGCAATCTACAATCTTTTGTATGTGAAAAATTATAATTTTCCACTTTTCTAATTATATCATGGCAGATGATTGTTGTTACTTGAGGTGTCAGCTTAGCTGAGATGTCAAGTTGCATAGTGATGCCTAACACGAAAACTTTATAAAAAAAATAAAAAAAATTATATTCAATTTGACTACTGGACTGTTGATTAATGATTTATTAGTCCTTCTGGTCATCCCGTCCTACTTAAAGGTATTAGATTCATTGTTCTTTGTGCATTCAGGGCCAGAAAAATCATTGTGCTGATGAATCATTAGTTACATTCTGTTTGTGTTTGTGAAATCTAATACCCTTTAACTGAACACCTTTGATCAAAACTAAAACATTTCCAATTCTGCATCCATGTGCCATACATTTGTCTTTGTTCATTACATTTTATTTTGATATGAATGCTTTACATATATGGGTAGTTATCCCAGCAAACAAAACATGTATGAAGCTATTGTCCTAGAGGTTTTTCTGGAATTAATTTCCTTCTCTTGTTTGGGATATTAAATTTGGTTTGTTATTTATTCATCAACAAGCCGATTATGGTCTAATAGAATATTGCGATACAGGTACCTTGGATACAGGTGAGTAGGTCAAGGCCACTGTTGTTAATGGTGAAGCCCAATGTTTTTCTCGTAGCTATTGGACTGGGAACGTATGTATGGCACATGAGTTAGTTTACATTTGTGTTATCATGACATAATTGGAATCTTTGTCTTCACTAGTTTTTGTTTTGTAATACAAATCTATAGTCAAAATTTAACATTTACTCTGTATATCATTCTAAAATGAAAAGTTAAAACAAAAGAGTTCCCATGTCAAGAAGTTGTAGATATTTAGTGTTGTATCTTTGACTCTGTTTTTAAGTCAGTATATCATGGATAACACCAGATCCATTGAATTGGAAAATGCATATTTGTCATTAGAAAATTATATTATAGATATCATGGTTTTACCTTTTAGAAAACATTGATTTAGTACCAAGGGCACAAGTCATATATTGGCAACCTTTCTTTACTAAAGCATTATAGTCTTCTTCTGGTCATTTGAAGTCTTGTTTAACATAGAGATATTTCTGGCACTCGTATGAGAATTAATGTGCATTTAATAGGATTATTCACTATTAATTTATTATTGTAAAATGCTATCAGCTTCAATGGCATTGTGGTAACTAAAATTGTCTTCATGATACACTGCAGACTTCTTCATCTGTCTTTATTGGTTTTCAATATCATTGCTGTCTGGAGTCTCTCAGTTATCTCTGGTGGTAGAAAATCAATTTTTTCTCGGGAAGAAAATGCCAGTGCACTCGTACTTGTTGCAAGCCAGGTAATAACTCCATCACTTTTTAGTTTTTCAGATCTCCCATGAAATGAGTATCAACTTGGGAGGCGCTTTCGAACAAGTCAGTTGTCAAATAGTTACCATTTTGATCTGCTCTACAAACAAGTTTTCATTCCTTTCAGAAAACATTACCAGTAATGGTAGCAGTGATAGAACCACTTCAAGGTGCATTTGGAGAATCCGGGTTACTGGTTCTTCCATGTGTTGCAGCACACCTCAACCAGGTCAGTTGATATTTTTATTCTTTTTTCCAGTTTCTAATATTTCTTCTTCCTCATGCTAATCTATGAATCCTTGTAGATTATTGTTGACTCTTTTATCGTTAACTTCTTGCGTGCCCGAGGCAATTCCAACAATGTCAAGGTGGCATAATCAGAGGAAATGGTGGTCATCATCGATGTTTGTGGCATATCATGAAGCATATCAAGCTGCACCTTTAGAAATGGTGAGATAAAAGATGTTCAAAAATTTGTCTGTTTTCATTTCCCATTGTCTGATGTGTAATGTAAATGGTAGGCATTTCATATTCACTTGCTATTAAGGATTCATTTATGCAGTTAATTCTACTGTTTTTGTATTCAGGTGATGTCCATATTCTTATTAACTTTCATAGTGCGTGAGAGATGCAGAGCAAAATTGAGTTATGTTCGGTTAAATAAGTTACTTTATGCTATTTGACTACTTTATTGTTGAGAAAGATAGAATCTGTGTTAATCACACACTAATTAGCAGAATTTTATTATCGTAATTACAAGAAGGAAATTCCAATATATTTTCTTCACCTTCATTATAAGGTGAAGGCAATAGTGAACAAAGTTAATTTATTTGAAGATGGAAAAATCATATTTGTAAGAGGCTTTAAAATATCCCATGCTATCATTTTATTTTTATTAATGAAAGACTATATTACTTACTTAAATTACACATAAAAAAATCATATTTATAAGAATTAAAAACATATTTAAATCAATAATACATTATATGTTATATATTTATAAATAAGAATAAAAAATAAACTTAATAAATGTTCGTGTAAATTCAAAAAGATCTTTCCTTATTAAAAGTATTTTCTAAACATCTCATTTAGTTATAATCATATCCCAAACATAAAGAATATAAAAAATGTAGAAACATATAAATTAATTATGTTTTTTTTTTCTTTACACTCCCATACATGTAAAATTGATTCATTTTCGTCTTTTGTCCAAATTTCAAACTTCTTAAATGTGTAATAAAAAATTATTAAAGTAAATTCGACTAATTTTTTATATATAATTTATAAATGTTAAAATATTTTATGATGATGGATAAAAAAAATAATATTTAACTCAAACTATATTTACAAATGAACTTAAAATATATATTAATTGTTTTTAAATTTTTTTAAAATTAAATTCAACACAGTTGTGGTGTAACGTTAGAAATTTAGATGGAGATGGTGTTTGCCGCCTTTATCCAGTTTCAGTTTAATTTGAAATTAGCAGAGCAAAGATCATAAGAAAAAAACCCCTTTCTTCCTTCTCTCTCTCTCTCTCTCTGTCGATGGCACCTCACTTCGTCTTCCCTCGCACGCTGGAAGAGCTGGAACACGAAGGTCAAGAAGACGATAACAGACTCTGCGTTCAGAACCCTGTCGATGTCGCTTCCTTCGTCTCCTCCAAACTCGAAGAGTTCGTCAAAGGTAAACCAATCGCACTCTTCCCACTCTTCTCATTCAATCTCAATTTTCTTCGTTTTCTTTCAGGTGTGTCGTTTGATCTCTCCGATAGGGATATTCTGTGCATCGAGGAGCAGGACCTGTTCGACCGCGTCTACTCCTTGGTTCGCGCCTTCCCCATTCTCTCCCCTTCCTCCAAACTCACCCTCCTCGAAACTCTCCGCTCCAACCTCGCCGTCCTCCTCCCCAACCTCGATTTCCTCTCCAGAGCCTCCGACGACCACGTCCCCCTCTCCTCTCACCGAAACGCTTTCAAGATATACTCCTTCTTCCTCCTCTCCATTCTGCTCGCTCTACACTCCAACACCTCCAAGGTTCGTTCCCTCTCGCGTTTCTAATGCTCCATTTCGTTTCTCAACGAGACGCACAAATTCGTCATTACTCCTTCTCAGAAATTCCTCAATTCGGAAACAATACTTTAATTTTGAGTAAATTGCGTTCATCTCTCCTTCAGATGTAGGGTTTTCAAACAATTAAGTATCGATGTGATGTTTTTCAACAGTTAGGGAGTTGGGGTAGGAATTGAAAACAGAAGGGAATTGTGGGCGAACTGAGAAAACCAGAGGGATGTCACTCTAATTTGCTCTTGAATATATATATATATATATATATATATATATATATATATATATATATATATATATATATATTATTATTAAAAATATATATTATATTTTATTGGTAAAACAATATATATATATAAAAAAAAT